>ENA-OQAR01000363-OQAR01000363.1-human-gut-metagenome-genome-assembly--contig:-NODE-363-length-13565-cov-3.212383_pt1 | contig 13565 bp, 20 predicted proteins | sample MGYA00242738_ERZ504533 | MGnify/ENA primary metagenome ERZ504533 (study PRJEB26092, sample SAMD00036276) | human gut metagenome | host: Homo sapiens | study: EMG produced TPA metagenomics assembly of... | reverse complement strand
TAGATGGTGATAAAAATAACCCTAATGATGCAATATTGATTAAAGATGATTATGAAAGATATTATAAAGCACATAAACAATTTTTGTCTGCTTTAACAGGTGATTTAATATCTAAACTTTTTATTTGTAGGGTTTAGTTTTCAAGATCCCAACTTGGATTATATTTTGAGTCGTATAAGAGTTGATTATGAGGAAAATCCAAGACAACATTATGCTATTATGAAATCAATTGATAGAAAAGATTATGAATCAGATGCAGATTATGATTATGCAAAAAGAAGAAATGACCTTTTTCTAGAAGATTTAAAGAGATATAGAATAAGTGCTCTTGTGATAGATGATTTTTCAGAAATTACAGAAATACTTCAGGAAATAGAGAGAAGATTAAATCAAAACAATATTTTTATCTCTGGGAGTGCAGAAGAGTATGGTGTATTTACGAAGGAAGAAGCCGAAAATTTGATTAAATTATTAAGTGCGAGATTAATTCAAGATGAATTTAATATAATATCTGGATTTGGGGTTGGCGTAGGAAGCGCTGTTATTACAGGTGCACTTGAAGAAATATATATGCATAATACCAGAATAAAATAATCAAAGGTTATTGTTAAGACCATTTCCACAAGGTAAAGAGGCAAGAGTGTTATGGCAACAGTATAGAGAAGATATGATTTCACGCGCAGGAATTTCTCTTTATATATTCGGCAATAAAAAACAAGATGATAATATAGTAGAGGCAAATGGCGTAAAAACGGAATTTGATATAGCAATTGATGCTAAACATATTGTAATTCCAGTTGGATGTACAGGTTATATGGCTCAAAAAATTGTGGGAGCAGATCAATTTGAATATTGAAGAATATTATGGTAAAGTAAATGATGAGGTAAGAAAGACATTTCAGAGTCTTAATACAAAAATGTCAAATGATGAAATTGTGTCAAATATAGTTAAATTAATAAAGCTTCTAAGGAGGTAGTAGAATTATGGCAAAGAGACAGGTGTTTTTTAGTTTTGAGTACAATAAGGATGCTTGGAGAGCAAGTCAGGTTAGAAATATGGGAAAAGTAGATAATTCCTCCACTTTTTCTGATAATGACTGGGAAGAAGTAAAAGAAAAGACAGATGCAAAGATTAGAGAGTGGATTGATAATCAGATGGCAAAGCGTTCTTGTTTGGTGGTGTTAATTGGGGCAACTACATCAGGAAGAAAGTGGATAAATTATGAAATTGAAAAGGCATATGAGCTAAACAAGGGGATTGTAGGTATATATATACATGGATTGAAGGATAAGAATGGAAATCAAACAACAAAGGGGAGCAATCCGTTTTATAATATTTTGATAGGAAAAAATAAAGAACGTTTATCAAAATATGTTGATGTTATGAATCATTTCATTTAACAAGTACATATGTGTACGATGACATTAAAAATAATATAGAACAACTAATAGAAGATGCTATTAGTAATGCTGGAACATATTAATATTGAAATAGTAAATGATTGCAAAAATGCTTGCAAAAAGTCCAAAAAACGACAAAGAATATGTAGAATTTTTAAGAATAATTGTACCAAATATAGATGTTTACAATTTGGTTAGACACAATATATAGTTGCCGAAATCGAGTTTGAATAAAAAAATTTGGCACATTTAGAGACTGGAAAGCCTTGAAAACAGGTCGATTCGTCTTCTTTGTTTTAGTTTGTATGTAAGCGCTTAATTGATTCTGTAAGGGGAAATGCTTGAGCGAGCATTATAAAGATACCTTTTTGGAGAATATTATGTTATAATCACTCAAGAGAGAGGTACGATAGATGAGTGGTAAGAAGAGAAATGTAATGTTGTTCGTTCTGCTGTTTACCTTGCTTCTGGGAGTGATCGTTCCGGTTCAGGCACAGTCGTACGGCGGGACAAAGATAATACGGGTGGCGTATCGTGAGGACGCAGACTTTATTAATAAAAAGCAGCAGTGGAGTATACAAGGGATATGGAGTGGAATATCTGAATAAAATATCTCAGTATACCGGCTGGAGATATGAATATATCAATGAATCATGGGAAAATCAGCTGGCAGATCTGAAATCCGGAAAGGTAGACCTGATCTGCAATGCGCAGAAAACAGAGGCCAGGGAGAAGGATTATGATTTCTCCTGTATGCCTGTTGGCACAGAGCAGGCGGTGCTGTATACATCTGAGGATAATGGAGATATTTATTTTCAGGATTATGAGCATATGAATGGCAAAAAAGTAGGTCTGCTGAGAGACAGCTATCAGAATGAAGAGTTTGAACAGCGTCAGGATGAGAAAAATTTTCACTGTCCGGAGGAGTACTATGAATCTGAACAGGATCAGATAGAGGCTCTTGAGCAGAAGAAGTGGATATGATCTTGACGGGAAGTATCTCCAAACATGATTCACTTAAGATTGTGGACAAATTCGGGGCTGCACCTATGTATATCATGACAACAAAGGGAAATACAGAGGTCATAAGTGCGGTAAACAATGCTCTTGAGCAGCTTAAAGCAGAAGTGCCAGATCTTACAGAAAATCTTACAGAACAGTATGTTATGGACAAAACAGAAATTCAAGACCTCTTCTGACCCGGGAAGAGACAGAATATATCAAAACGTCAGTGCACCCATAAAGATAGGATGCATTGGTGATCAACCGCCACTGATATATACAGATAAAGAAACAGGAAAGCTGGACGGAATCTATATAGCGTTGCTGAAGAAATTCAGTGAAATCAGCGGGATACCTTTTGAGTTTGAAAGTCTTTCTCCGGATACCGATCCTATAGAGGCTGCGCAGAGTGGAAAGTATGATTTTATAGCCGGAATTACCGCCTGTCAGGAAATGATCGATGAACCTGAAGTTCATCTTACAGGTGGATTTTTCACGAGAGAATTTCAGATAGTAGCAGAACGTGGAGAAGATATCAATACTCTGGAGACGTGACTGTCTCTATGAACAGTATATTTGAGAAATATAAAAGTCTGAGACCGGAAGGGGAGTTCCCATATAAAGCGATTTACTGTGATTCACCCCGGACAGTTTTGGATGCGGTGGTAAATAAAAAGGCAGATATGGCCATTATGGACAGTTACGCAGCATCTTATTATCTGCAGGATGAAAAGTATCGTGATCTTGCATTGTCGGGAATTGTTTTTACCAAAGCAGAGACCTGTATGATATACGGGGACAATACAGACCCCGATCTTGTTTCTGTGATCAATAAGAGCATCGGAAGCCTGAGCAGTCAGGATGAGGAGAATATTATCAGGCAGTATTCCATAAATCTGCAGAAATCTTTTTCCATATGGGAATTTATGGAGAAATACAGATATCAGATCGTATGTATCCTGATTTTTCTGGTGGCATTGACTATACTTGTGATTGTTAATAACAGACACAGGACACAGATGCAGGTGGAAGCTGCGGCGCAGGAAGCATATCGTTGCAGGATGGAGACGGATGAACTGACCGGGCTTCTTAATAAAGAAGGATTTTACCGGAGAAGCAGGGAATTTCTGGAGAAGCATTCGGAGGCAGATGCCAGAATTGTCTATATCAATATTGAGGATTTTAAGCTTGTCAATGATCTGTTTGGAGAGGATGCAGGTGACGGGTTCCTGAAGTTTATCGGTCTGGAGCTGGAGAAAATTTTTGGCAGGATAGATATTGTCAGTTGCAGATATGAGGCAGACCATTTTGTAATCCTGACTTTGGATAATGAGGACAGGATACAGGCAAAGATAAATCATTTCTGTAATCGGATCAGAGATTATTATCTGAAGACTACAGTAGAGATTTCTGCCGGGATTTATGAGATACGAGACAGATCAAAGAGTCTGAGAATCATGTGTGACCGGGCTCATCTGGCGGCGGATAGCATTAAGAAGAATCATATGATTCAGGTTGCTGTATATGATGATACACACAGAAAGAAACTGATCCAGGAGCAGATGATCATTAATGAGCTGGATGATGCCCTTAAGGAAAAGCAGTTTAAGGCATTCTTTCAGCCAAAGTATGATATGTGTACTGACCGTGTCATCGGAGCGGAAGCGTTGGTTCGTTGGGAACATCCGGAAAAGGGACTGCTTCCTCCGGGAATCTTCATTCCTGTACTGGAGAAAAACGGATACATTGCAAAAGTAGATCTCTACATTTATGAAGAGACCTGTATTTTCCTGAAGAAATGTATGGATGAGGGTATTCCTCTGCATCCTGTGTCCGTAAATCTGTCCAGGGTTGGATTCTATAATCCGAACCTGTTTCAGACCCTTTGCGAAATAGCAGAACGCTATCAGATTCCGAGAAAATATCTGGAACTGGAGATAACAGAAACTGCGTATGCCACTGACTCGGAAATGATCTTTTCAGTTGTGGAGAAGCTTCGCCAGGGAGGATTCCGTATTCTGATGGAGGATTTTGGAAGTGGATATTCTTCCCTGAATATGCTGAAAGAAGCTCCTGTTGATGAGATCAAACTGGATATGCGTTTCTTAAGTGCAGCAGATCCTTATGGAAGAGCAGAAGAAATCCTGCACATGATCATTACTATGGGAAATCATATGAAGCTTTCCATCATTGCTGAAGGTGTGGAGACCGAACAGCAGAAGGTAATGCTTCAGGGGTTCGGCTGTAACAAGGCTCAGGGATATTTCTATGCCAGACCTATGAGGGAAGCAGAATATACAGAGCTACTCAGAAAAGAAAAAGCAGAAAATTTATAAATGTACAGAAGTTTGAGTAAAGGGCTGTCCGGGAATCATCAAAACCGGCAGCTCTTGTCATCAGAAGACCAATCATATAAAAACTAATCATATAAACCAAAAAAGGAGAAAATTAAAAGATGTATTATGTACCAGACGGCACGAAAGAGTGCGGATATTATGAATGTAAAAAATGCGGCAAACCGTTTTTCTGTCTATGCAGACGATGAAGAGGATTCCATGCCCGGACTGTGAGGCTGAAATCGACTATGAGATCGGTCCGGACGAGTCACTGGAGGATGTGCTGGATACAGCAGAACTGATTCAGAAGATTGAGGGTGAAGAAGAGGTAGAGAAGATGGACACACTTCTGAGCCTTGCTCTGACCGGCGGAGATTACAGTTGGATCTAGTACAGCGAATATTAAGTAACTGCTATAACCTGAGTCCATAACGAATCCTAAAAAAATTTTTTTATAATCTTATTTATTGACAGAGGAAATTATCGGTGTTATTATGTTTGTTATAAAACATACTAATTCGATAGGAATAATAGGTGTAAAGGAACTGACGATATGAAATATGATGTAGGTATCATTGGAAGCGGTCCGGCGGGTTTGAGTGCGGCAATCTATGCAAAGAGGGCTAATCTGTCAGCCGTAGTGATAGAAAAAGAATATGAAGGAACCGGACAGATCGCAGAAAGCGGACAGGTAGATAACTATCCGGGATTTCCGGGCATCAGCGGTTATGATCTGGGTGAGAACTTCCGGGAACATGCAGTGAAGCTTGGGGTATCCTTCATGGAACAGGAAGTAACAGAGATAAAGAAAGAAGCTTCATCAGATTTTGAACTTGTATTTGCAGATGGTTCGCAGGTGGAAGCGAAAACCGTAATCTATGCGGCGGGAGCCACACCGCGAAGAGCGAATATTCCGGGAGAACAGGAATATGCAGGAAAGGGTGTCTCTTACTGTGCAATCTGTGACGGATCATTTTACAGAGGTAAATCAGTCGCAGTTCTTGGTGGTGGAGATACAGCACTTGATGATGCTGTTTACCTGGCGGATGTGGCAGAGAAAGTATATGTGATCCACAGGAGAAAGGAATTCCGAGGAGCCGCTGTTACAGTGGCGAAACTGAGAGAGAAGGAAAACGTTATCTTCGTACTGGAGCATCAGGTAAAAGAGATCATCGGAGAGCAGAAAGTAACCGGAGTAGTTCTGGAAGATGCAGCTGTGATAGATGTGAACGGTGTATTTGTTGCTTACGGAGCAGTACCACAGACAGATCTTCTGAAAAAATTTGCAGTACTGGATGATTCAGGTTATGTCAGAGCAGGGGAGACAGGAGAAACCGCTCTGGAAGGGCTGTATGTGGCAGGAGATGCAAGAACAAAGAAACTGCGTCAGGTGGTAACTGCGGTTTCGGATGGTGCCAATGCAGCAACCGCAGTGGCAGAATATCTGAAATAGAAGAAACTGAGAGAGTATTACGATAATTCAACCGGCTGTAAGGATACCGGACAGCCGCAGATCTGGAAAAATATTTGAAAAACGCTCTAAAAACACAAAGGAGAGATAAAAATGGCACAGAAAGTAGATTATGCAGCCTTAAAAAAGGCGGATATATGAGACAGAAACAGAAAGGTTACGGTTCCCTGAGACTGGCAGTGGTCGGTGGAAACCTAACTGCAGAGAATATTAAGACAGTAGCAGAAGTAGCAGAAAAATACGGCCGCGGATATGTACATATGACTTCCCGTCAGGGCATTGAAATTCCCTTTATTAAAGTGGAAGAACTGGCAGAGGTAAAAGAAGCACTGGCAAAAGGCGGTGTGGGAACCGGTGTGTGCGGACCACGTGTACGTACAGTTACAGCCTGTCAGGGTTCAGAGGTCTGTCCAAGCGGATGTATCGACACCTACACACTGGCAAAAGAGCTTGATGAGAGATATTTCGGACGGGAACTCCCGCATAAATTCAAATTTGGTGTTACAGGATGCCAGAATAACTGCCTGAAAGCAGAAGAAAACGATGTTGGAATCAAAGGCGGCATGAACATCGAATATAAGGAAGACGACTGTATTTCCTGTGGTGTGTGTGTGAAAGCCTGCAGACAGAATGCACTGAAGATGGTGGACGGCAAAATAGAACTGGATGCGCAGAAATGTAATCATTGTGGCCGCTGTGTAAAGAGCTGTCCGGTGGATGCATGGAAAGGAACTCCGGGATATATCGTATCTTTTGGAGGAACCTTCGGAAATAATATCTATAAAGGAGAAGAACTGCTTCCTCTGATCCCGGATAAAGAAACACTGTTTCGTGTGACAGATGCGGCAATTAATTTCTTTGAAAAAAATGCAAATCCAAGTGAACGTTTTCCGCAAAACATTGCAGCGTGTGGGAGAAGAAGATTTCCGTAGTCAGCTGAAAGATGCGTATGAAGGACAGTGAAAGGAGAACATAATGGCTGAATTAGATTTTGAAGTAACCGATGAGGTTGATATTACCGATAAAGTATGCCCCCTGACATTCGTGAAGGCAAAAGTAGCAATCGAAGAACTGGAGGATGGAGAGATTCTGGCTGTCCGCATGAACGATGGCGAACCAGTGCAGAATGTTCCGCGCAGCATGAAAGAAGAAGGGCATAAGGTACTGAAATTAACCGATAATGAAGATGGTACTTACACCATGTATGTAAGAAAGGTGGAAAACTGATGGCAGTACGGGTAAGCAATGCGGATTTTGAAGAGAAGGTCCTGAAGGAAAAACTTACGGTTCTGGTGGATTTTTATTCAGATTCCTGTGTGGCATGTAAAAAGCTGGCACCGGTTCTCGGAAATGCGGAAGATGATTATGAGGATAAGATTAAAATATATAAAGTAAATACGAACTTTGATGTGGAGCTGGCAGAGCAGTATGAAGTGCAGGCAAATCCGACGTTGATCCTTTTTAAAGACGGACAGGCGAAAGACCGGAAAACAGGAGCACTGAAACAGGCAGAGTTAAACAGCTGGATTGAAGGATTACTCTAAAAAGAGAGCAGGCATAAAGGAGAAAAATATGTTTATCACAGTAGCAGGAGAGAAAAAAGAAGTAAAAGACGGACTGACACTTCCGGAACTGATCGCACAGGAAAATGTAGAGATGCCGGAATATGTAACCGTTTCTATTAATGAAGAATTTGTTGTATCAGAGGATAAAGAGTCTACCGTATTAAAAGAGGGAGACAATGTAGAATTTCTGTATTTCATGGGAGGTGGATGCTAAATGGCAATGACAGATGAACAGATTGAGCGTTATTCCCGTCACATCATCTTAAAAGAAGTGGGTGCAAAGGGACAGAAGAAGCTCCTGAAAGGAAAAGTACTGATCATCGGTGCAGGCGGTCTTGGTGCACCTGCGGCAATGTATCTGGCAGCAGCAGGTGTGGGAACAATCGGTATTGTGGATGCGGACGAGGTAGATCTTTCCAATCTGCAGAGACAGATCATCCACAGCACAGCAGATATCGGAAAAGCAAAGGTAAAATCAGCAAAGGAAACCATGAATGCCATGAATCCGGATGTGGAAGTAAAAACTTACCGGATGTTCGTAGACGCATCCAACATCCGCGAACTGATTCGAGAATATGATTTTATTATTGACGGAACTGATAATTTCCCGGCAAAATTTCTGATCAATGATGCATGTGTACTGGAGAAAAAACCATTTTCCCATGCAGGTATCATTCGTTTTAAAGGTCAGCTGATGACCTATGTACCCGGGGAAGGTCCATGTTACCGCTGCGTATTCAAGAATCCGCCGCCCAAGGATGCAGTTCCTACCTGTAAGCAGGCAGGTGTCATCGGAGCAATGGGAGGTGTCATCGGCTCCTTACAGGCAATGGAAGCAATCAAGTATCTGATCGGTGTAGGTGATCTTCTGACAGAATATCTTCTGACTTTTGATGCGCTGACAATGGAATTCCATAAGGTTAAACTGCCGAAGGATACTCATGACTGTGCAGTATGCGGAGATCATCCGACAATCCTGGAACCGATCGACTACGAGCAGGAGGTCTGTGAGGAAACAGCAGGCCGATTTGCCACAAGAGATGAGCAGTAAATACAAGAAAAACCTGATGCAAAACAGGAGAAAAGTATGGCTATAATAAGAATGAGAGATCATCTCTATGATGAGATCGTTAATTATGCAAAAGAGCATCTTCCGGAGGAAGCCTGCGGGCTTTTGGCCGGAGTGGAAACCGGGGAGGGAAGGGAAATCCGAAAGGTATATTTTCTGGAGAATAAAGATCATGCAGAAGATCACTTCACCCTGGATCCCAGAGACCAGATAAATGCGATCAGGGATATGCGTGCCAACGGATTGAAACCGCTGGGAAACTGGCATTCCCATCCGTCTTCTCCATCCCGTCCGTCAGTGGAGGATATCCGTCTTGCTTTTGATTCAAAGGCAAGTTATCTGATCCTGTCACTGATGGCGGACTATCCGGTATTGAACAGCTTTCATATTGAAGGTGGGGAATGGACAAAAGAGGATCTGAGGATTTATTCAGAAGAATATTATTTTTAAAGATTTACAGACAGGATAACAGAGGCAGAAATGTTTGAAGCAGGATTATTTGTGGAAACATTTCTGCCTCTGTTTATACTGTCAGCATATAAAAATTCCGTACATTGTAAAAGTATAGTAATCCTCGTAAATAATGCATCTTAATCCAGCCCATCAGAGTGTGAAATCCTGTGTCAGATATCTTTGCCTCAGCTCATCAAGAGCATGAAATTTCCATAATAAAGTCGTGGCAAAATCATGTCAACTGCAGAATAAGGCTTGAAAGATTATGCAAAATAATGTAAACTCAAAGAGTTAAGATATGTAGACATTATGTATGCCTGTAACGTTTAAGTATAGTATATTCCCACAATGGCTGGACGGTTGCAGATAACAGATCGGTTACTATAATAATTTGAGCATCTCCGGTGCGGATATCCGGAGATGCTTTGCTTTGGAAATTGTGTGTGAGGGGTATAAAAAAGTATGAGAAAAGATTCTGACAATGCAAAACTGTTGGAACCGGGGGAATTACCGTCCAAAAGAAAAGTCCTGGTCGTAGAAGATAATGAATTAAACAGAGATATCCTCTCTTCTTTTCTGGAAGAGAAATTTGATGTTTTTCTCGCAGAAAACGGGGAAGAAGGACTGGAACTTCTTTCCGAGCATTACAGAGAATTATCAGTAGTGCTGTTGGATATCTGTATGCCTGTGTGTGATGGATTTGAATTCCTCAGACGCAGAAACACAGATAAATTTCTGTCAACCATACCGGTTATCGTTATGACCGGAAGTAATTCAAAAGATGTAGAACTTCAATGCCTGGATCTTGGTGCAGTTGATTTTATTCCGAAGCCCTATAACTTTAAACTTGTAATGGGCAGGATCAACAGTGTGATCAAGCTGAGGGAGTCCGTAATGGCACTGACTGCAGTAGAACATGATGAGCTCACCGGAGTTTATACCAGACAGGCGTTTTTCTATCATGCAAAATCTTTTCTGAAAACCAGACCGGGGGAGAGATTTCATCTTGTAATTGCTGACATCAGGGATTTCAAATTGATCAACAGCAGTTACGGGGAGAAAGTAGGAGATGAAATCCTCTGCTATCTGGCAGGAGCTTATACAAAGATGCTGAAGACAGGTCTGGTATCCAGATATGGGAGTGATCAGTTCGTATGTATGACGTGTGATGACTGTGATCTGTCTTTGGAAACAGTGACAAAGATAGAAGAAGAAATCGCAGAGCATGCACCTGTTCCCAATCTTATGGTCAAATATGGAGTTTATCAGGATATTGATAAATCTTTACCTGTTTCTGTAATCTGTGACAGAGGATTTATGGCGATCAGAAGTATCCGCGATAACTATGAGTGTAACATTGCTTATTATACAGAGAAAAATGAAACAGAAGCAGATGCAGGACCGTTTGTTGGAGAACAGATTTGAATCTGCGATTAAAAATAAAGAATTTGTGGCATATTTCCAGCCGAAATATGATGTAAAAACAGAGAGAATCACAGGAGCGGAATCACTGGTGCGATGGATCAACCCGGATGGTTCCATGGTAATGCCCGGAGATTTCATCCCGCTATATGAAAAGGACGGACTGATCGTGAAGCTGGATGAATACATATTCCGGTATGTCTGCGAATTTCAGCGTGAACTGATGAAGAAGGGGCAGGAGCTGATTCCGATTTCTGTAAATCTGTCGCGTACAAGCATCCATCATTCCGATATTGTTGAACGTTATATGAAGATTGTAGAGGAGAATGGGATCCCGTTTTTCCTGTGTGCCTGTTGAACTGACGGAAACAGCTACTCTGAATAATGTTATGATCAGAGATTTTACAGAGAAACTGGTAAATGCAGGATTTGCACTGCACATGGATGATTTTGGTTCAGGATATTCTTCACTGATCACATTGAGTGAATTACCGTTTAATACACTGAAGATTGATAAGAGTCTGATTGACTGTATTCACCAGCAGAAGGGAAGAATGGTCGTGCAGCAGGTGATCATCCTGGCACATGGACTTGGCATGAAGGTGGTTGCAGAAGGTGTGGAGACTGCAGATCAGGTTGAACTTCTGAAGGAGATGGAATGTGACAATATTCAAGGATTCTATTATTCCAGACCATTGCCGAAAGCAGAGTTTGTTAAGAAGTCAGAAGAGAATTAGAAAAGAAAACAGAAAAATCATCATAAGGAACTTCCTGATAATATTTATCGGAGTTCTGTATGATGATTTTGTTATGTTATAGGAAATTACTCCGTAATGTTCCTATAACATAACAAAGCCCTTCGGGCAGGATTCTTTCTTGTAGCACTCCTCCAGAATGTATTATTGAAGAGGAGTGCTATAGTTTGAAACCGCTTTTTGCGGTTGGATCTTGGCTTGTGTATTTTTTGCTTTTCTGATGAAATCAGATGTTTAACAGGTCACTGTATACTTTCAGTGCTCCGTCAGTGTCATGTGCAAGAACACGTTTTGCAAGGACTTTACCAAGCTGAACACCTTCCTGGTCGAAGCTGTTTAAGTTCCATACGAATCCCTGGAACATGATCTTGTTCTCGAAGTGAGCAAGTAATGCACCCAGAGATGCAGGTGTAAGTTCTTCACCTGTGATGATGCTGGAAGGACGTCCGCCCTTGAAGTTCTTGTTCAGGTTCTCATCCTCTTTACCGCATGCAAATGCCACGATCTGAGCAGCAACGTTTTGCACAGAGTTTCTGCTGGCTTGTGCTGTTCTCGATATCTACGTCTACACCAAGCTGGCTCTTCTTAAAGCCGATGAACTGAAGCGGAACGATGTCAGTTCCCTGATGTAATAACTGATAGAAGGAATGCTGTCCGTTTGTACCTGGTTCACCGAAGATAACAGGTCCTGTTACATAGTCTACAGGTTCACCGAAACGGTTTACGGATTTACCATTGGATTCCATATCACACTGCTGTAAGTGTGCAGGGAAGCGGCTTAATGCCTGAGAGTATGGGAGAACTGCTGTAGCAGGATATCCCTGTACGTTTCTCTCATAAACACCGATCAGTGCATCCAGCATATCCGGGTTCTCAAGGATATTTTTATTTGTAGCAAGCTTGTCCTCGGCAGCAGCTCCATCGAGGATCTGTGCAAATACTTCAGGACCGAAAGCAAGAGAAAGGATCGCACCGCCTACACCGGAAACGGAAGAGTAACGTCCGCCGATATAGTCATCCATAAAGATTGCTGTAAGATAATCTTCGCTCTTTGCCAGAGGTGATGTCTCGCTTGTTACGGCAAGCATATGTTTGGATGGGTTTAATCCTGCTTTAACCAGAGCATTCTTTACGAAGGCTTCATTTGTCAGTGTTTCAAGAGTTGTACCGGATTTGGACACAACGATGAACAGAGCATGAGCAAGGTCTACGGAAGCAAGAACAGCAGCTGCGTCATCAGGATCTACGTTGCTGATAAATTTAGCTTCCATCTTGGATGTGTTGTTTGCTTTAGCCCAATTCTCAAGAGCAATATATAATGCACGAGGACCTAAATCACTTCCACCGATACCGATCTGTACAACAGTTGTGAATTTCTCGCCGTTTTCGTTAGTAATCTCACCTGCGTGAACTTTTATTTGCGAAGTCTGCGGCTTTCTTCTGCTGTGCAACGTAGAATTCACGTTTGTTGACACCATCAACTACTACGTCTTCGCCAAGCTGTGTACGTGCAAGGTGATGAAGAACCATACGTTTCTCTCCTGTGTTGATCACAGCACCGTTGTATAATTCCTGGAATTTGTCAATAAGCTCAGCCTCATCTGCCAGTTTTGCAAGTGCATCCAGAACTGTCTCATCAACCTGTTTTGCAGCGTAGTTGTAAGTTAAGCCGGCTGCCATCGGTGTGCTGTATTTCTTTACACGTTCAGCACCTTTCTCGCCTGCCATGGCATCTGCAATATTTACATGACCTTTCAGTTCGGCAAGTTTGTTGTAGGAAGCAAGAGTGTCGAGATTTTTCCATGTTGCCATAATAATATTCCTCCTTTAAGTGACTGCAGCTGTATGGCCACAGTTATTAACTATAATTATACTGAATAATTGTTCTAATTTCAATGCACGAATGTATGGGATTCAGAGATATTTCGGCACTGCTGCGCGAAAATTTTTGTGAATATTTCTCTGTCCCGCTTTCGTTACTGTTCACACACCACTGTCCCGCGAGGTGTTTTGGCATGAATATGCCAAAATCCCGAGACATACAAGCAAAATCCATTGCCGCAGGCAATCTGGAATGAATTTTGGCTACGT
>ENA-OQAR01000362-OQAR01000362.1-human-gut-metagenome-genome-assembly--contig:-NODE-362-length-13625-cov-3.154023_pt1 | contig 13625 bp, 21 predicted proteins | sample MGYA00242738_ERZ504533 | MGnify/ENA primary metagenome ERZ504533 (study PRJEB26092, sample SAMD00036276) | human gut metagenome | host: Homo sapiens | study: EMG produced TPA metagenomics assembly of... | reverse complement strand
TCCCATTCCAAGAATGCTGATATGAAGCCCGCTGATCGCAAGAATATGTACAATCCCGGCCAGCTGATATCGCATCCGCATTTCCGGATCCAGATCCTGTTTGTCCCCAAGCACCATCGCGCAGAAAAGTGGCGCGTCTTCTCCTGCCGATTCCGTAAGAATCTGCCTGCATTTTTCTTTTACCTTAAAAAGCTGCTGTCTGTATCCGGAATAGGATTCTGTTTTTTTCCGGACCACAGCTTTCTTCATAAAATAATAGATATGACGGCAGGCATAGTAATGCTGACTGTCAAAGCCACCGGGATTTGAGGGTTCCTCCACTCTTTTTAAGGTTCCTTTTACCAGAATTTTCATTCCCGGTTTCAGGTCTTCTTCTTTTTTTCAAAAATACTCTTACATTTTCAATGGAAAATTTTCTTGACTGATAAATCAAGATATGTTTTTTTCAGATTAAACAGAACTGGGAGAATTCTGTATTTTCATACTGCTCCACCTCCCCGCAGATCACAGAGCCAGGATGTGCTTCGATCCAGTCCTGTACGGTTACAGGAAGGGGATTCCCCCCAAGAAGAGGAATCCCCGCAAAATTCATAATACCTAAACCAAGCACCATGAGAAAACACAGAAAACATAATGGCCGTTTTGTCATACATGTTCTCCCGTTTATGTAGATATTTTGTTAAAATCAGTTCTGTTCTTTTTTGGCTTTTGTGCTGGCCAGCAGACTGTCATTCCATTCATAGAACTTGTAAAGCTGCATATTCTGGCCAAATGTCACTTCTTTGTTTCCCTCAATGGAAATCTCCACTTTATCCACATCCGTTGCCGCAATCAATGTGTTTACAACAGAATAAATCGGGATCTGCTCGGAAACATTTAACGCATAATCCTGAAATACAGAGTTGTAATCCACATAGCAGATTCCGTTGGCTTTTGTGAGAGAAAGTACCTCAGAATTCTCCGGAATGGTGGGATAATGATCTTTTTCCAGAGGTCCTCTTGCCAGCTGTTCCAGCACTACGGTTGCCTTTGGAAGATTCCGTCTGTAACGGACACTTCTCTGTTCTTCCACCAGTTGTCACCGTTTTTGTTTGTAAAATACAGGGTAAAGGTATCGTAACTGTATACATCCCCGTCAGATCCGGAAAACTCTACAAACGTGTCACTGTTCATAGCTCCGACTTCTTCTCCTTTGGAATTCGTAAGAGGTTTTTGCCCACATAAATTTCCACAGAATCAATTTCCGGAATCTGGATAAAGATTTTCACCACGCCGGTACGGACCAGAAGTTCCCTGGTGCGGGACATCTTACTGTAGGCCTCGTTAAATTCCAGACGCAGAATCCCATCCTTAATAGAATAGGAAGAAATTTTTACGTCTTCCGGAAACAGTGAAATTCCGTCTTCCCTTGTTTCACGGTTGTTCAGGCTCTCCGAAAAATCCCTGAGCATTACTTCCGCAGTTTCTTTTTCCGGTGTATATTTTTCTTCTTTCAGTTTTGTTTCTTCACTGTTGATATAGTAAAAGCTGTACTGCTGTTCTGCATTTTTCTCTTTTCTTCCCGCAAAACCGATATAGGCAATCAGCCCAAGAAAGATACAGGCAGCAGTCACGCAGATAATCTTTATCGTTTTTTTCATGCTGTACCTCCTAGGACGGAATATAGGACAGAGGAATCTTCACGGTAAATGTGGTTCCCTCTCCTTCTTTGCTGGATACTTTTATGATACCATGATGCATGGCTATGGAACTTCTGGTAATGGCAAGTCCAAGACCGGTTCCTCCGATTTCCCTGGAATGGGATTTGTCTACACGGTAAAAACGCTCAAAAATCCGTTCAATAGATTCTTCAGGAATTCCAAGTCCGGAATCTTCAACGGTTACAAAGAAATCTTTGTGATCCGCATCCAGTGTTACACGAACCCAGCCTTCATCTACGTTATATTTGATTCCGTTCTCCACCAGATTGCTGATGGCAAGCGTAAACTTCACTTCGTCCACATCTGCATTGACCGGGCGGAAGGAATCCAGAATCAGGGAAATGCTTCTCTGATCTGCAATCGGCCGAAGCCGTTTCAGGATATTTTCCAGCAGTTCATTGATATTCATATTGGTAATATTCATATCTGCCGCTTTTTTGTCCATCTTTACAAGGGAAAGAAGATCTGTGATAATCTTGTTCTCTCTGTCGATCTCTTCTGTAATATCAGAAAGGAATTCCTGATACAGTTCCTCCGGAACTCCCTGCTGTCCTACAAGGGAATCTGCCAGAACTTTCATGGAAGTCATCGGTGTTTTCAGCTCATGAGACACGTTGGATACAAATTCCTGTCTGGATTCATCCAGGGTTTCATTCTGGAAAGCATCTTATTAAATGCATCCGTAATCAGCGCTGTCTCTGTATAATCCGGTACGGAAATTTCTTCGTTCTGATATCCGTCTGTCAGATCTTCGATGGCTTTTGTTACCCTGGCAAAAGGTTTTACCAGTACTGTGGAAAGAATATATCCCAGGAATATGGCCAGAACTACAATAATTCCAATAATCAGGATTCCTTTCTGTTCCAGTTCCCGAATGGTTGACGTCACTTCACTGGAAGAAGCCATAATCATCATGGCACCCTGCACCTGATTTACTTCCGGGCTTTTTACCGGAACAGCCAGGATCAGCTTCTGGCTGTCGGAATCATAACGGTAGGCATTCTTCCCCTTTAAAACAGTTTACTACTTTCTGGGATACCAGAGTTTTTCCCTCATCCACGCCATAGGTATCCTTAATAATCCTGAAATCCCTGTCTACAATGAGAATTCTTCCTCCATAGATATTAGACAACAACTCCAGCTTGCTGTTTACTGTCTGCGAGCTGGAGTCATTCAGATAATTCTCTTTGATAAGCAGGTCGCACATGATGTCACAGATATTTTCCATGCTCTGCACACGGTTGGCAATGGCACGGTCTTCATAGTTGGCAATGACCATTTCCGTTACAATGACACTTGGTACGATTCCCAGTATGATCAGGATGATCAGAATACGAAAGCGGAGACTTTTAAAAAAACTTGCCGCTTTTTTTTGATCTTCACAGCTTATGCCTGGAAATAGTAGCCCACACCCCATTTGGTGTGTACATATTTCGGCTCACTGGGATTGGCCTCAATTTTTTCTCTTAAACGACGGATATGTACGTCTACTGTACGGACATCTCCCGGATACTCATATCCCCATACGATATTCAGAAGATTTTCTCTGCTGTATACCTTGTTCGGGTTGAATACCAGAAGTTCCAGCACATCAAATTCCTTGGCTGTAAGGTTAATCTCTTTTTCGGAAATAAATACACGGCGTCCTTCGCAGTCCAGCTTCAGTTCTCCGACTTCCACGGTCTTGGCTTTCTCCTGTTTGTTCTGGTTGCTGCCTGCACGGCGGATGATCGCTTGATACGGGCCTTGACTTCCAGAATATTAAACGGTTTGGTCACATAATCGTCTGCTCCGTATTCCAGGCCCAGAATCTTATCCATATCCTCACCTTTTGCTGTAAGCATGATAATCGGGACATTGGAAAATTCACGGATCTGCTGGCATACCTCAAGACCATCCATCTTTGGAAGCATCAGGTCCAGAAGAATTATATCGTACTCTCCTGCCTTGGCTTTTTCCAGAGCTTCCTCTCCGTCATAGGCACAGTCCACTTCCATTCCATCCTGCTCCAGACTGAAACGAAGTCCCTTGACAATCAGTTTCTCATCATCTACTACCAATACTTTCCTGCTCATTTAACGCTCCTTACTTTATTGCTATTTTATCCTTTATCTTCTCATAGGTTCCTTCCTTGATACCAGGCACGTTCATAATGTCTTCTATGGAAGTAAAAGGGCCGTTCTCTTCCCTGTAAGCGATGATTGCCAGGGCCTTGGACTCCCCTACACCTGTGAGAGTGGTAAGCTGGGATACATCAGCGGTGTTCAGATTGATCTTCTGGTCTGTGCCAGTATTTTCTCCGGCAGATCCCTCTTCGTTGTTATTCCCGGGGGCAGTTTCTGATGTGGCTTCCTGTCCATCCTCAGTAACCTGGATCATCTGGCTGTCCACTTCCGCCTGGGTAGGCACATAGATCTGCTGTCCGTCAGAAAGTCCCTTCGCACGGTTGAGATAACTTGCCGCAGCTTCCGGAAGATATCCACCGGCTTTCTCAATAGCCTGAAAAACACGGCTGCCGTATGGAAGTTCATAGACTCCGGGGCTGGTTACTGCTCCGCAGATGTCTACGTAGATCGTTTCTGGAATCTCTGAGATCTCCGGCTGCTGTTTCGCAGCTGCCGTTTCCTGTACTGTATCCACCTGCATCTGTGCAGACTTCTTCTCAGATACTCCATTTTCCGTGTCCGTAGGATCTTCTTGTTCCGCATCCCTCCCGGATGTCTCCACACTTTCTTCCTGCACCAGTTCTTTTTTCCAGAAACTCTGCTCCATCATCCTTACAACCTGTCAGTCCTGCAAAGATCAGAAACATAAATATGGAAAAAATAAGCTGAACACTTCTGATATGTGATTTTATTTTCATGGGTCAGGGGTTCACTCCTTTTTGCCGATGTGATGGCAGGTGCCCCGTTACTCATACAAAACCATACCTTATTTTAACGAAGTATTACAAATATTACAATACTTTTATTTCTATTTCCATTTGAAAATGACCACACCTGCAATGCAGATCAGCATTCCAAACAGCTTTCTCCACTGAAAATCCGCTCTTTCCACTCCAAAAAGTCCCATCAGTTCTATGAGATAAGCACTGCAAGCTGGGAGATCACAATGAGCATAACTGCCCGCGCTGGCCCCCAAAACTGCCCATACTCTGGATCACGGTAATGGTAATGAACGCACCGATCACGCCTCCAAGCAGCGTATATTTATTCTCCACCTGCCACAGTGCACCGATACTTTCCCTACCTGTAAAAAGCCATGCAGCCACACAGACCAGAAAATGCGGAAAACTGCACCCATCCGGTGGAAACCCACAGACTTGTCTGTTTTGTTACATTTGTGTTAAATACTCCCTGAATGCTCATCAGTGCGCCCGAGATCAGCGCCGACAGAAATCCCCACATAAAAATCCCTCCATATAAGATCCGTTCACCAGTTTTACCGTCATAAAAAGGCGCTGCTATTTCTGCAACGCCTTTCCGGTTTCTTATAGTTTATGTGGTTTTTCTGAAATTTATACAAATTTTTTGAGATAGATTCTTCCGGAGAATGCAATATGCGGCATCTCATAAAAAGTGGCACTTTCCGGGCAGATTGGGCGGTAGAGGGGATCTGCACGATGATTCTGGCAGTTTTCAGTTTTTCTTCCATGGCTTCTTCACCGCGGATGACTTCATCTTCCTGGCGGAGGAGTCCTTCTGTGATCTCCAGCGGGCAGAGAAGCTGAACTTTTTTTTTTCCACACTTCTGCTCTATGGCTGCTGCCAGGGAGCCCATGGTAACCGGTTCCCCGATGAGGGTGATGTCCGGAGTGGGGATAAATCCTGACAATGGGCTGTCTTTTTTTCTCAGATAGATCACCTGATCCGGAGTTACTTTCCACAACTCTTCCTGTTCACCGGAAATCTGCGCTCCACTTTTTTCCGCGGAGTTTTCTTTTTTATCCTCAAACGCTTCGCAAGGGCTCTCCGCTGCCTTCTCAAGTGCGTCCGAAATCTCTCCCTCATAGCCTTCCACCGGAGTTCCCACAAGAAATGGTGTCCCGAATTTCTCTCTCAGAACATTGGCAGCCGGGATTCCCACGGAAGATACCACAAGGTTTACCTCCGCCTCACCGGCATGGGACAGATCTTCCAGCGTATCGCCCATAGCCCAGGTGGAAAGGATCTCCCACCCATATTTTTCCAGACGTCTTTTCATGGCATCTACCATCGGCTGGGGGCCAAAATCCAGGGGTGTTACTCCAAGAAGATTTAATTTCCGTTTTCTCTTCTCTGCAGCGCCAGTAAAATGTCTGGCAATCTCAGAGAGTGCCAACCCTGCTCCATACACATAATCATGCATACCACTGGTTGGAACCGAACGCCGGAATCCCTGTCTCGGCCGTAAGTGCACGGGCAAGTCCAGGAAAATCTGTTCCGTTCATAAAGGGAATCGGGGAACTTGCAAGAGCAATAAATTTCGGTTTCAGTTCCTCCGCCACATCTTCGATATCCCGGAGAAATTTCTCATCATTTCCCATGATCGCATCGATATCCGTAAGGCCTGAGATAAAGATCAGGCTGTCCTGGTCGTACCAGCGGATCTCGTCGTGGGTATTATAGGTAGAATTACAGCCTGAAGGATCATGCATCACCGTCATTCCCCCAAGCTCATACAAAGCGGAGCAGACACCGGATACGTCTGCCGTGTAGATCGGTATGATTCGATATGCCTGTCTCATATGCAGCTTTCGCACCCCCATCCTTTTCGAACGATCAGATCTTCCGGATCTTTTTCTTCATTGAATGCTTCCACCATCAGCTGTGCGGTACGTCTGATCCCGTCAAATCCCCAGAGACCGCCGCCCTGTACCATATTGACAAAATTTCGGCTTCCGGTAAACCAGGCTGCTTTCTGGCCGATGGCAAGGATTTTTTCGGACTGCTGCCGTGTCCGCACCCTCATCTCCGGACGGACAGTGGAAATCAACTTCAGCTCCGGATAATTCTCCTTCAGCCAAGAAAAATACCTCTTTTTTCTTCCGGGCTGATACTGTCCAGAAAAACGGACTGTACCTGAAATCCATGGGTAAGGAGAAGTTTTGTAAGTCCCAGGGGCCTTGGATGAAAAAGATAATCCACTGCTATGGGAGTGTCACCGATGATCTGGTGTGCATGAGAAAGAGCCTCCTCACATTCCCGGATCTCTTTTTCGATATCCAGGCCGTTGATTTTTCCTGTTTTCCTGTTGTTTTGCTGTCCCAGCATTCCCAGCAGCTTCTCTTCCTGTTCCTGTATCTCCCCATAATCAAAACTTCCCGCAGATACAAAAAAGGCCTTCCCAGTCTTTCGGCCTGTTTTTCTGCCCCGAATTTTTCCGGCAGGGTAACAGTTCAGAATCAGACTTCCCTCTCCCAGGTTCTGATAATCCTCCCAGGTTTCACAGGTCGGTATCTCTCGGAGCAGGATTTCGTTTTTTCTTCAGGATCCGGCAGATATCCGAACCTTCATCCAGCGCAAAAATCACTGCCCCAGAACCGTCACGCATTTTTGGATCTGCCTTTTCTCTCCTGCACGGCATCATACATGGCCAGGCGAAGCTTCTGATCCGGTGTGGGGCCTGTTTTCTGCATGATGGGATCCATGAAGCACCGCATAAAAAAGATCTCCGGAAATCTTTTTTCCAGCTCTCCATAGATCCGGTCCAGATCACTGCCCAGAAAATGATGGAGACATACGGTAAAAAGCAGCACTGCCTTTGGCTTCTTATCCAGACGCTTCAGGACATCTGTCACCCCTTCAATGGTCACATCCTCCAGATTTCCACCCAGAAGATCTTTTTCCTCCACGATCACAAAGGAAAAACGGTCTGCTGCATTCATTTCCGCCGCAGTCAGCACAACGCCTCGCATACAGTTGTCTGCACAGACGTAGATCTGCTGCGCTTCCGGAACCAGCATTCCCGTATGTACGATATTCCAGTTTCCGTGGGCCGGGGAATTAAATTCCAGCCCCGGCTGAAAGGGCACCGGAAAAGAAGCTTCTTTTATAAATACTTCTGTTTTTCCCGGAAACTCCCGATCGCCAACTCTTTTTAACATGTGCCATCCTCCCTGCATGCATTCAGGATCTGTTCTGCCAGCGTCCGGTATTCTCCTGCCATCTCGCTTTCCGGATAAGCTTCCAGAAGCGTTTTTCCCTGCTCCTCTGCCGCAAGAACCAGGTCACTTCTGGAAAGAGTTCCTACTACCTGGGTGTGAAAATCCTCTGCCAGCTCCCGGACTTTTCTTCTTCTCTTGGCACATTCCGCCGGTTCAGGATCAGCCCTCCCAGAGATGCATAGCCTCTGTTTCTGAAATTTTCCACCGCCATGGCAATATTCGCCCCTGCATGGATGGCCATGTTTTCTCCGGAGGTGATGATAAATACTTTATCTGCATACCCTTTTCGCATGGGCATGGAAAAACCGCCGCAGACAACATCTCCCAGTACATCGTAGAGAACAATGTCCGGTTATAGGTCTCATAGGCTCCGGTTTCTTTCAGTTTTTCCAGCGCAGTGATAATACCTCTTCCCGCACATCCAAGCCCTGGTGTAGGGCCGCCGGCTTCCACACAGACTACACCCCCGTATCCGATCTGCACCATATCTGCAAGTTTCAGGTCCTGGCGCTTTTCGTTGTAAAGATCCAGCACTGTGGGGACTTTTTTCCCATGCCGGAGAAGAATGGTGGAATCTGCCTTGGGATCACAGCCGATCTGCATCACTTTCATTCCTTTTTCCGCAAGGGCGGCTGCCACATTGGAAACTGTGGTGGATTTTCCGATGCCGCCCTTTCCGTATACCGCAACTCTTATCATTTCCTGTCCTCCGCTTTTGTGATCACATTGGAATATGCCGTTTTTGCGGAAACTCCCCTGAGACGGCCAATCTTTCCGGATAAAGAGCTGATCACATCCTGTGGCGCATCAATGGCAATGCTGATGATGTTGATACCTTTTTCCCGGTAGGGGATTCCCATTCTCCCGATAATATATTTTCCCGCTTCGTGAAGAAAACGGTTGATGTCATCGATCACCTCATTGTTTTCCACAATGATCGAGATCAGTGCCACTCTTGTATCCATAAGATCCGCTTCTCCTTTCCAGTGTCTGTTTTACTGTCCGTTTTATCGGACTCTGTTTTGTTACTGATAATTTTCCAGGCTGAAATCGTTTTTTCTTTCCGCTCACCTTCTGTTTCCTATGCTGTCTGTATCTGTCAGCAGATCCTCGGCAGAAGTTCCCCGCCTGGCTGCGGAAGTAATGCCTGAGTTCCGATTTCCGTAGTCATGACAACTTTTCCAGGCTGGTCCTCGGTAACCTCACCAATAATGGCAGCGTCTTTGGAATACGGACATTTACGCAGTGCTTCCACGATCTTTTCCGCCTCTTCTTTTGGCGCCATGATCACCATACGTCCCTCACATGCCAGATAAAGTGGCTCCAGGCCCAGCATACCGCAGACACCTTTTACTTCCGGAGCTACCGGAACAGACGACGCATCCAGACGGATTCCCACGTTACTCTGGCCTGCAATCTCATAGAGAACGGTTCCCACGCCGCCTCTTGTGGCATCGCGGATCACATGAAGGTTATGGGCGGCATCCATCACTTCTTTTACAGTTCCCCAAAGCGGTGCACAGTCACTTGTCACATCCGCGTCGATGCCAAAATCCTCTCTTGCCAGAAGAATGGTGCATCCATGTCTTCCCACATCACCGGTCACAATGATGGCATCTCCCGGTTTTGCCAGCTCACCGCCTACCTTCACGCCATCCTGGATCTCACCCATTCCGGTTGTTGTGATAAACACACCGTCAACCTGTCCTTTTCCTGCCACCTTGGTATCTCCGGAAACAATACGCACGCCGGCTTCTTTCGCTGTTTTTTCCATGGCTGCGGCAATTTCTTCCAGCTTCTCCATGGGAAAACCTTCCTCGATCACAAAAGCACAGGTGAGATACATCGGTTTCGCTCCCATGCAGGCAAGGTCATTAACTGTTCCACAGATGGAAAGCTTGCCGATATTTCCTCCCGGGAAAAATGCCGGAGAAACAATAAATCCATCGGTGGATACGGCCATTTTTTCCTGCCGGCGGGACCAGCACTGCCGCATCATCGGCTGTAAGATCCGGGTTTGCAAAATGTGCTTTAAATACTTCATCGATCAGTTCTGAGGTCTGACGGCCTCCGGCACCGTGTGCCATGGTTACTGTTTTATTATCCATAATTTTCATCTTCTTTCTACGATCGTTCAAACGGATATCAGATCTGTATCATATAGTCCGATCTTCCAGATGTGATCCTTCGTTTGTATGACATGTATTCCTGTATTATAGTCCATTAAACCGGACAGTTGATCAATCAGTTCCCATACATAAAATATGCGGAACAGGCTCCTTCATTGGATACCATACAGGCTCCTACCGGATGCTGCGGGGTACAGACTTTTCCAAATACCCTGCAGTCCGACGGTTTGCATTTTCCCTGAAGCACATCGCCACAGCGACAGGCCGGATTTGGTTTGCCTTTGATCGGCGGCACCGCATATTTTTTTCTGGCATCAAAAGCTTCCCATTCTTTCCGGAGCACCAGGCCGGATCCCGGGATCACACCCAGTCCACGCCATTCGGAATCGCAGGGTTCCATCAGTTCCTCGATCAGTGTCTGTGCCTCCGGGCTTCCTTCGCTTTTTACCACGCGCGGATAACAGTTTACAAAGAAAGGTTTTCCCTCCTGGAAACGGACCAGTGCAACTGCCAGCGCCGTAAGCAGCTCCTTCGCTGTAAATCCTGCCACTACACCACTGACGCCTTGCTCTGCCAGACGTTCGCAGAGTGCAGTCCCTGTAATGGCGTTGACATGTCCCGGGTAAAGGAACACATCCGCACTGCCTTTTAATGCCTGATAAGCCTGTGGCATGGTCTTGTTTGCCACAAGGAGAGAGTAGTTGGAAAGGCCATCTTCTCTGGCTTTTTTCACGGAAAGACAGCCTGCAGGTGTCGTCGTCTCAAAACCAACAGAAAGAAATACCACCTGCTCCTTTGGATGTTCTTTCGCATATTTTTCCGCATCTGCCGGTGAATAGACGATACGTATCCTGGCTCCTTCTGCCCTGGCATCTGCAAGGCTTTTCTTTGTCCCCGGTACACGGACAAGGTCACCGAAGGTACAGATGGTCGCCTGTTTTTCCAGAGCCAGATAAACCGCCTCGTCAATAAAGCCTACCGGTGTTACACAGACCGGGCAGCCCGGGCCTGAAATCAGCTCCACCTGCGGTGGCAGAAGCTTGCGGATCCCCAGACGGAAAATCTCGTGAGTATGGGTTCCGCAGACTTCCATGATCCGCACCGGCGGCCCCTGATATCCTTCTATGATCTCTCTTGCTGTTTTTTTCTTCTCTTCCATCACAGCAGTTCCTCCATCAGCTGGTCTGTCTCTTCCTCGTCATCGTCAGTGATCTTTGCAATGGCAACACCAGCATGTACCATCACATAATCTCCCGGCTCCAGATCTCCCAGAAGCTGGGCGGAAACTTCTCTCTTTGCGCCGCCAGCATCTACCACTGCGGTTCCGTCACTGATCTTTACTACTTTTGCTGATAATCCTACACACATATCTATGCCTCCATCCCGCATTTCTGCTGTATACTCCATACATCGTAAAATATTTCATCAGGCGGATATCTGCGATCCGCATCTGCATGATCTATCACCTTTATACTTGTCTGTGCCGCTGCACATAAGCCATTCCATATGCTGCCTGACCCAGCGCGATCCCTCCGTCATTTGGCGGGATCAGACTATGTTTCAGAACTTCAAAGCCTTTTTTCTGCAAGCCCGTCATCTACCAGTTCCAGAAGAAGCCGGTTCTGGAATACACCGCCGCTTAATGCCACTTTCCGGATACCAGTTTCCTGCTCTGCTTCCTCACAGGCTGCAAGGATCTCATCCGCCAGCGCCCGGTGGAATTCGTAAGCCAGTTTCCCGGAATCTTCTCCTTCCAGCTTTTCCCGGACCAGATGTGCAACGATGTCACCTGTATTTAAAATAATCTTCCTGTTCCCGGTTTCCGGCTTTTCATCTGCACCGGTTGTTTTCTACATTTCTTTTTATATCTGTTCTTTCTCCAGAAACAGTATCCACATTTTTTCTTCTGTATCTCCTGCGCTCTCCACGCTTCCGCAGCAAACTCCAGCGCCGTGGAAGCTTCCCCTTCAAAAGTAGACGCCCTTCGGATTCCCAGGATCGCACTGACTCCGTCAAAAAGCCGTCCAGCACTGGTGGAAGTCACTGCATTGAGCTTTCTCTGAGCCATGGTCACCAGCACTTTTGCTTCCTGCTCTGTGCAAAGTCCCAGTTTTTGGACAGTATCAAGAGTTTTCTCCAAATCTCCTGTATTCTGCCAGATCAGGGAAACGGCGATCCGCCAGCCTTCTTTTGCGGAAACATCTCCTCCCACCTGTACAAAAGGTTGGATACTTCCAAGCCTTGTAAATCCCTGATAATCTGCGATCAGGATCTCACCGCCCCAGATCGTCCCGTCTGTTCCATATCCGGTTCCGTCAAAGGAAACACCGATCACTTTTTCCTCGCAGTCATTTTCTGCCATGCAGGATAAAATATGTGCGTAATGATGCTGCACTTTCAGAACGGGAAGCCCCAGTTCCTGGGCCACCACTGTGGAATTATATTTTGGATGAAGGTCACAGACCACCACTTCCGGCTGTACTTCCAGAAGTGTTTCCAGCCGGCCTATGGTTTCCTTCAGGGCTTTTACCGTTCGAAGATCCTCCAGATCACCCACATAAGGGGACGGATAAAAACGGTTATCCACACCAATGCAGAATGTATTCTTAAGCTCTCCACCTGCCGCGATCACCTGTCCCTTCCAGGGTGTGGAAACCATAAACGGAAGAGGTGCATATCCACGGGAGCGCCGGATCATATATGGCTCTCCCTTATAAAATCCATCACCGAATCATCGGCCCGGATGCGGATCTTCCTGTCATGGGAAAGAATGCAGTCACATAAATAAGAAAGTTCTTCCACAGCTTCATGATCGTCTCTGCAGATCGGTGCGCCGGATGTGTTTCCACTGGTCATCACCAGAAGCTTCGGCATCTCAATTCCATCGTCATAATGAAAAAGAAGAAGCTGCACCGGTGCGTAGGGAAGCATCACACCGACTTTTGGATTCCCGGGAGCGATACTCTCACAGAGTTCCGCTGGTTTTCCGCATTCTGCCTCTGATCTGCCCTGGTCTTTCCCGATGTTCTTTCCATATTTTATGAGTTTCGCATCTGTTTTCTGTCCACAGGACATCTCAGTAAGCTTATCCAGCAGCAGGATCGGTTTCTGATGCCCGGTAAGGATCTTCTCCTGCTCCTCACTGACCTGACAGACTTCTTTCACGGTTTCCAGATCCTGTGCCATCACCGCAAAAGGCTTCACCGGACGCCGTTTCAGTTTCCGGAGCCGCTGTACGGCCTCCTCACTGGTGGCATTACAACAGAGATGAAAACCACCGATTCCCTTGATGGCCACTATCCCGCCGGAAACAATGGTCTTCCTCGTATAAGTGATCGCCTCCCGGCCACGTTCCTCTCTTCCAATGAGATAGACCTCCGGCCCGCAGTCATTGCAGCACACCGGCTGGGCGTCATAACGTCTGGTGTCCGGATTATGGTACTCATCCGCACAGGACGGACACATGGGAAATTCTTTCATGCTGGTACGCTCCCGGTCATAGGGAAGGGAATCGAGGATCGTCAGCCTCGGGCCACAACAGGTACAGTTGATAAACGGATGCAGATACCGCCTGTTTTTTGGATCAAACATCTCTTCCTTACATTCGTCGCAGATGGCAATATCCGGAGAAACAAAGATCTCACCCTTTTG
>ENA-OQAR01000361-OQAR01000361.1-human-gut-metagenome-genome-assembly--contig:-NODE-361-length-13626-cov-4.409586_pt1 | contig 13626 bp, 20 predicted proteins | sample MGYA00242738_ERZ504533 | MGnify/ENA primary metagenome ERZ504533 (study PRJEB26092, sample SAMD00036276) | human gut metagenome | host: Homo sapiens | study: EMG produced TPA metagenomics assembly of... | reverse complement strand
TCCAGCTTTTCCAGCTCCCGGCGGGTATCCACCACCCGGCGCGGGGCGTGCAGCACCAGCTGGCGGAACGCCGCCGCCACCGCCGTGGGGTGGCAGCAAAGCCGCGCCAGCCGCACCGGAATGGGCGAACCGCCACTGCGGCCGTTTTTCCAGCGCGGCGTTCATCAGGCGCTCGTCCGCAAAGGCAAGGCAGTGCACGGTGCAGCCGGGGCAGCTCCGGCTGGGGGATGCAGGCCGTCCCATAGTTCCAGCAGGTGTACGGTGTGCCCGGCAGCACAAAGCACCCCTGCCAAACGCTGTGCCATCAGCACATTGGCAGAGGTTGGGTTTTCCACACTATCCAGTATAAATAAAATACGCATGGTGTTTATCCTGTGCAAAAGGAGTCAGCGCCGGTCTTTTAACATGGTACGGCACACTTTGCGCCACAGCACCGGGCAGTTGATGGTTGCCCACGCCGCCGCGCGGATGGAAAGCGGCAGCCGCGGGTTGCGGCCAAGGTTAGGGTCCTGCAGCCCGGCGCGGATGCTACCCCCAGCTCGTTGATCTGCACGCGGTAGGCGGCGGCATCGTCCCGCCGCAAAATCATGCTGGCAAGGTAGACCAGCTTTTCGTAATAAAAGGCGTTGGCGCTCTGCTGGATGGCCGGGCTGGCATGCTCGCGGATGAACACGGCGGCCTGGCGCTGCTGGTCAATGCTTTCCGGCGGCAGGGCACGGTGACTGGCCGAAGCCGCGTGCTGCCGGTAATGGTAGCCTGCAAAATCCACATAGGCACAGCCGTCTGCCGCGCTGAAAATCTGCCAGTTGGCCACAAGGTCTTCGTTGTAGGCAAGGCCGTTGTCCATGATCTCAGCGGTGATCAGCTCGTGGGCGTACAGCTTGTTCCACAGCCCAAAGTCCACCCGGTGGTCATGCAGCAGGGCATCCAGATGGTCGGGCGGCTGAAACACCGTGGTCTGGCTGGGCGGCGGGCTTTCCGGAGGAATATCCTCGGTAAAGCAGTCATACCGGCAGCAGGCAATCTGGCAGCGGGTGGTTTGGGCAGCACGGTACAGCGCATCCAAAAACTGCTTGTGGTAGCAGTCGTCCGCATCGCAAAAGGCAAACCACCGGGCGTTCAGGTTCAGCCCCGCGCGCACCCCGGCAGCGCGGGCGGCGGCAACACCGCTCTGGCGCTGGTGGATCACAACAAACCGGGCGTCCCGGCTTTCCCACGCGGCGGCAAGCTCGGCGCTTTCATCGGTGGAACCGTCATCCACCACAAAACAGGCGAAATCGCCAAAGGTCTGCGCAGCCAGGGATGCCAGACACTGCTGCAAAAACGCAGCGCCGTTATGTACCGGTACCACCACGGCAATGGCAGGGCCTTTGAACTGGGGCTCGGTTTCACTCATGGCTGCACCTCCTTTGTATATTTCTGCGTCTGCTCCAGGTAAAATTTTGCAGGATGCCCGCGCTGGTGTGTACATCAAATCCGGCGGCAATGGCTTTGGCCTGGGCGTTGGGGTCACGGGTCAGGTCCGCCGCGGCAATGGAATCAGCCCAGGCGGCTTCATTCTGCAAGGGCAGGTAGTGGATGTTGCCGGCAAACGCCGCGCCGGGGTCCACCGTATCGGCCACAAAGCAGGGCAGGCCGGCGGCCTGGGCTTCCACCAGCACAACGGGCAGCCCCTCAAACAAACTGGGCAGCAAAAATACATCCATGGCGTGGTACAGCGCGGCCATATCCTTGCGCACCCCGGCAAAAATTACCCGGTCGCTCAGGTTAAGCTCCTGGGCAAGGGCACGGGTGGAATCAACCAGCTCGCCGGTGCCGATCAGCACCAGCCGGGCGTGGGCATGCGGCGGCTGACCCCGGCAAAAATGCGCAGCAGCCCCGCATGGTTTTCTGCTCACAAAACGGCCCACATGGCCAAACAAGAATTTCGCCTTCCTGCACGCCAAGCTCAGCGCGCAGGAAGGCGCGGGCGGCGGGATCGTGGAGGGCGAACACATCGGTCATAATGCCGTTGGGCAGCACGGTGAACGGGTGTTTGCCGTACAGCATCTCCCCGGCGCGCTGGCTGCAGGCAAAGCGGTGGGTCAGGTCGTGGTCAAAGCGGGAACTCATCAGCCGGTCCAGCTGGCCCACCAGGTTGTGCTCATAGGCAGTGTTGTGGCTGTGGCCTGCCCGCACCGGCACCCCACAGCGGCGGGCCACGGCATTATAAAACATGCCAAAGCCGCTGTAATGCCCGTGGATGACCTTGTATTCCGGGTGCGCGGTAAAAAAAGGCGCGCAGGTCATGCAGGTATTTCGGGATATTATTGTCCTGCCGCACCGTCAGCTTGGTAATGTGCCCGCCCAGGGCTTCAATTTCAGCATCATAAAAGCAGGGCTTATCATAGTGGTACAAAAAGTCAAACTGTACCTGGCTGCGGTCCACGGCACGGTAGACATTCATGACAAAGGTTTCCATGCCGCCGGCGTCCATGGCGGGCATGATTTGTAATACGCGGATCGGCGGCAAAGTGCGCCCCTCCTTTTGCGGCTTGCCGGGGGAACATCCACCCGGCAGCGTTTGGCATTATTCCTGTTCCAGCGCTGCCTTGCAGTTCAGCAGTTCGGCCTTTGCATCGTCCGAAAGCACCGGGTATTCGTGGCAGCTCTTCTGCAAAGCATCCAGTACAATCTCGCTGACCAGGTAGCGGGTGTACCATTTCTGGTCAGCCGGGATGGCATACCACGGGCTGTGCTTGGTAGCGGTTGCAGTGATGACTTCATCAAAGGTATCCAGATATTCGTCAAAACGCATCCGCTCTTTCAGGTCGGAGCAGGAAACTTCCAGTTCTTTTCCGGGCGGTCAATGCGCTCTAAAAAGCGCTTTTTCTGTTCGTCCTTGGAAACGTGCAGAAAGATTTTGACCACGCGGTAGCTGTTCTCGTACAGGTATTCTTCATAGTTGCGGATCTGGCGGTAGCGCTTTTCAAAAAAGTCCTTCTTGCTGTCTTCCAGCACGCGCGGGGCCATCTGGTAGGTCTTTTGCAGGTCGTGGACCTGCACCACCAGAACGTCCTCGTAATAGCTGCGGTTGAAAATGGCAATGCTGCCGCGGGGCGGCAGAACTTTGTTCACCCGCCACAAAAAGTCGTGGTGCAGTTCCTCGCTGGTGGGCTGCTTGAAGCTGGTTACCTGTACACCCTGGGGGTTCAGGCCGCCCATCACATGCTTTACGGTGCTGTCCTTCCCGGCAGCATCCAGCGCCTGCAGAATGATCACAAGGCCCTCGCGCCCATCGGCGTAAAAGGCGTCCTGCAGGGCGGCCATCTTTTCCAGATTTTCGGCAGTTTTGGCCAGGATATCTTCTTTCTTTACATGGTCATCCTTGTTGTCGCAGGGCAGCTTGCGCAGCGCGCATGGGTGGGAACCATCAAACAAATAGCGGTCAGCCTTCATCCGGGCGGCCTCCTTTCTGCAAAAGGACAAAATTACACTCTCTCAGTATACCCGTTTTGGCCCCCATGTGCAACCGCAAGATGCAAAAAAGGCATTGCAGACGCGCGGCCCGCAATGCCTTTTTTCATAATTACAAAACAAAATCAGAACGTCAGGTTGCCGAACTCGGAAAGCTTCAGCTGTTCGTTGTGCTGCTCGGCCCAGTTGATGCTCCACGGGCTGCCGAACAGCAGCAGGTGGTTGCCCTTCAGGTCCTCGATGCAGCGGGTGTCGCTGGTCAGGTCCAGTGTTTTGGGGTCCAGCTCGTCCGGGTCGTTCATGATCCAGCGCAGGTGCTCATACGGCAGGGTCTGCATACGGATGTCAACGTTATATTCGTTGCGCAGGCGGTATTCCAGCACTTCCAACTGCAGCACGCGACCACGCCGACGATAACTTCCTCCATACCGGAGCCAAGGTCGCGGAAAATCTGGATCGCGCCTTCCTGTGCGATCTGCTCCATGCCTTTCACAAACTGCTTGCGCTTCATCGTGTCCACCTGGGTCACGCGGGCAAAATGTTCCGGTGCAAAGGTGGGGATGCCCGCAAACTGCACATGCTGCTTGCCGGTGCACAGCGTATCGCCAATGGAGAAGATGCCCGGATCAAACAGACCGATGATATCGCCGGCATAGGCTTCGTCCACGATGGCGCGGTCATCAGCCATCAGGCTGGTGCCGGTAGCAAGCTTGATGTTCTTGCCCTCCTGCACGTGGAATGCTTCCATGCCGCGCTCAAACTTGCCGGAGCAGATGCGCAAAAACGCAATGCGGTCGCGGTGATTCTTGTTCATGTTGGCCTGGATTTTGAACACAAAGCCGCTGAACTGCTCGCTGCAGGGATCCACCACATCGCCGGTGGGGGCATCCTTGCGGGGCAGTGGCGGCGGGGTCAGGCGCAGGAACTCTTTCAGGAAAGGTTCCACGCCAAAGTTGGTCAGCGCGGAGCCAAAGAATACGGGGCTCAGCTGGCCGTGCTGCACAGCGTCCAGGTCAAACTCTTCGGCGGCGCCATCCAGCAGCTCAATGTCGTCAGCCAGCTTCTGGTGGTTGGCCGCGCCGATCAATTCGTCCATTTCGGGTGCGCCCAGCTCGGCGGTGATCTCGTCCACCATCTTCACGCCGTTGGCGCGGCCATCGCTTTCAAAAGCCAGCACCTTGCGGGTGTCGCGGTCAAACACGCCCTTGAACTCCTTGCCGCAGCCGATGGGCCAGTTCATCGGGTAGGTTTTGATGCCCAGGATCGTCTCAATGTTTTCCATCAGTTCAAACGGGTCGCGGGCTTCGCGGTCCATCTTGTTGATGAAGGTGAAAATGGGGATATGGCGCAGGGTGCAGACCTTGAACAGCTTGATGGTCTGGGCCTCAACGCCCTTGGCGGCGTCGATGACCATGACGGCGGAATCCGCCGCCATCAAGGTGCGGTAGGTATCCTCGGAGAAGTCCTGGTGGCCGGGGGTATCCAGAATGTTGATGCACTTGCCCTGATAGTTGAACTGTAAAACAGAGGAGGTAACAGAGATACCGCGCTGTTTTTCAATATCCATCCAGTCAGAAACGGCATGTTTGGCGCTCTGCTTGCCCTTGACGGAACCGGCGGTCTGGATGGCTCCCCCGTACAGCAGCAGCTTTTCGGTCAATGTGGTTTTGCCGGCGTCCGGGTGCGAAATGATCGCAAACGTCCGGCGGCGCTCGATTTCTTCACGCAAAGTTGCCATGAAAGTCAATACTCCTTTATTCCATTGCAATGTGACTTTTTACGGTTGTCTGCTTCCGTCACATGGGGAACACTCCTCTATCACTCTGGTTTTCAGGCGGCACCTGAACTATTACAAGAAAGGTTACAAGACATACCTTTCTATTTTACTATGATTTTTAAGGGATTGCAACGCCTGATACCGGATTTTTTGGCCGGCAAGGGGAGAAAAAAAGCAAAATTTGATGGAAAATGCGTGGTGGGGGACCATCATCGCCGGGGGAGAAAGGCAAATGTTTGACTGTACGCCACAGATTCTAATAATGTTCCAAGATTTTATTCGTAGAGACGCACATTGTACGCCCGCTGCCTTGTGGGTGGGTGACGGGGTAAGATATCCGGCAAGGCGCGTCTGCGGGACGATGCCGAGCATCGTCCCCTACAGATTATTTGTTGGCTTGCAACACATTACAAAGTGTTCCGATGCTTAGTTTTGTATACCATGATATATTGACTGTAAAACCTTAAAATAAAATTGGCTTCCCTTGAGGGCGACAGAAGGGACCGGGCGCTGTTTGTTGCAAAATAAAATCAAAGAGCGAACATACTCGTCAGGACTTACTTATTCGCCTCCGCATGGGCGGTGGCTTCCGCCACATACCCTTCGGCATTTTTTCGGTTGGCTTCCACCAGAGCGGGGCTGGCGGCTTCACGCACCTTGGCGGGCACACCCATGGCCACCATGCCGTCCGGGATCACGGTGTTTTCCAGCACCAGCGCCCCGGCGGCCACCACGGCATTTTTGCCCACCACGGCGCCGTTCATCACCGTGGCGTGCATACCGATCAAAGCGCCGTCCCCCACCGTACAGCCATGCACCACTGCACTGTGGCCGATGGATACATTTTTGCCGATCGTTACCCCCAGGTTTGGCCCGGTGTGCAGCACGGCGTTGTCCTGGATATTGCTGTTTTTGCCAATGCGGATGGCGCCGGTATCTCCGCGCACCACCGCGCCGTACCACACGCTGCTGCCAGCGGCCAGCACAACATCCCCGGCCAGGGTGGCGTTGGGGGCCACAAAGGCTGCACTGCCAACATCCGGCGTTTTGCCGTATACTGTGATAACTGCCATAATTTTACCTCCCTGCCCGGAATAATTCTACCGCCGGGCACTGTTAGTTAAATTGAAAAACAAGCCTGTGTTTGTTATACTTTTACCATATTAAATAATATATTACGTTGCTTCAGGAAAAGCAATCAGGGGGAAACAAATATGATAAAAATGGTTTGCAGCGATCTGGACGGCACCCTGCTGCAATATGGGGAAAAAGCTCATTGAGGGCGAAAATTTTTTGATGAGATCCGCGCTTTGCATGACCGTGGTATCCTGTTCTGCCCGGCCAGCGGGCGGCAGTATACCAGCCTGCGCAAACTGTTCGCCCCTGTGGCGGACGATTGCATCTACCTGTGCGAGAACGGCGCGGTTGTCTACCGCGGTGGCAAAGTAATCGCCAAAACGCCGATGCCCCGCGCCTGGCAGAAGAAATCGCCTGGGATTTCTGGAACAACACCGAGGACTTAGGCGAAGTGATGCTTTCCGGCGAAAACATGTCCTACCTGATGGAACGCGGGCACGGCGTGGTGGACCGCATCAAGTTCATTGGCAACAATTATACGGTCATCACAGACCCCGCCCAGATCCCGGAGGATATTGTCAAGGTGTCCGTCTATTTGGTGAACGGCGTGGAGCCGTTTGTGGAGCGCTTTGTGCCCAAATGGCAGCAGGCCAACTGCGCCGTGGCGGGACCCAAGTGGATCGATACCACCGTGGCCAACAAGGGGATTGGCGTACAGAGCATCTGCCGTGTGCTGGGCATTGACCCGGCGGATGTGATGGCCTTTGGCGATAACTATAATGATGTTGCCATGCTGGATTTGGTAGGTCACCCTTACATTATGTCCACCGCTGCAGCGGAGCTGCGCCGGCGCTATGCAAACCATACCCCCCGGCCGAGGATACCCTGCGTGCCTTCCTGGCCAGGCAGGAAAACTGAAACCGAGTGAATCCACAATATTGTTAAAAACATTTTGTTGATTTTGTGAAAGTTTACAAAAAAACGACAGGGTAAAATGCAGTATTTGCATTGACTTTGCTCAACATTGCTGGTATAATCAAATTGTTAAATTCTCCACAGGCTTGTTGAAAAGCTGTGGAACAGAGAGGAAGACGCATCTATGAAGCAGTTTGATTATACCATTCAGGAAGCAGTTGGCATCCATGCCCGTCCGGCCGGTTTGCTGGTCAAAGAGGTCAAAAAGTATAAGAGCACTGTTACCGTCATCAAGGGCGATAAATCCAGCAACGCGCTGAAACTGATGGCTTTGATGGGTATGGGCGTTAAGTGCGGCGATACCGTTACCGTTACCGTGGAAGGCGAGGACGAGGATACCGCAGCACCGGCACTGGAAGCTTTCTTCAAAGAGCATTTGTAATTGAATCCTTTTGTTTGCGGCACCTGCCCCAGCAAGGCCCTTACCCGGCGCTGGGGCAGGCAGCCGCATTTTGTTTTCTGCTGCATTTGGTTGTATAAAATAACCAGTCAGGATCCCATTGAACACCAAAGAAAGGACGCTTGTTATGATCAGTATTCAGGGCAAGGGCGTATCTTCCGGCGTTGGCGTTGGCCCGCTTTATTTCTATCACCGCACCAAAACCGAGATCCCCCGCTATACCGTGACCGATCCCGATGCCGAGTGGCACCGTTTCAAGGGCGCGCAGACCGCCGCCATTGAGCAGCTGGGCGAACTGGCCGAAAAAGCCCGCGCCGAAGCCGGCGATGAAGCCGCCATGCTGTTTGAGACCCACCAGATGATGGCCGAGGATCTCGATTACGAGGAAGCTATCTCCGACCATATCAACAATGAAAAGATGAACGCCGAAGCCGCGATTTCGGATACTGCAGTTCAGTTCGCCGCCATGTTTGAATCCATGGACGATTCCTACATGCAGGCCCGTGCGGCAGATGTGCGCGATGTATCGGATCGCATCCTGGGGATCCTGTCCGGTGCAGTGCAGGGCGGTATTGCTTCGGATGTGCCGGTGCTGCTGGCTGCGGACGACCTGGCACCTTCGGAAACTGTGCAGCTGGATAAATCCAAGATTTTGGGCTTCATCACTGCGGGCGGTTCCGGTTCCAGCCACACGGCCATTCTGGCCCGCACCATGGGCATTCCCGCCATTGTGGGCGTGGGCGATGCCCTGAAGCCGGAGTATGAGGGCCGCTCCTGCATTATTGACGGCGCTACCGGCAATGTGGTGATCGACCCGGACGATATGACCCGTGATTACCTGCTGAAAAGCGGGAACAGCAGCTGCGCCTGCAGCGCCTGCTGGAGACCCTGAAAGGCCAGCCCAATGTGACCAAGGATGGAAAGAGCATCCGCATTTACTGCAACATTGGCTCCCCGGACGATGTACATGCCGTGCAGGTCAACGATGGCGGCGGCATCGGCCTGTTCCGCAGCGAGTTCCTGTACCTGAACAGCCCGGATTACCCCACCGAGGACCAGCAGTTTGAAGCCTACAAAAAGGTTCTTGCCGATATGGACGGCAAGGAAGTTATCATTCGCACGCTGGATATCGGCGCGGACAAGCAGATCGGCTACTTTAACCTGCCCAAAGAGGATAACCCGGCTATGGGCATGCGCGCTCTGCGTATCTGTCTGACCCGCCCGGAAATCTTCAAGACCCAGCTGCGTGCCCTTTACCGTGCTTCCGCGTTCGGCAAGCTGGGCATCATGTTCCCCATGGTGACCAGCGTGTGGGAAGTGCGCGAAGCCAAAAAAGTACTGCGAGGAAGTCAAGCGCGACCTGAAAGCTGAGGGCATTCCTTTTGCGGAGGATGTGCAGGTCGGCATCATGATCGAAACCCCGGCAGCGGCCATCATGAGTGACCGTCTGGCCAAGGAAGTGGATTTCTTCAGCTGCGGCACCAATGACCTGACCCAGTACACCCTGGCCTGTGACCGCCAGAACAATGATCTGGGACGTTTTTATGACCCGCACAACCCGGCAGTGCTGCGCCTGTTGAAGATGGTGACGGAGAATGCCCACAAGAACGGCATTTGGTTGGTATCTGCGGCGAGCTTGGCGCGGACCTGACCCTGACCGAAACCTTCCTGGCGATCGGTGTGGATGAGCTGTCCGTCAGCCCGCGCGCGGTGCTGCCCCTGCGCAATGCCGTGCGCATGACCGATACCCGCGAAAGCGCACCCCGCCTGCTGGCCGCCATCGATGCCGAGTACCCGGAAACGCTGTGAGGGGCTTTACGGAGGATTTGTGTTCCTTCTTTGAAAAGAAGGAACCAAAGAAATTTTAGGCAATACCGCATAATTCTAAGTGCCGATACGGCGAGCGAGGTACGGCAGATGCTAAGCCAAAAGCGCAGATAATACTGGATGTCTTATCGAGCATTTTGGCAACGCAGATGCCGTGCCGCAGCCGTCGGAGCGGTACTTAAGCCGCAAGGCGGGAATTGTGCGGTATTGCCTTTAGTATAATAGAACACAAAAGATAAATAAAGGCGCATCACACAAAACCATCGTGTGGTGCGCCTTTTTGATGTTGGCTTTATAGAAATTGGTACAAGTTGAAAAACAATCTGTAAGGAACGGTCTAGACGTTCCTTACAGAGCATTTTTATAATGTGTTGCAAACCAACAAAGCATCTGTAGGGCGGGGTGCCCTCACGCCGCCGCGGAGGAACCATGCCTATCGCGGTAAACGCTGCAATTTATTTGTAGGGGACGATGCTTGCATTGTCCCGCGGAACGTGCAACGGTAAAAATCTACCGCGCACCATCACCCCATCACCCGAATTACCCCCAGCACCAACAAATGCACCGGGTAAAACAGATAGAAAACCAGTGCGAAAATTTCTTTCCCCGCGCCGCCCGCTGCCATTGTACAGATACAAGATCACAAACCCGGATGCAGCGATCCCTGCCATGCTGCCGCAGGCCATCAACAAACACTGTGCGGTGGGGTAAAGCCACACGCTGCTGGTGTAATTCAGCCAGCCAAACAGCGCGGCAGAAAGCGCAAAACTGAACCGCAGTCGTTTTTGGTTCTGGCCGGACCAGCGGAAGAGCAGGGTGAACACCGGGGCCAGCAGCGCCCAGTCACAAAACAACGAACCAAAAATCAGCAGCACGATCAGCACGCCGCGCAAAAAACGGTTCCGGATGGTTTCGATACACAACAAGATACAAAAACACAGAAACAGCGTGAACATCATGTTGAAATCCTGAAATTCCAGAATGCCGTTTTGGGCAAACGCCATCGAGAACGGCACCTGTGAAACCACACCGAACCCGAACAGCCGTAAGGCATACTGTTTGCGGCTGTGGGTGTACCGGAAGCCCTCTACCAGAAAATAGCACATGGTAATGGCGGTAAAGTAGCCGATATCCACCAGCACCTCGTACCAGAGGGTGCCCGGCACCAGAAAAATATTGGCGATGTGGTTCAGCAGCATGGCGGTCATCGCGATGTATTTGATCACATCGCGGTTCAGCACCCGCCAGCCGGGGCTTTGTGTTTGCTGTTGCAGCATTGGCAGCACTTCCTTTTTGGGGCTTCACAGCGGCAGCGGTTATTTTTCCCGCTTAATGACAAAGCAGGGCAGGGGAGCGGTATCGGCCCAGTTGGCAAATTCGCAGATCAGCACGGTATAATCGGCCAGCGGCAGGCTTCGGAAAAACTCCGCCGCAGCCTTTTTCTCCGCATTGCCGATCACCTTGCCGCTGTACAGCACCGCGGCAAGCACGCCGCCGGGCTTCAGGGCGTCCAGCCCGGCCTGCAGCGCGGGCAGGGTGGAATCTGTCGTGGAGTGTACATCGTGCGCGGCACCTGGCAGCCAGCCAAAGTTGAACATCACGCAGTCCGCACTGCCCGGCGGGGCAAAGCGCAGCAGCTCCCGATGGTCGCAGCATTCCGCGCGGCCAATGGCAGCCATACCGTTGGCGGCCAGGCAGCGCATTGGTGTTGGCCGCGGCCTGAGGCTGGATATCCAGCCCGATCACCCGGCCATTTTCCCCGGCAATGCTGCATAAAAATAGGGTATCGTGCCCGTTGCCGCAGGTGGCATCCAGATACAGTCCGCCCGGTGCCAGTGCTGCGCAAAAAGCGGTGGGTCAGCTCCGACTGCCGTCAGGTCTGGCACGCGGCGGCGCACCAGCAGCCCGCCGCGCGCACAAAACCGAACTTTGCCGCCAGCGCCTGCGCAGCGGTATTGCCGGCATCCGGCAGTGGCGCGGTGAATTCGCTGGGGGCAGTCCGGTCAAAGCCGCCGTTCTGGCGCAAAATCTCCCGCAGCAGATAGCTTCCGTACCCGCGGCTCTGCCATTCCGGGGCAATTTCCAACGCTTCAAAACAATCGGCACAAGTAACGGCATGGCCGATGCAGCCTTTCTCTTTATATAACGAATAGACACAGCGGTTTTGTGCGTCCAGTGTCGTTTTTTCAATCCGCATGGGCAAGCTCCCCCTAATGTTTCAGTCTGCAACTGATTGTACGGCATGGGGCGGATAAAGTCAAACCACAGCCCAAACTGACCGGATTTTTGGAGATTTCACATTTCTTTCACGCAGTCGCGAAACTGTTTTCACAATTAGCGGTTATACTGTAGGCACAAGGTTGAGGGAAGCAAGAAAGACAAAGCAAAAGCTTCCGCCAGACCGTGTATCACCGCCCGGTGGTCCCCCAAGCGCCGTGCGGCAGAACAAAGGAGAGATTTTTCATGAGTGAATATGATTATTCGGGTCTTTATAATAATGGCGGCCCGCAGAATAATAACGGGCAGCAGCGGGCACTCAGCCGGAACAGCCCCAGGCAGAGCAGTCCGGTTACCCCAATGTGGGCAGCAGCGGAGTGAACACCGCCAACACCGCACAGACAGATTATTCTAATTATTCCAGCCAACAGAACAGCAGCTACAACCCCCAGGGCCCCGTTGCAGGCAATGGCGGCAACGGTGGCAACGGTGGCAACGGCAATAACGGCGGCTACAATGGCTACAGCTATTCCAGCAACCCACAGCCCCCGCAGAACGAGCCCAAAAAGAGCCACGGCGGCAAAAAGGTTTTGCTGCGTGTGGCGGCCTGCATCGGTGTGGTAGCCCTTGGCTTTGGCGGTGGCTTGGCAGGAACTGTGGTTGCCAGCCGCACCGGCTTGACCGGCGGCCAGGTTGTGGTCCAGCAGGTCCAGCGTGACACCAACACGGATTCTGTATCCCAGGGCAGCACCAACGGCACCAACCTGTCGATTCAGGATGTTGCCGCGCTGGTACAGCCCAGCGTTGTGGCCATCACCACTGAGCAGATGGTCAGCACCAACACCTGGTTTGGCGGCAGCTATGTGCAGAGCGGTGCAGGCTCCGGCGTGATCATCTCGCAGGATGGTTACATTGTGACCTGTGCCCATGTGGTTTCCGGCGCAAATAACATCACGGTACAGCTGGCAGACGGAACAGAGTATACCGCAACGGTCGTTGGCCAGGATTCTACTTCGGACGTTGCAGTCCTGAAAATCGAAGCCACCGGTCTGACTCCGGCTGTGATTGGCGACAGCGACAGCCTGGCTGTTGGCGAAACCACCATGCCGTTGGCAACCCGCTGGGTACCCTGAGCAACACCGTTACCAATGGTATTGTCAGCGCCTTGAACCGTGAAGTTACCGTTCAGGGCAACGATATGAACCTGATCCAGACCAGCGCTTCCATCAGCCCGGGCAACTCCGGCGGCGGCCTGTTCAATGCAAACGGTGAGCTGATCGGTATTGTCAACGCCAAGAGCAGCTCCAGCGATGCAGAGGGGCTTGGCTTTGCAATCCCCATCAATACCGCCATGGAAATGGCAAAACAGATGATTGAAAAGGGTTATGTTGCCCGCCCGGCCATGGGTGTTACGGTCATCACCATCAATGATGCCCAGACTGCTATGCAGTACGGCGTCAGTAACTATGGTGTGTATATCTACCAGATCGCATCCGGCAGCGGTGCCGAAAAAGGCGGCCTGAAGCTGGGTGACCGCATCATCTCCATTGATGATGTGGCAGTCTCCAGCGCATCCGATGTACAGAAGTATTGCCAGAGCAAGGAAGTTGGCGATACCGTTACCCTGCAGGTAGAGCGTGATGGCAAGGTCATCAGCTGCGAAGTGACCCTGGGCGAAAGCAGCCAGTCCACCGCAACGGCTGAAAGCGGGAACTAAGTTCTTTACGGGAGTTTTTTGTCCCTTCTTTGAAAAGAGGGGACCGAAGAAACTTTAGGCAATACCGCATAATTCTAAGTGCCGATACGGCGAGCGAGGTACGGCAGATGCTAAGCCAAAAGCGCAGATAATACTGGATGTCTTATCGAGCATTTTGGCAACGCAGATGCCGTGCCGCAG
>ENA-OQAR01000360-OQAR01000360.1-human-gut-metagenome-genome-assembly--contig:-NODE-360-length-13628-cov-3.135323_pt1 | contig 13628 bp, 17 predicted proteins | sample MGYA00242738_ERZ504533 | MGnify/ENA primary metagenome ERZ504533 (study PRJEB26092, sample SAMD00036276) | human gut metagenome | host: Homo sapiens | study: EMG produced TPA metagenomics assembly of... | reverse complement strand
CTTGCGATGCGGTCGAATTCAAACGTATGCAGGAACTGTTGGCACGTTCGGTGGTCGGATTGGTGAAGAATCGTTCGGCATCGTCGGACCGTTCCACAATGCCGCCATCTTCAAGCAGGATCACCTGGTCGGCGATGGCTCGCGCGAATTGCATTTTCGTGCGTCACGATGAGCATGGTCTGGCCGGAATCGGCGAGTTCGAGCATCACGTCGAGCACTTCGCGCACCATTTCCGGATCAAGCGCGGCGGTGACCTCGTCGAACAGCAGCACTTCCGGATGCAGGATCAGCGCACGGCAGATGGCCACGCGTTGACGCTGGCCGCCGGAAAGCTCGTGCGGCCAGGAATCCTTGCGGTCGGCAAGGCCGACGCGTTCCAGAAGCCTGATCGCCTCCTGCTCGACTGCGGCCTTATCTCGCTTCTGCACCAAGGTCGGCGCCAGTGTGATGTTGCCAAGCACGGTTTTGTTGGGGAACAGATCGTAGCTTTGGAACACCATGCCGACGCGGGTGCGTAGTTCGCTGCTGCGCTTGCTGCGTCCAGCGGACTCAGTGCCCGGCTTGCCCGTTTCGATCACTTCGCCGTTGAGCGAAATGGTGCCGCCCTGAATCGGCTCAAGGCCTGCGATGGTGCGCAACAACGTCGATTTGCCGGAGCCGGAAGGCCCAACGATCACAAACACCTTGCCATGCGGCACGTCGAACGAAAATATCGTTCAGCACTGGCCTGTCGGCATTGGCGTACTGCTTGACCAAATGCGCAATCCCAAGACTTGCTTGGCCTGCCTGAGTCTGCTTGCCCGCTGCGTCAGTCATGCGACCACCTCTTTTCCAGTCGGCGGGCCACGATGGACAGCGGCCAGCACACGATGAAGTACATGAAGAAAATCACCCCGTAGATCCACAGGGTTCCGGTCGGGTATTGGAAACGGTTCGCGTCGATGATCTGTTGACCCACTTTGATGACCTCGACCACGCCGAGAAGCACGGCCAACGACGTCGTTTTCACGATTCGTGTCGCCAGATTCACCGAAGCCGGCAGAAGCCTACGCAACGCTTGCGGCAGAATCACTGTGACGAACGTCTGCCAGCCACTCAACCCAAGCACATACGCGGACTCATACTGGGCTTTCGGAATCGACTCAAGCGCGCCACGCACCAAATCGCCCAATTCCGCGCCGCCCCACAGCACGAACACGAACACGCATGCGCCGGTCGCATCCAAATTCCAATTCCACGCACGGGCGAAACCGTAAAACGCGATGAACAGCAACGCCAATTGCGGCATGATGCGAATGAAATCCAAATAAATCCTGGTCAGCACACGGATGACGGGATTTTTCATCGTCATCAGCCAGCCGACGACCAATCCCACAGGAATAGAAAGACCCACCGAAACGCCGGCGATCCATACCGTAACCCACAGGCCCTGCAGCAGGCGCGGGAACACGCCCGGCTCGAGCAGAATCTCAGCGCCGCTCATAGTCGAACCTCCGTTCCAGCCAAGTGCCGAACAATGAAATCGGCAGCAGAATCACCAAGTACGCGACGACCAGCATCAGCAACGATTCGTACGTGCTGTAGTACATGCCGATCAGATCCTTGGCCATGTACATCACGTCGGCGAGCGCGATGGCCGACACGACGGATGATCCTTGATCAGGAAGATCACGTTGGCCACAATGCCTGGGATGGACGTGCCGATAGCCTGCGGGATCACCACGCGGCTCAAGGTCTGCCATTGGCTCAGGCCCAGCACGTATGCGGATTCGCGCTGCACGTTCGGAATGGTTTCGAGGCCGCCACGCATCGCTTCGGCCATGTAGGAGCCGCCGAGAAAGCCGAGTCCCACGATCGCGCATTGTTCCGCGGACCAGACAACGCCAAGCTTCGGCAGACCGAAATACAGGAAATACAGTTGTACCAGCAACGGCGTGTTGCGGCTGAGTTCGATGTAGACGCGCACAATCTGCTTCAACACTGGGATGCGTGCGATTTCAATGCCCGCGCAGATGAGACCGACCACAATCGAAAGCACGATGCCGAATACGGAAATGAACAACGTCATCGCCGCACCGTTGACGAAGAACGGCGCGTAGTGCGTCACGAATGTCCAGTCGAACACACGCGCCTCCCCTCTTTCTCGCTAGGTTTTCGAATGTTCTGCGGATCGTTTGAAGCCTTCTCAGGCTGTTTCCAAGCTTTAGCCTTGAACGCGCCCCATCGTACCGCGCGATAATCACGGAACAGGCCACGTCGTTATCGGTTTTTCGTATAAGCGTTTATCAACCTTCAAGAAATGCTTCCCGGTAATCCTTGCCACAGTATTGCACGTCGGCGCTTTTCCGCCGTCAGCTCATATCGAAATGTGAAGATTGGGTATGCCTTGCGAGAGAGTATGCACATGCTCATTCGACATGCAACGATGGAGGATCTGGACGCGATCGAGGCTGTGGAGGCCGCCTGCTTCCCACCTGCGGAGGCCGCAAGCAACGAAAGCCTTACCGCACGCGTGGCCGCTTATCCGGACCATTTCTGGCTGTTGGTCAACACCGATGACGACGATACCCCGTTCCCCTCGCGTGTAGAGGACGGCACGTTGGTTGGTTTCGTCGACGGCATGGCCACAAACGAGCCGAATCTTGCCGATGCCATGTATGACGACGCCGATATGCATGACGAGCATGGCGATTGGCAGATGATTTTCGGCGTGGATGTGGCACCCGTCTACCAGCATCGCGCTGCGCCAGCTATCTGCTGCGCCAGGTGATTCTCGACGCGGCACAGGCCGGACGCAAGGGCCTCGTGCTCACCTGCAAGGAACGGCTGGTCGATTTTTACGCACGGCTGGGATTCGTGGACGAAGGACTGTCCGAGTCGACGCATGGCAACGTGGTCTGGCATCAGATGAGGCTCGCGCTGACGCACGCCGTCGGCACGGGAAACCCTACTGCGAACGCTCCGCCAAGACCGCGGAGCGTACCAATGATGCGGATACGACCGCCATGAGCGGCGTGGACCACGACGCGGAAACCTTGGAGTTTCCGCAGGTCGAACCCACCGCGTGAAGAACGGCCGGCGAACTTCACGTGAACATCGCGACACGCCGACGATTTGCATTCCGCCGAGAATCCACGTAAGTTAGCACTCGCTTCGGGCGGTTGGCGCAGAGGTAGCGCACTTCCCTGACACGGAAGGGGTCACAAGTTCGAATCTTGTATCGCCCACGCGAAGCGGATGACGAAGCCGGGAAACCGGTGGAGACATCCCACGGGTGATTGGCGCAGCGGCTAGCGCACTTCCTTCACACGGAAGGGGTCATAGGTTCGATTCCTATATCACCCACTGGATGCCTGCTTCTCACGGCAGGAATCCTTTGCGGACATAGCTTAGTTGGTAAAGCGCAACCTTGCCAAGGTTGAGACCGCGGGTCCGAGTCCCGTTGTCCGCTCCAGCATGAAGCCTCACCGATTCGGTGGGGCTTTTCGTTTATCCGTTTGTCGGCATCCGACAACAGGCCTCGGGTGGGAAGCAATCGGCGCTTCCCACCCGTCTGTCTTTCGGTTCTATTCGCGCATGCCATCCCACGCGTAGTCGAGATGCATGAATTCGGGCACCTTGTACCATTTGACCGGATATCCGCGCCGTGCGCGCAGAACACCGAATCCGGCGTGTTCTCCAGGTCGGATTCCGGATCGTAAGCCATGTTCTCGATCACCTCGTCGGCATTGTGGCACGGCTGGTAGCCGGCGAATACGCAGCTTAAATGGCCACGGCCGTGCGTGTACGCGTTCACGTCCATCGCATAGTCGCGCATCTCGGATACCGGCGCCGTGCCGTTCAACACCATGTATTCGCCGTCGCCGGTAGGCGTGTCGAACGTGCCCGACATGCGCTGGATGTCGGCCATCGCATGTCCGACCATGTCCTGCGGCACTTCCAGACGGAAGCCGTACCAAGGTTCAAGCAGACGGCAATCGCCCTTCTTCTTCGCTTCCATCAGGCCCTGGCGTATCGCGCGGTAGGTGGCTTGGCGGAAATCGCCGCCTTCCGTGTGCTTCAGATGCGCACGGCCCGTCAGCAGCGTGATTCTCATATCGGTGATCGGCGAGCCGGTGAGCACGCCCAGATGCTCGCGTTCCTGGAAATGCTGCATGATGAGGCGCTGCCAGTTGCGGTCGAGCACGTCCTCGCTGCACACGGTGGCGTATGCCATGCCCGAGCCCTGCGGCAGCGGTTCGAGCAGCACATGCGTTTCGGCGTAGTGACGCAACGGCTCGAAATGGCCGATGCCTTCGACCGGCGCGGCGATCGTCTCCTTGTACAGGATGCTGCCCGGTCCGAACGTGACGTCCAGGCCGAAACGTCGTGCATGATCTGCTGGATGATCTCCAGCTGCACCGCGCCCATCAACTGCAGGTGCACTTCCTCTAGGCGAGACTGCCAGACGACGTGCAGCAGCGGATCCTCGTCCTCCAGTTCGCGTAGGGCGACGAGACATTTGTGAATGTCGCACTCCCCCGGTTCCAGCGTGTACGTGAGCACCGGCTGGAGGACCGGACTGCCGGCGTCCCGCTCCATGCCGAGGCCTTCGCCGGGGAATGTCTGCGTCAGACCCGTGACGGCGCAGATGGTGCCTGCGGGGACCGTGTCGACGGTGGTGGATTTCGCGCCGGAATAGACGCGCACCTGGTCGGCTTTCTCATGCCATTGGCCGTCTTCGGCAACCGCATCCGCGTCGCCGGCGTGCGCGGTGCCGCTTAGCATCATCTTGGCCTTCAGTTCGCCGCCGGTCACCTTGAGCCAGGTCAGACGGTTGCCTTGCGCGTCATGAGACACCTTATATATGCGTGCGCCGAATTCGCCATTGTATTGCGGCTCTTGCGCGAACCGTTCGAAACCTGCGACGAACTGTTCTATACCGTCCATTTTCAGCGCTGATCCGAAATAACAGGGGAACAGCTCACGGCGGGCGATCATGGCGCGAATGGTTTCGTCCGGCACGGTTTCGGTGTCGAGATACGCGTCCATGGCCGTTTCGTTTTGCATGGCGATCTCCTCCATGCGTTCGCCGTCAATCGGCTCGGTGAAGTCGACGCAGCCGTCCGAGAAGCGTTTCTTGAGTTGGGCGAGCAGTTGCGTTTTGTCGGCGCCGGGCGAGTCCATTTTGTTGACGAAGACGAATGTGGGCACCTGATAGCGATTGAGCAGTCGCCACAGCGTTTCGGTATGGCCTTGGATGCCGTCCGCGCCGGAGATGACGAGGATGGCGTAGTCGAGCACGGCGAGCGTACGTTCCGTTTCGGCGGAGAAGTCGACGTGTCCAGGAGTGTCGAGCAGGGTGATGGTGAGGTCGGGCGTGGCGATGACGGCCGGCTCGGTGAAGATGGTGATGCCGCGCTGCCGTTCCATGGCGTCCGTGTCGAGGAAGGCGTCGCCGTGGTCGACGCGGCCGAGTTTGCGTACTTGGCCGGTAGCGTACAGCAGCGCCTCCGACAACGTGGTCTTGCCCGCGTCCACATGCGCCAGAATGCCCGCGACGATTCGCTTCATGGTCTCCCCTATCTTCGCAAGCCAATGGCTTGCCGTTCAATGGACAGGAAAGCCCCCGCACCGCATGAAACGACGCGAGGGGCTTGATGGTGACCCCGGCCGGCTCGAACCGGCGACCTTGAGATTAGAAGTCACATGCTCTATCCAGCTGAGCTACAGGGCCAAACTAAACACAGTATAGTCAGTTCGCACACGGTTGCCAACTCGACACGGCAGTCACATCGCCTTGAGCACAATGCCGACGATGGCTACGAGCACGCCGACGTATTGGATGCCGGCCACGGGCTTGCGTGGCACGCCAAGCAGGCCGAAACGGTCGACCAGCAATCCTCCGCCGACCTGACCGAGCAATACCAGCATCACCGTCATGCCGGTGCCGATATGCGCGGACAGGTACGCGTTGCACATCACCAGCGTCGCACCCAGCAATCCGCCTGCCCACATCCACCACGGATTGCCTTTCTTCAGCGCGTCGCCGAGGCTGTAGGTGCGGTCGACGAATGCGACGACGATCGCAAGCGAGATCAGACCGACCACGAACGAGGCGAGCGATGCCTTCACCGGCGATCCCAACGCGACGCCCAGCTTGCCCAACAACGCCGTCTGCACGGCCGAACACATGCCGAACGCGATGCCTGCGCAACTCCACAGCACGGTCGCGGAACCTGGCACATGTACGGCTTTTCCGTCAGTTTCGGATTTTTCGGAATCGCCGGAATTTTCCGAACCGCCAGCCGGGCGATCGATGGCAGGCCTCAATCGCAGATTCGGTCCGGCGACGGCAAGCAGGAAGCCGACCAGCGTGATCGCCGCGCCTGCGATGCGCAGCGGGGAAATCGGCTGCGCGGTAGTGCCGAACCAGCCGAAAGCGTCGATCAGCAGGCCCATGACGATCTGTCCGGTGACTGGCATGATCACGGTTTTGAGACTGCCCAGTTTCGGCAGCAGCAGCACATTGCCGGTCAGGAAAGTGACACCGAACACGCCCGCGAACCACATCCACCATGGGCCGTTCGCCGCGGTGGCGGGAATCAGCGGATACGGGCCAAGCAGCAGCGTCAAAGTCAGCATCGCAATGAGGCCGACGCTGAACGACACCAGCGAGGCGCGCAACGGCGAGCCGATGGAACGGCCGAGCCGCGTGTTCACCGCGGTCTGCACCGGCGTGATCAGTCCGGAGAAAATTCCCAGCAATCCTTGCAGCATGTTCAGCCTTCCTACGTTTCTCGGCACACGCTTCCCGGCACAGATTATCACAGCACCAGACCATCAGCCGACGTAACAATAAACCCTTGAAATCCAATGATTCCAAGGGTTTTCATGCAATCCCAGCAAAAGGTGCGAACCGGCGACCTTGAGATTAGCGGTCAGGGAAACCGGTCGACGGCCAAACGCTACTCGATAATCCAGCTCAGGCCGACGAGCACGATGACGAACAGCACGTTCACCGCGGTGTAGACGGCCAGATAACAGCCTTTCTTGTCCGGGTAGCGCGCGTCACGTTCTTGTAGCCGATCAGCGACGCCATGGACGCGATCAGCGTGCCCAAGCCGCCCAGGTTGGTGCCGATGATCAGTTCACGCCACTGGTCGCAGAAGCCGGACAGCAGCAGCGTGGTCGGCACGTTGGAGATGAACTGGCTGGACACCACGGCCACTTCCAGCGGATGCGCGCCCACCAGCGAGGCGGCCAGCTCGTAGAATTCCGGCACGCGTTTCATGTTGCCGATGAAGATGAAGAACATGCAGAACGTGAGCGGCAGTCCCCAATCGACGTTGCGGAACACGCGGCGGTCGCATAGCAGGAACGCCACGAACACGATGACGCACATCAACCACAGCGGAATGAAATCGCTCACCGCCAGCAAGCAGACGACGAACAACGCCGTGTATACGATCGTACGCCAGCCGCCATAACCGGCACCGTAGCCGGTCACGCGAATCTCGTCAGGCTGCGGCCGGTCGGAATGCGGGGCGAGTACGTTCTGTTCGATGTCGGAACCATCGATCGCGGAAAATTCGGAAACCGATTTGCTGCCGAAAATCACGCAGGTGATGATTATCAGCAGAACGGCTGCGGTAGCGGAATACGGGGCCATGATGCCGATCATCTCGGACGTCGGCATGCCCGTCAACGCTTTCAAATACAGGTTGTGCGCGTTGCCGATCGGGGTGAGCATACTGCCCACGTTCGCGCCGATGGTCATCAGCGTGCCGACAAGCACCGCATGCTCTTCCATGTGCGCCATCGTCAACACCGCGATTGCGAACGGCACGAAGGTGACCAACGCCACATCATTGGTGATGAGCATGCCGGAGAAGAACGGCAATGCGATCAACGTGAGCACCAGGCCACGCGCGGTTTTGACGTGATGCAGCAGGCGCGAGCCGATGATGCGGAACACGCCGATGCGCTGGAAGCCGCACACCACAAGCATCAGACAAATCAGCTGCGAGATGGTGCTGGCGTGGATGTAGCCGGCGTATTCCTTGTCTGGCGGCACGATGAAGCACGATATGAGTGCGAGTATGGAAGCGACTACGAGAATGGTCTCGTTCTTCAGGACCTTGACGACCAATCGCCGCATGCATTCCTCCGTCAATCCCGTTTGCAACCGCCTTGCACACCTTGCAAAACCCAAGCGATTTTCATGCAAACGCCTAGACCACTTTACCCAAAAATGCGACTAGCACGAACCCTCGGCGTGCTGCTTTTCCGACCATTCCAACGATTTTCATCCACTATTGCTTACTGCCGCATGCTTTTGCAAACCGGCGAAACCGAAAACAAGGCCCGCAAATCTTCACAAATTAACCCCGCGTGCGCCAAGATTTTGTCTAAAAACCATCTTCCGTTCGCCTTCGATTCACCATATGGGCGTGTCACGCAACGTTGTTGCCGAAAACACGCGACTGCAGGTCCTTGCGCAGCGTTTCCAGTTTGGTGATCTGTCCGAGCAGTTCGATTTTCTCTGCACCGTCCGGCAGTTGCGCCATGCGGCGCTGGGCCGCGCCGATTTTGCGCATGATGCCGGTATCAAGCAGTCTGACGATCAGTTCGGACGCGTACCGCCGCTCCTCCTGCGTCGGCTTGCGCAATTGCGCCGATTGTTCCTGCGACTCGCCTGTATTGCGGTTCGCGTCCGCTTCGCTCGGCGGCAATGGCAGCGGCATGACGGCCAGCTCGTTGATGACCGATTCGAGCATCGGACCGCCCGCCTTCGTCAGATTGTGCATCCACAGTCCCTGCGGCACGTCTTCCCCTGGAAGCCCGCCCGCCGCGGCGACCGCTTGGAACAGCGTGCGGAACACCGGCGTCATGAAACTCGACAAGGTCAGGCTGGCGAACATCGTCGGATCGACGGCCAACGGCACCTGGATCAGCGTGGCCATGAACTGCTGTTCGCAGATGAACACGGCATCGTCGATGCGATAGTAGCTTTGCTCGGCCGCGTCGCGATGCTCCACGCCTTGCGTGCGGCGGGATTCGCATACGGATTCGCGCCACGTTCCGCATATGCTGGTTCAGCCGACGGCCCCGCATTGTTTTGGAATCGACGTTTCGGCGCGTACGCGTCCTCGTCACGCATGTTCAGTTTGCGACGCTGGTACGCCACTTCGCGTTGCATGATGTCCAGATCGACGCCGATGCGACGTACCGCCTTGCGTGAGTACAGGTCGAGCAGCGAACGGTCTCGGATTTGCGCGATCAGCGGGGCGACCGCCTTGACCGCGCCCATCTGACCTGTCGCGTACGTGGTGTCGAAACGGTCGATTGCCGAATCGATCACGAAATCGTACAGCGGCCGCGCATTGGCGATCAGCGCGCGCACCGCCTCGTTGCCGCGTTTGATGCGCAGATCGCACGGGTCGAGGTTGTCTTCGGCGACCGCGACGAACGCCTGCGTCGAGAACGCGGCGTCCAAACCGAACGCGTGGATCGCGGCCTTCTGCCCAGCCGCATCGCCGTCGAATGTGAACACGACACGCGAGCTCAACGCCTGCCCCTCCACCTTCAGGGGGCCAACCAGCTGCACCGCGCCCAACGAATCGTCCGCGATCAATCGGCGGATGATCTTCGCATGCTCGACGCCGAATGCGGTGCCGCACGTGGCGACCGCCGTGTCGATGCCGGCCAGATGCATGGCCATCACATCGGTATAGCCTTCGACGATCACCGCCTGGCGTTTTCTTCACAAATCGCCGATTTGGCAAGGTCGATGCCGTACAGCACCTGTGTTTTGCGGTACAGCTGCGTGTCGGGGCGTGTTGATGTATTTTCGCGTTGATCGTGTCATCCTCGTACAGCTTGCGCGCGCCGAAGCCAAGCGTACGACCGGTCGAATCACGAATCGGCCATGTCACGCGGCCACGGAAATAGTCGTATACGCCACGCTGGCCCTGACGGGCGAGTCCCGCGTCGAGCATCTCCTGCTGGGTGAAGCCTTTGCCGGCAAGGTGCCGCACCAGGTTATCCCATCCTTGAGGGGCATAGCCGCAGCCGAATCGCTGGCAGTCGGCCTGGCTGAAATTGCGGCCGTCCAACAGCTTGCGCGCGGCGAGTGCCTCCTTGGTCATCAGCTGGGAGACGAAGTATTCCTGCGCCGCCTCGTTGGCTTCGAGCAGGCGTGCGCGTTTCGAACCGGTGTGCGCGGGCACGTTGTCGGCTTTGTCGTAATGCAGTTCGATATGGTATTTGTCGGCGAGCAGCTCCACCGCGTCACGAAAGTCGATGTTCTCCTGATGTTCGACGTAGCCGAACACGTCGCCGCCGAGACCGCAGCCGAAGCAATGCCATACGCCAAGCGCCGGGCGCACGGAAAAACTTGGCGTTTTCTCGTCATGGAAGGGGCATAGGCCTACGTATGTGCCGGTTCCGGAGGGTTTGAGCGTGACGGTCGCGGATACGATGTCATACAGGTCGGCGGTGGCGCGGACCTTTTCTATGTCTTCCTTCTTGATCATTCCCGGCATACGGTCCAGCCTACCAGCGATGCCATAGGTTATGGCTACGCGGCGTATGCAACGCGCGACACACTCAACTTTGCCTTAGGCACACAGCCAGCCGCTCCACGCCATGTATGTCATCCGACACACTCAAGGCCGTTCGGCCAAGCCTACGGTCGGACAACATACATGGCGCTACGCGGCACTTATGAATCTCATTGACTCGCCACACAGGAAACGGGGGTATACGCGTCAGCAGAGAGAAGGGAGTGGAGGGTCAGGGCGGACGTGTCGGTCAGGCTCGCCACCTGGTCTATGGCCACGCGCAGACGTTCACCGTCGCTGCCGGCCTCACGCCAATCATCGAGGAACACGTTCTCCAACGCGCTGGACGGTTTGGGATTGTCCGCCATGAACACGTCCACCAGATCGCCGACGATCCGCTGTTCCTCGCCGTGCATCGGCTCGCGTTCGCCGGGCTCCATGACGAAATGCACGGCGATGCCTTTCAAAACCACGATTTCGTAACTGGTTTCCTCGGGAATCACCAGATCGCCGTTGTATCGCGTCAAAGGCTCGTTGCCGTACGTATCTCTTGTGGCATGTTCCACGGAACCGGCGAATCGGCCGATCAGATCGCTGGTCATGTTCTTCAATGCGGCGAGCGCGCGGCGCGATCCATCGAAGTAGCCGGGAAAACGTGTCGCGCCGGTGCATTCGTGCGAACGCGTCCACCAGTTTGTCGCGTCCCATTGCGGACCATACCAGCGCGCGCGTCCTCGACGACCGCGTCGATCACTCCGTTTTCGTGCAGTTCGCCCGGATTGAACGCGCCGGTGGCGATGGCGTCCTCCACGTCATGCACGCTGTAGGCGATGTCATCGGACAGGTCCATCACCTGGCATTCGACGGGACGGCGGGTGGTGTCGGGCGCGTGTTGTTTGAGCCAGGCGAACACGTCCGTATCATCCGGATAGACGCAGAATTTCGCACTGCGCTCCCCTTTCGGATGCGCGGCGGCTTCGGCAAGCGTCCACGGGTATTTGACGGCCGCATCGAGCGCGGCACGCGTCAGATTCACGCCTGCGGAACGTCCGTCGGGAAACAGTATTTTCGGTTCGAGGCGCGTCAATAATCGCAAGGTTTGCGCATTGCCTTCGAAACCACCGATATTGCCGGCGATTTCGGCAAGCGCACGTTCCCCATTATGGCCGAACGGCGGGTGGCCGAGGTCGTGCGCAAGGCAGGCGCAGTCGACCACGTCGGGATCGCAACCGAGCGAAGTGCCGATCTGTCGACCGATTTGCGCGACCTCCAACGTGTGTGTAAGCCGTGTACGTGCGAAATCGTCGGTGCCGGCCACCAGAATCTGCGTTTTCGCGCCGAGCCTGCGCAATGCGGACGAGTGGATGAGTCGGGCGCGGTCGCGTTGGAAGGCGGTGCGGGAGCTGGATTTGGGTGGTTCCGGAGCCCAACGCTCCTCGTCGAACGCGCTGTATCCTTCGCTCGTCATGATGCACCGCCTTCCTATGGGTGCGGCGGCTGCCGCCGCTTTTTTACGGGATTCAGGATGCTTGCCGGGTCGAGCTTGGCGAGATCCTCGGCGGACAATACGTCCGTGGCATGCTCGTACAGGCGCGGGATACGGTTGCACAGGCAGGTGAAGATCTCGTAGCTGATGGTGTCGGCGGCACGTCCCCAATCGTCGCTGTCGGCTCGGCGTAGTCCTCGCCGCGGCCCGGACCGAACAGTTCCACGTTGTCGCCTTCGTGGATGCCGAGTTCGGCGGCGGAACCGTGCAGGTCGAGGATGAACTGGTCCATGCACACGCGGCCGGACACGTGGTACAGCGCGGGCCTTCCGCGGTCATCACGCGCACCGGACCACCGGGCTTGGTCACGTGCTTGGCGCCTTCCATGTCGAATCCGGAGGCGGAACGGTGGATGCCGTCCGCGTAGCCGAGCGGCACGATCGCGGTGGACGTGTCGGACGGGGTCAGATACGTGCGGCCGTAGGAGATGCCATGGCCGGCTTCCACGTCCTTGACGGTGCCGAGCTGCGCCTGCAGGGTCATGGCGGGCTTCAGGCTATACGTGGACGGCGTGCCCATGGCCGGATCGGCTTCGTAACCGTACAGGCCGATGCCCGGACGGGTCAGTTCGAAATGAATCTCGGGACGGTTGAGCGTGGCCGCGGTGTTTGCCAGATGGCGTATTTCGGGCGCGATGCCCGCGGCTTCCATGCGACGGGTGAATTCCGTGAACGATTCGATCTGCCGGTCGGTGGAGGCGACGAATTCAGGCACATCCGGCGAGTCGGCGACCGCCAGATGGCTCCACTGGCCGACGATGTGCAGCACGCCCTCATGCGCAAGCGGCACCAGCTTGGCAAGGGCCGCGTCGAATCCGGCCGGCGTGAAGCCGTTGCGGCCGAAGCCGGAGTCGACCTTGACATGCACGCGTGCGGGTTTGCGAGCCGGCGCGCGGCGTCGGCGAGCGCGTCGATGCCCGCCAGCGAGCCGACGGAGATGTCGATGTCGTTGTCGATCAGCTCGTCGAACGGCACATCCATGCCGTTGTACACCCATGTCAGAATGCGGCAGCGGTCCGGGCCGATGCCGAGTTTGCGCAGCAGCAGCGCCTCATGCGATTGCGCGGTGCCCAGCCAGGTCGCGCCGCCCGCGAGCGCCGCCAGCGCGGCCGGCAGCAGACCGTGCCCGTAGCGTCCGCCTTGACCACGCCCATCACCGCCGTGCCGGAATGCGGGCCGCCCACCACATCGACCAAGTGGGCCATGTTGTCCCTCAACGTGGCCAGGTCGACGATCGCCTGCGCGGGGTACCGGCGTCGCGCCGCCCGGTAGTTGGCCTCGCCAGCCGGGGATGAAAACTGCAATTCGGATGCTGCGTTCAAAGTCATGGCTCTTATTGTGGCGCGGCATGATGACGAATGCCGGAGCGCGTCGCATGACGGCACGAATCCGACCTCAGCCGGCAGTGGCGTTGTCCGGCGCATTGCCGTATGCTGTACGACGCATATTCGCGGCGTCCGCGGTCGACCGCCGCCGCATCAGATTCCCGGCGTTGAGGCGTGCCGGGGTCCCGGAACGCCGTCCGGTACAGCCCAATCC
>ENA-OQAR01000359-OQAR01000359.1-human-gut-metagenome-genome-assembly--contig:-NODE-359-length-13640-cov-2.355584_pt1 | contig 13640 bp, 22 predicted proteins | sample MGYA00242738_ERZ504533 | MGnify/ENA primary metagenome ERZ504533 (study PRJEB26092, sample SAMD00036276) | human gut metagenome | host: Homo sapiens | study: EMG produced TPA metagenomics assembly of... | reverse complement strand
TCTTCATCAATTCCAGAACCTCACCTACCATCTCAGGGTCAAGTGCGGAAGTTGGCTCATCAAAAGCATCACATCCGGATTCATGGCAAGAGAACGTGCAATGGCAATACGCTGTTTCTGCCGCCCGAAAGCATATCCGGATATGCATTGGCTTTGTCCGGAAGACCTACACGTGCCAGAAGCTCATCCGCTTTCTTTGAAGCTTCCTCCTTTGTCATCAGCTTCAGTTCTACAGGTGCCAGCATAATATTCTGTTTTACCGTTTTATGCGGAAAAAGATTAAACTGCTGGAATACCATTCCAATCTTCTGACGGTGTCTGTTAATGTCAACCTTCGGATCTGTAATATCAGTTCCTTCAAAGAGGATCTGTCCGCCTGTCGGAACCTCCAGAAGATTCAGTGATCTCAGGAAAGTAGATTTACCGGAACCGGAAGGACCAATGACGGCTACTACTTCTCCCTGACAGATATCTGTTGTTATTCCATCGAGAACCTGATTTGTACCAAAAGCTTTCTTCAGATCCTTTACCTGGATCAGTACATTCTTATCGCTCACTGGTTCTTAATCTCCTTTCCAGTTTATTCATCCCCCATGTAAGGATTCCAACGATCACAAGGTAAATCGCTGCTGCTGCCATCAGAGGCCAGAACGCATTGTATGTACGGCTCTGGATCAGCATAGCTCCTTTTGTCAGGTCCATCATACCGATATAACCGATGATGGATGTCTCTTTGATCAGCACGATAAATTCATTTACCAGCGCAGGAAGTACATTCTTAAATGCCTGCGGGATAATGATCAGTCGCATGGTCTGGCTGAAATTCAGACCAAGGCTTCGTCCTGCCTCTGTCTGTCCCTGGTCAATGGACATGATACCGGAACGGACAATCTCAGCTACATAGGCACCTGAGTTGATACCAAAGGCAAGTCCGCCTACAATGATCTTGTTAATGCTTACAGCACCAAAAAATTACAAAATTCATGATCAACAGCTGGATATGGTTGGTGTTCCACGAATTACAGTCAGATAAACTCTGCAGATCGCATTGAGGATCTTAAAGGAGCCTGACTTATCGTGCGCAGAACGGATGATTGCTACAAGGAAACCGATGATCAGACCTACAATTACCGCAAATACTGTGATAATAAGAGTTGTTTTCAGACCATCCAGAAGCCAGAGATAGCGGTCATCTTTAATAAAGTTCAGATAAAAATCTTCTTTTACATTCGCTAATATCATAGGATTATTCATAAAAACCTCTGTTCCGAAAAGAGAGCTGTTGGCAAATCGTCAACAGCTCTGTTATTTGTTATTTTTAATACTTATTTTCTTTTACAATAATTACCTGGCTTGCATCTGCATAGGTATCTGTAAAGTCAACGCTTGATTTACGGTCTTCTGTTACAGTCATACCAGCTGCACCGAAGTCTGCTTTGCCGGACTGTACTGCCGGAAGGATGGAATCGAATTCCATATCTTCAATTTTCAGTTCATATCCAAGCTTATCACAGATTGCCTGAGCGATATCAGCATCGATACCAACGATATCATCACCTTCATGATATTCATATGGTTCGAACTCAGCGTTAGTAGCCATTACCAGAGTTCCATTGGAACGGTCAACATCTTCCGGTGATTCATATGGAGTCTTACCGGCATCCTCACCAATGTAATTGTCCATGATGCTGTCGATAGTTCCATCCTCTTTCAGTTCCTTAAGAGCTCCGTTAATCTTGTCAAGAAGTTCATCATTTGCCTTTCTTTAAGCAGATTGCATATTCTTCTTCCTCGAATGGCTCATCCAGAATCTTGAGATCATCATTATTCTCAGCAAATTTCTGAGCCGGCTGTGAATCGATGATCACACAGTCGATCTGTCCTGCCTTTAATGCCTGAACAGCTTCACTTCCCTTGCTGTAACGTTCTACTGTAGAACCATCTTTCTCATAATCAGATGCATCAAGGTCACCTGTTGTACCAAGCTGAACACCGATTGTTGCTCCTGCAAGATCATCTTTGGATTCAACTTTCTGAGCTGCGGATACGCTTCCTGCCATGGAAAATACCATTACTGCACTGAGTGCAAGAGCTGCAAATCTCTTTTGATCTTTCATCTTTTTCCTCCTCGCATCCGAAAGTATATCTACGGCTGCCATCTTTTTACCTTCTTCAGACAACAGCGTATAATTATGCGTTTCGGTTGTATATTTTTGTTTTTAATTTTAACATACTTTCTATAAAAATGCAAGGTAAAAACTTGAATAAACAGATATATTTTCCATATAATGTATAATACATAACTGTTCCGGGAAGGGCAAAATGTTTTTTTTACATGAAGGTCACAGAAAAAACTTTCCCCGGTAAAAAGATTCGTAATTTTCACTTTTTTCATAACATTTTTTTTCTATATGATACAAGAGGTGTATAAATATTTAACCAAATAAGGAGGCTTTTCTGATGAAATTTACAAAAAATGCATGGTATTGGAAATGATTACGTCTATGTAAACTGTTTTGAGGAAACTGTGGAAAATCCTTCCGCAGTAGCCAGATATGTCAGTGACCGTCACTTTGGTATCGGTTCCGACGGACTGATTCTGATCAAGCCATCCAAAAATCGCAGACTGCGAGATGGATATGTATAATCTTGACGGTTCCCAGGGTGCCATGTGCGGAAACGGTATCCGCTGTGTTGCCAAATATGCCTATGACTACGGCATCGTAAACAAAGAACATATTTCTGTTGCTACAAAAAGCGGCATCAAATATCTGGATCTTACTGTAGAAAACGGAAAGGTATCCCAGGTTAAGGTAAATATGGGTTCTCCGATCCTGACCGCCAGACAGATTCCGGTAGTGTCAGAGAAGGAGGAAGTTATCAATGAACCTCTGGATGTAAACGGAAAAATCTATTACATAACCGCTGTTTCCATGGGAAATCCACACGCTATTGTTTATATGGATGATATTGACCATCTGGATATTGAAAAGATCGGCCCGGCTTTCGAGAATCATGTTGCATTTCCGGATCGTGTAAACACTGAATTTGTAAAAGTGATCGATGAACATACTGTAAAAAATGCGTGTATGGGAACGCGGTTCAGGCGAAACTCTTGCCTGCGGCACAGGTGCATGTGCGGTAGCAGTCGCTTCTGTTCTGAACGGACATGTAGACGGTGACAGTCCTGTCACTGTAAAACTTCTCGGCGGTGACCTGCAGATTTTCTGGAACAGACAGGAGAATCTTGTTTACATGACAGGCCCGGCTGCCACAGTATTTGACGGTGAAATTGATGTAAGCTTTCTGAAATAAAAAACTGTCTGAAAACTGCAGCAAATAACAGACAGCTTATCTGCTTCAGCTGCCGGTCACAATATTACGCAACAAAAAACGATACACACCATCAACTGTGGTTATGTATCCGTTTTTTTATCAACTTTTACACTGCAAATTCCAGTATTCTTTCCACAATAAATACCGCAGCACATGCGAATAACGCAACTGTAAGAAGACTTTTCTCCTTATATGCCGCGATCAGTGCCACAATAAATCCCACAGCAGCCGAGATCACACTGTCTGTGGCAAAAAGGATCGCCGGAAATGTCATGGCTGCCAGACATGCGTAGGGAACATAGTACAGAAATGATCTGATAAACGGACTTGTGATCTCTTTTCTGGAAAGAGCAAGCGGGAGCATACGGATCAGATATGTAACTGCTGCCATTACCAGAATGTAAATATAAATATTATGACTCATGAACACTCTCCTCCTCTTTCTCATCCTCTATCGGACAGAAGTATGCGGCAGCCCCTGCCACGATCAGTGTAGTAATAATGATCACAAAACCTGACGAAACCTCCGACAGAAACGGAATCACTTTAAACAAAGTGCTGATCAGCATTGCTGCCACGACAACTGCCAGTACTGCCTTATTCTGCTTTGCCGGAGGAATAATAATTGCAAGGAACATACCGTAAATAGCCACGCTGAGTGCACTCATCATAAAATCCGGAAGAAGATTTCCGGAAATTGCTCCTGCCAGGGTTCCAAGTACCCATCCCGGGATTGCCACACACATGGCACCATAATTATAAAATGCGCTTACCTTTCCGGGCTGACTGGCACTGATCCCGAAAATCTCATCCGTCACACCAAATGCTGCAATATAGCGGTGAACCAAAGATTCATCTCTTCTGAATTTCTGAGCAAGGGAAAATGACATCAGACAATATCTCAGATTAATGATCAGCTGTGTCAGTGCCATCTCCCAGTAAGATCCGCTCATTACCATGATCTCAAGTCCTGCAAACTGCCCTGCTGAAGTCACGTTTGTCAATGAGATCAGCACAGCCTGCCAGATACTCAGTCCATCAGCAACTGCCATCATGCCAAATGTAAACGATACAGCAAAATATCCCAGTCCTATGGGAATACCATCCTTAACTCCTTTTCTGAAGCTTTCACTTCTCATGTTTCTCCCCTCCTGTCACCTTTTGTGAGCCTTTGATAACTGTTTAACTATTTCACAGCTACAACTTTCGTATTTACTGATACACACAGATAACCCGAGAACAGTATTCTGTCTCCGGGTTTCAGTCAGGATTATCTGATCTGTTTTATTGCATATGCATAAATTCTCTTATAAGTCCTCATAGAATAATGAACACCATCATCTGTATAACCGCGAAAATTCACAGCGAGTCGTATAACCACATCTCATCAGATAAGAATAACTGTTGATCCATGTAAAATTCCCGTTCAGTCTCTGTCTGAGTCTGTTATTAAATCCGCGGATCTCAGACTCCTTCCGCGTGGATTTCATTGCCGTATTACATGGATTCACAGACATATAAAATAATTCACAGTTCCTGGCAGTCAGCTTTCTGGATAATCCATTCATATAAGAAGCATAGTCTGACGCAACAGAATCATAACTGATGGACTCCCTGTTTTTGTGGATCAGGTCATTTACTCCCAGATTGAAAATAACTGCAACCGGCTTCGCATTGTCATCCATCCCGCTTATTTCATTCAGCAGTTCCTTTTCTCCGTATTTTTTCATCCAGTCAAGCCCTTCTCCTGTCTTGCATACAAATCCAACTTTCTTTAAACTGTCAGAACTGCATTGCTGCTTCAGAGTACTGCGAAGCATTGCTGTGCGGGAATCTCCCACAAAAAATAATCTTATCATATTTCTCCACACTGTCCGCAAGACCCCCCTGCATAAAATATCCGGTTCCTGATTCCATTTATACTTCACCGGATAAAGATGAATATTTTTCGTAACCTGAATTTTCTGATATGCCTGATACATTGGATTACAGGTCTGTCCGGGAACTGTTGACCATCCCAGAAATGTATATCCCCTCTTATTCACTTCCACAGGAAGAATCACAGAACCACCGCTTTTCACTTTCTTTTTTGTGATTCCTCCTGAAGTCTCTATTGTAACTGTTTTCGTGGATGTTTTTTTTCTTTTGCACTGTTGAATTCTTAGCAGTCTGCATTATTGCCGCCTGTGCTGCAGACGGGGGTGCTGCACATATTAATACACACGCCAGAAAAAAATAATAACATTCTTCTTACACACATCTGTCTCTTCTGTTTTCTCATTATTGCCTTCTTTTATGATTTCATATATTATCTGTTATTTTTACCGGTACTTACAGCAATTTCGCTGTCTTTTCTCTTCACCATACTGCTTCGCAGTCAATTTGACCAAACAGTTGTATTTCAGTTTACATCATCTGACAAAAACAGTCAACAGTCTTCGCCACTGCCTTTACATTCTTTACAGACCCCATACAAAATAGAATTCTTACACTGCAGGGTAAATCCATGACTTTCTTCAATATGATGAGAAATTTCTTCCATAAAATGACATTCCAGATGAATGATCTTTCCACATTTTACACACTTCAGGTGCAGATGCTGTTCACATCCCCGTCCCGGTTCTACATACTGATAAGCAGCCTGGCAACCTTTCTCTGCAACATATTTGATCACAGTTCCATCCTTTGCAAGCTTGTCCAGATTAGCGGTAAATGGTTGTGATATTTACCTCACTGTCATGTTTCTTCAGATACTCATCCACATCAGCAGCTGTAACCGTATGGTCATTACTGTTTTTCAAATATTCAAGTATTTTTCTGCGGCTTGCTGTCGCATAACTGCTTCCTGCCATAATTTTTATCATTCCTCCTAAAATCAGCTTCTTCTGACAGAGCAGACTCGGTTGATCAGAAAACAATTCCTGCAAATTCAATAATAATTCCCCAGAATACACCAAGTCCATAAAGTACTCCCACAATTTTCAGATTCTGAACCCTGTCTCTGTTCAAACGAAACAGAATCAGAAGCCCAACTCCTGCATTTACAAGAAGTCCCGCCATCATCGCCCCGGCTCCGATAATATGATCCAGATATAACTGGGTGATCACTACAGAAGAAGCGCAGTTGGGAATCAGTCCCACTAAAGCTGCGATCAGTTCACCTGCAATCGGTGTTCCTGTAAAAAGTCCTGCCAGTGTCTCTTCTCCGACTAATCCAATGATAATATTTAAAACAAGAGAAATCAAGAAAATGTACACAAAAACTTTTAATGTGTGAAATGCTGCTGAAGAAATAACTCCATGTTCACAATGGCAGCGTTCTTCTTCACAGATTTCATGAATATCCACATCAGGTTCCTGTTTCTTCAGAATATGTGTGTAAACATACTCCAGCACCAGGCCGGAAAGTATTCCGATCACCGCTTTGCAGGTCAGGATTTTCACAATTGTAACTACAGGAACTGCATTGGAGATCATGATCGGAAACATTTCATCTGAAGTAGACAGATACACCGCGATCAAAGTTCCCACTGTGATCACACGTCCGGCAAAAAAGGCTGGATGCCGCTGCCGAAAATCCACACTGTGGAATCACTCCCAGAAGTCCACCCCATACCGGTCCGAATTTTCCGGCTGTACGGATTCTCTTTCGTGCTGCCGCACCTGTCTTATGCTCCAGCCATTCCATAAACAGATAAGTAAGAAAAAGAAAGGGTAGCAGCTTGATGCTGTCTATTACTGAATCTAATATAATCTCTGACATATAGTTCTCCTTATATTTGCACTTTATTTGTATTTGCAACTTATTTACATTTGCAACTTATTTGCATTTCTGTATTATATAGTATTTTTATAATTTGTCAAGTCTGTAAACCATACAATTGAAACATTCCAAAAAAAAAGACGTTACTGTTCACTCCGTTCACAGTAACGTAGCCAAAATTCATTCCAGATTGCCTGCGGCAATGGAATTTTGCTTGTATGTCTCGGGATTTTGGCATATTCATGCCAAAACACCTCGCGGGATAACGGTGTGTAAACAATAACAAAAAGACCATCTTGCAGATATGGGGGAAATTCCGGAAGATGGTCTTTTTTATTCATGTTTTATTTATACAATATATAAGGATGTTATATCTGTATTATTCAGCAACTGCCTTAAATGCTTCATCAAGATCCTGAATGATATCGTCAATATTCTCTGTACCAATGGAAAGACGAATTGTATTTGGTTTGATACCCTGATCGAGAAGTTCTTCTTCTGTGCACTGGCTGTGTGTTGTTGTAGCCGGATGGATAACGAGAGATTTAACATCCGCTACATTGGCAAGCAATGAGAACAGTTCCAGATTATCAATGAAGTCCTTTGCCTTCTGCGCATCACCTTTAATCTCAAATGTAAAGATGGAACCGCCGCCATTCGGGAAGTATTTCTTATAAAGCTCCTGCTGAACCGGATCTGTGGATACAGACGGATGATGAACTTTCTCTACCTGCGGATGGTTATTTAAGTACTGAACAACTTTCAGTGCATTCTCTACATGGCGTTCAACACGCAGTGACAGTGTTTCAAGTCCCTGAAGGAAAATGAAGGAACTTACCGGAGAGATGGTTGCACCTGTATCACGAAGAAGAATTGCACGAATCTTTGTGACAAATGCTGCCGGTCCGCATGCCTTTGTAAAGCTTACGCCATGATAGCTTGGGTTCGGTTCTGTCAGAGATGCGAATTTACCTGATGCTTCCCAGTCAAATTTACCACTCTCAACGATCACACCTCCGATTGTTGTACCATGTCCACCGATGAATTTAGTTGCAGAATGAACAACGATATCTGCACCATATTCGATTGGTCTTACAAGGTAAGGTGTTGCAAATGTGTTATCCACTACAAGCGGAATCTTATGTGCATGAGCAATCTTTGCGATAGCTTCAATATCAACTACATCAGAGTTCGGATTTCCAAGAGTCTCGATGTAAACAGCTTTTGTGTTATCCTGAATTGCGTTCTCTACTTCTTCAAGATCAAATACATCAACGAATGTTGTTGTGATTCCATAAGCCGGAAGTGTATGCTCCAGAAGGTTTGTTGTTCCACCGTAAATATTCTTGGCTGCTACAATGTGGTCACCCTGCTGTGCAAGATTCTCAATTGTATATGTGATCGCTGCTGCACCGGATGCTACTGCAAGTGCCGCAGAACCGCCTTCAAGCGCTGCGATTCTTTTCTCGAATACATCTTCAGTCGGGTTTGTAAGACGTCCTAAATGTTACCTGCATCTGCAAGTCCGAAACGTGCAGCTGCATGATCGCAGTTTTCTGAATACATAAGAAGATGTCTGATAGATTGGTACTGCTCTTGCATCTGTAACCGGATCCGGACTCTCCTGTCCTACGTGAAGCTGTAATGTCTCAAATTTGAATTTTCTCTGATCTCTTGTAATTTTGCTCATGTGTTTGTCCTCTTTTCTTTTATTCTTTATATTCGATATAGTGTATTAATTCTTCATGATCATCTGCTTATCAGCGACAACAACACATTCGCTTCTCTTCGATAAACACCCTGGTTGACTTCTGTAAAAATCTTCATGATTTCCTCCTGATCATCACGTTGCTCACCTTGTTTTTGTGTGCTCCGTTTTTTTGATGATGCAATCATATCACCCTTTTCCTAGTATGTCAATGGGTTTTATCGTTTTAGGTTCTCACCTTTATTTATGACTGGCTATAGATTTTGTTTATAACGCCACCACCTACAACTTCGGCTCCGTCATACATTACCACAGCCTGGCCTTTTGTGATCGCTCTCTGCGGTTCATCAAACTTCACATGAAGGATGCCATCCGGTGTCTGCCATGCAGTGGCTGGCTGCTCTTTATGACGGTAACGGATCTTGGCGGTCACTCTCTTCGGCTCACTTAAATTATCCACGGAGATCAGGTTTACACTGTCTGCCTCCAGCTCACTGCTGAAAAGATCTGCGTTGTCACCGAGAACAACCGTATTGGTTTTCGGGGAGATCTCGCAGACATAAAGACGGCTGGCTGCCGGAATACCAAGGCCACGGCGCTGGCCGATGGTATAATGGATGATTCCTTTATGCGTCCGATATAGTTTCCTTCTTTATCTACAAAATCACCTTCCGGTGTTTTTTTGCCTGTATATTTCTCGATAAATTTCGCATAGTCGCCATCCGGCACAAAACAGATATCCTGGCTGTCATGTTTTCTGGCATTGATAAAACCATGCTCTTCGGCAATCACACGGACCTGATCTTTCCGAAGGCCTCCAAGAGGAAGTTTTACATGTGCCAGCTGTTCCTGGGTCAGCATATAGAGCACATAGGACTGATCCTTGGTGTCGTCCACTGCTTTTTTCAGAAGATAGCGGCCTCTGTTCTCATCGTACTCCACTCTTGCGTAATGTCCGGTTACAATATAATCGTAGCCGATCTCCTGCATACGGTGGAACATTTTGTCAAATTTCAGATAACGGTTGCAGTCGATACATGGATTGGGTGTGCAGCCGTTTTCGTAAGCCTCCACAAAACGATCCATAACTTCTGTATGGAAATCTGCGGTAAAGTTAAATACGTAGTAAGGCATATCCATCTGATAAGCCACGCTTCTGGCATCCTCCACATCGTCCAGGGAACAGCAGGTCTTTTCCCTATGGACACCGATATCCTCGTTGTTGTAAAGTTTCATGGTTGCACCGATGCACTCGTCACCGGATTCCTTTGTCAAAAGAGCTGCCACGGAGCTGTCCACACCGCCGCTCATTGCTATGATCGCTTTTTTCATTTATATCTTAACCTTTCATTGATGATCTTTTTTCACACAGCAAAAGTACGGGATTTCTCATCCCACACAGCTGTAATTTCGCATTTATTATAATATGGCAGATATCCTTTGTCCACGATTTTTCACCCGGAACCTTTGCTTTGCTTCTTTCCCGCAGGCTCTCTTTGGTATATAATAGAAAATATTTTTCAGAAAAGGATGTGACTATATGAAGCTTTCCCTGTTTTCCACGCTGCGGGGATACCGGAAAGAATACCTTCTCAAAGATATTTTTTCCGGTATCATCATCGCCGCAGTTTCCATTCCTATCTCCATGGGATATGCCCAGATTTCCGGAATTCCGGCGGTATACGGACTGTATGGTTCTGTTCTGCCGATCCTGCTGTTTGCGCTCTTTTCCACTTCAAGGCAGTTTATCTTCGGAGTTGACGCGGCACCTGCTGCCATTGTAGGCGGCGCACTGTCTACCCTTGGCATTGCCGCGGAATCGGAAACCGCCATGGATTATGTCCCTGCCATTGCACTTTTTGCAGGCCTGTGGCTGTTTGTGTTCTTCCTGCTCCATGCGGATAAGATCGTGGATTTCATCTCCACACCGGTAATGGGTGGTTTTATCAGCGGTATCGCAGTCACCATCATCCTGATGCAGATCCCGAAACTGATGGGAAGCCCGGCAGGTTCCGGTGAACTTCTGGAGCTGGCAGAGCATATCTTCGCTGCCGCAAAAAATATCAGCTGGCTTTCCCTCTGCATGGGACTTGGTGCGCTGATACTGATCCGCATATTCAAAAAACTGGCGCCGAAATTCCCCATGGCCATCGCGATCATGGCCCTGGGTGTTCTCTCCACCGTTGTTTTCATGTGGATGAAAAGGGCGTTGTGCTTTTGCAGTCTGTAGAACGTGGCCTTCCTTCCCTGGTGATCCCGGATTTCGGAAATGTTGATCTGACCCAGGCAGCAGGCCGCGGCCTTATGGTTGCCGTTGTCATTATGGCGGAAACCCTTCTTGCAGAAAACACTTTCGCCTTTCGCAATGACTACAAGCTGAACGACCGTCAGGAGATCCTGTCCTGTGCAGCGGGAAACATTGCGGCTGCCGCTGTTGGATGCTGCCCGGTAAACGGCAGTATTTCCCGTACCTCTCTCAATGAACAGTACGGAGGAAAATCTCAGGCAGTTTCCATCACTGCCGGGATCACCATGGCTCTGATCCTTCTTTTTGGCACCGGATTTATCGGATATCTTCCGGTTCCTGTGTTGACAGCCATTGTGATCTCTGCTCTGATGGATGTGGTGGAAACCCATCTGGCTGTACGTCTTTTCAAGGTGAGCCGCACAGAATTTTACATTTTTATGGCTGCCGGTTTCAGCGTGCTCTGCCTTGGAACCATCTATGGCGTTATCATCGGCATCCTGCTCTCTTTCGTAGCTGTGATCCTGAAAGCTACCAACCCGCCACGCTCTTTCCGTGGCATGATCCCGGGCAGAGATGTTTATTTTGATCTTTCCAGAAACCGTTTACGCTATCCCATCAAAGGCGTTGTCATCTACCGTTTCAGTGAGAACCTGTTTTTCGCAAATGTAAAGATCTTTCAGGAGGATATTGAAAACAGCATCCAGAAAGATACAAAAGTGGTGATCGTAGATGCCAGTGCCATTAACAGCATTGACGTTTACTGCTGCCGACCGTCTGGATGCCATCTCTGCAAGCCTGAAAAAACGAGGGATCCGTTTTTACCTCACTGAACATTCCACTCAGATCAATGACCAGCTGCGTCAGTTCGGCATCGGCCATATGATCAAGGACGGTATGGTCCGCCGTACCATTCTTGCCGCCTTACATGACGCAGGGATCGAAGCTCCTTATGAACTGGATGTTCCAAAGGAGGACGAGGCAAAACTTCTCCGCCGCAGCATCGCCTTTCTCCCGGCAGAGGAAGAAGATACCCTGGAAGAGTTTGCCTGGGCTTTCGGAGATGATGCGGTAAAAGAGATCGAGGAATCTGTCCATCACATTATCGAACAGTTACATCAGATCCCGGATATTGAACGTCTCTCCGAAGAAGGTCTGGAAGAACTTCTGGATAACTGGCATGGCCTGGGGCTTCTGGATGAAGATGAACTTCTCCGAAGGATCGAGTTACATATGGACGAACTGCCGGAAGAGCTGACTTCCGACCGGAGACTGATCCTTCAGCTTCTGGAAAAAACGCCGTGGCAAACTGAAAGAAAAGATCCTGGCCGAACACCCGGAAGTTCTGGAACGGCTGGAACAGCGCAGAAAGAAACTGGAAGAACGGCTGGAGAAACAGAATCCGGAAGCCGTTCAGAAGTGGAAACACTGGAAAGAGGAACATCTCAAAGACTGATTTCTTTATATTCCTCACAGATATTGATAAACTCCTGCATTACAGCGGAAGGCCTGCGGTCTTTTTTCCAGGCAAGAAGGATCCTAGTCGTAAGCTTCTCTTCTTCGATGATCCGGATCGGAAGATCTGTACAGAGGTCTTCCATGGATCTTGGAAAAACGGCAGTGGCAAGGCCTTCCTGCACCCAGAGCATAGCATCTCTGGGATCGTCGCAGACACAGAAAATATCCGGTTGGAGATTTTTTTCTCCAAAGGCTTTCATCAGAAATTCTTCATATCGCCGGTAAATAATAAGAGGGCGTCCGGTCAGTTTTCTTAAGGCTGATGCCCTCTTTTTTTTGTTCCGTTTTCCGGGAATGCCGGAGGAAGAACCGCGATCATGGGTTCTTCCGAAAGCTCCAGATAATTTAATCCCTCCAGCTTGATAGGTGTCCGCACCACAGAGACATCAATGATCCCATCCATAAGATAGTTCAGAAGTGTGAAGGTAATGGCATCCCGCACCTCAAAGTTTACATCGGAATTTTCCCTGGAAAATCTGGAAATATAAGGCATAATGGTGGTTACTGTGGTGGGCGTGATCCCGATACGTAAGACCTGCTTTTTCCCTGCCTTGGATACTTCCAGCTCTGTGGAACGGACATAATTTAAAAATATTCTCCGTCCTGTCATAAAGAAGCTTTCCCGCTTCTGTCAGTGTCACCCCTGCCCTGGTCCGCTCAAAAAGCTTCACATTCAGCTCTGCTTCCAGCTGTTTGATCTGGTAGCTTAAGGGCGGCTGGGACATATTCAGTCTTCTTGCAGCTTCATGGATACTTCCCGTTGCCGCAATCTCATGAAAATATTCCAACTGTCTGATCTCCATATCCTTCTCCTTTTAATTGCATATAATAATTTCTGTAATTTCCGCATTCCGTTCCCGGATGATCCGCATCAAACACTCTCTGTCTTTGTGTCAAGCGGATATTCGCAATCTATATTCTTCTGTACTGCATACTAATGATTTTTTCATTTTTGCAGATACTATGATCATCTTCCCATAAACTCACGTTCTTTCAATATAATTTTTATATTTATAATACATTAAAACAATAATTATAGTATCATCTAAGGAGTATAATAACAGAGTTAT
>ENA-OQAR01000358-OQAR01000358.1-human-gut-metagenome-genome-assembly--contig:-NODE-358-length-13640-cov-2.518464_pt1 | contig 13640 bp, 14 predicted proteins | sample MGYA00242738_ERZ504533 | MGnify/ENA primary metagenome ERZ504533 (study PRJEB26092, sample SAMD00036276) | human gut metagenome | host: Homo sapiens | study: EMG produced TPA metagenomics assembly of... | reverse complement strand
CATGATTCCTTCTTTCGTTGGCTTCCTGTGGCGTTACCCACACGGTAACGCAGTAATGTTGAGTGGCTGATACAGCGCAGAAACAAACCATTTCCGCTGTTTTCCACCTATTTGGTTGACCTTTTTACATATTTCCGATGATTGAAAAAGGCCGCATCCCAGATGAACACGGCCTTGGCGATATCGTTTTATTTCAAGAAAACGAAACGATAATCACAGAAAATCAGTCAGTCTTCAGTCTTATATGCGACCTTTCCGCCGGAAGCGCGAACTCTTCTTCCGGAGAAAGCACCAGGTGCTTACGTCCGTAAACCGCGAAGAAGATGGTCGCGAGAACGTAGATGACCACCATGGCGTAGACGGCCAGTCGATAATCCGGGTTCAGCAGCACGGCAACGAAAATGCAGAATGCAAGCAAACCTGCGATTACCGCGCCCGGCACGCCGAACGGCAGGTGAACGGACGCTTGATATCAGGCATCTTCTTCCTGAGGATCACATAGGAAACCATCTGCAGCAGATATGCCAGCACCGCCCCCCACACAGCGATGTTCAACACCACCGAACCGGCGCCATCACCGCCGTACGCGATGATGAACAGGGCTGCGAAACCGATGATCGCGCCGACGACCAGACCCCAGTACGGCGTCTTCTTCTTACCGGTCAGCGACAGGAACGCCGGATAATAGCCCGCACGGGACAGTGAATACAGGTTGCGGCCATACGCGAACATAATGCCTTGGATGGAAGCGAGCAGACCGATCAACGCGAATGCGGACAGCACCGCGGCGAGATTGCCCGGCAGAATCGCACGATAGCCATCCAGCAACGGCTCATCGGAACCAGCGAGCGCTTCGGAACCGACCACAGCCGGGTTCAGGAACACGATGATCAGCGCGGACAATCCCAGCGTGAAAATGCACAGGCGGGACGACTTCGGAATGTTCTTTTCCGGCTCACGCACTTCCTCTGCAGCCAGAGGCAGCTGCTCAATACCAAGGAACAACCACATGGCGAACGGCATGGCGTAGAAGATGGCACCTGGGCCGAACGGCAGGAACGCGGAGTTGCCTTCGGTAGGCGTGATATTGAGCAGCGTGGAGAAATCGGCCTTACCAGTGGCGAAAGCGCCGATACCGAACAGTGCGACGATGGCGAGCGCGGCGATCGACACGACTTCGGCGAAACGGAACGACGTTTCGGCGCCTAGCCAATTGACCACTACGAAAATCGCATACAAGGCAAGCCACCAAACCCAAGCCAAGCATGATCGTCAAGCGAATATCCGGTCAGGTTCGACAGGATCGCATCAGCGTATGCGACGAGAAGTAGACGATGGTGGCTGCGGTCATCACATACTCGATGGTTTCCGCAAGGCCGGTGAAGAAGCCGCCCCACGGACCCATGGCGGCACGCGCGAAGGAATACGCGCCACCCGTGTGCGGCATGGCCGACGCCATTTCGCTGATGGAGTTGAGCATAAGCACGTACATGAGGTACACCACGATGGCGGCCACCAGCATGCCACCCCATCCGGCTTGGGCGATGCCTCCGTTCCAGCCGGAGAAGTCGCCGGAGATCACCGCGGAATGCCGATGGCCATAGACGACGCTCCCGCGGTTCGCTTAAGCTGTCGTTTGCGAAATAGTCCTTGTCGGTTTCAACGTAGGTCACGCCGCCTATCGATCGTCCCGAAACAGTTGACGCAGTATTGTAATCGCCTTCCTCTCTTATTGTTCGGCGAGTTATGCCATTGATTCCTCGTTTGGTTGGTTGCGGTCAGATGTTGTTAAGTTATAAAAATTGAGATTTTCGTAATTGCGTATTTTTTACGTGCTTACGATTGGATTTCTTGGATTGTCTGGTTTTCTGCGTAATTACGCTTGTTTCATGCAACTTGCCTAATGCAGCAGCCAGAGCGGATCCTCAAGATAGTTTTTTGCGCACATTACGCTGCCGGGAGCCTGCTGTGCAGCGAGACCGTCGGGCAGGGCATCCTCACGGTGGCTGGTGGTCCAGCCGAGCATCTGCATGCGTCGGATCATGGAAAGCGCGGACATGATACGCAGTTCCTCATCCGTGAACGAACCTGCGACGCGCTGGTATCCCTTGACCCACGCCTTGGCAAGATCGGGAGCATACGGTTCATGTTCGATGAAACTCAGCGATGAAGCGTAATCGTAGAGATACCAGCTGTATCCGGCATCGTCGAAATCGATGACGGTCAGTCTCCCGTCATTGCCGCGAATCACGTTCGACGGGCGCAAGTCGGCATGGATAAGCCCCCAAGTTTTCGTTGGTTCCGGCACTTTCATCACCACGTCCATGGCCTTCCACAGCGCGGTGTCGCACAGCTGCTTCTCTTCGTCGGTGAGATTGGCGTTTTCCCACGTCCCCAACGCGGTGCCGGACCAACCATGTTCGAAAGATCCCAATTGAAGCGGGTGAAACCGTACGGTTTGCTCCACGTGCGCGACTGCTCATGGAATTTCGCAGCCCATTCACCGATCGTCTCGTAATACGGTGCAGGATTCTCAAGATCTTCCAGCACGGTTCCTTCCACATATTTCGTGGAGATCACCGTCCAGCCGACACCGTTCAGATCAGTGATTTTCGTTACGAACGTGCCACGGATGGTGGGAACCGGATTGATCAGGCTGATACCTTCGATATCATGCAACGCATTCAACCAGCTGATTTCCGACGCCACCGCCTCGGGACCTCCCACATAGCCCGGCTGCGAGACACGTACCACGCCTTGGGGCTCGCCGTCCAGCAACAGCAGGAACGTCGCGTCTCGATACGGTGATGAGGTTGAGTTGCGCCCGCTGGTGGTCGATGCCCCAAGCCGCGCAAACGCCTTGGAAAAGCCAGAATGGTGCGGGGCATCCTTTGGTGAGCCCACTGAAAGTGTCTAGACTGACCGCTTGCGTAGGATCGTCAAGCAAGCGAGTGATCTGCTGTGCCATGGTGGCCTCGATTCATACATGGGATTTTTCCTGTGAGAGACATGTCCGTCAGTAAAACCTCTTCACGAAACTGTCGATACCCACGATTGTGCCGGAATCGTCCGTTACAATCACCACCGCACTGTTACGCCGCAGTTACAAAAGCGCACCGCAAGATTAATGGCTCATTACCGATGCCAGCCGAGCATCATCCAAGTTTTGGCGCAATATGCACGACATACAAAAAAGCGGGGCTTGCTGAGCAGAACTCAACAAACCCCGCAGAATCAAAGTCCTTACCTATCCTACGATGGAATCAGTATCAGTGACGGTGACCAGCGGCGTGAACAATGCCATGGCGCTCAATGCCATCTGATGGTTTTTCTGGCGAACTGCCTGCACAAGCGTCAGCAGCAACGCGTACCGCTACACCATTGTCAGCCGCGGCGAGCACAGTGGTAAGCACACAGCAATCGGTGGCGACACCACATACCGTGATCTTTTAGCGCCTTTAATGGCTCGCTCAGCACGCTTCCCCACTTGCCGAAAGTGTCGCAACTGACCACGGCATGGCCTTGCGCCAATTCCGCGGTATCCGCGGTGAGATCGTACATCGGATCGTCGGGAGCAACCAAAAACTGCGGCCAATCTTTGAAATAATCAACCCAAGCGCTTTGCGGTGGCTCAGGCGCAACATATCGCGTATAGACCACACGATCGCCGAACGCCTTAGCCAATCGTGCGAACGCTTCATCAGTAGTGTGATAGGAGCCGTCCGGGCAAGCCCATGCGGACCATTCACTTTCCGCAAAAACACGCTGCCTGTCGATAACTACCAGCCATTCATCTTCCGCAATCATGACTTTTCCTTTCCTTGTATTATCGCAATAAGCAACTCATGCTTCCGAAACCGGCAGATCAGCTTCCTGCTTGGCAATATCGCCACGCTGGAACATCAACGATCCCGCAAGACCAATAATCAGCGCAACAATCACACCAAGATTGGCGGCAGCCCAACTACCTTCTTTGCCACCGATAAGGAACAGCAGATACCCCTGCCAGTTCAGCCAGCTGGCGGCAGTGTTGACCACCAATCCCCAACCAAGCACGGTACCGACGACAAGAATGGCGAAAGACTTACCGTTCCACGCACCGTAACGCCCCTTCGGATCATACAAATCAGCGGTGCTGTAATCCTTTTTGCGAATGATCACATCGGCCACGAACATGCCGGCCCATACGGCCATCGGCACACCGAGCGTGGTCAGAAAGCCTTGGAACGGGCCAATGAACGTGTCGGAGAAGAAAGTCACGTAGACCACACCAAGCACAGTCAAAGCGGCGGTGAGCGCGGCAGCCACGGTACGCGGCAACTTCACACCGAACGACAGCAGCGCAAGCCCGTTGGAATAATTGTCCATAATGGAGCCGGACATCAAACCGAGCACGGCCACAATGGTGTACGGAATCAAGTACCAGGTCGGCAGAATGGAAGCCATGGCTCCAATCGGATCATTTCCAACGTTTTCCGCCATGTCGGCATTGGAAACCGCGAGCAGCAGACCGTAGAAAATCAGGAACACATTGGCAATGGACGCACCGAATGTGGTCCAGAACACAATGCCGCCATTGGAGGAGTTGCGCGGCAGATAGCGCGAGTAATCGGCAGCGATATTCACCCAGCCCAAGCCAAAGCCGGTCATCACGAAGAAGCAGCAGCCGAGCATGGCCGGCAATGATCCCGCCGGAACCGAGTCAATGGCGGAAAAGTCAATATGTCCCCAGCCGAGGATAAAGAAACCGACGGTGATCACACCGGTCACGATGGTGATGACCTGCTGACAACGCATAATCAGGTCGTATCCGAAAATACCTGCAACCACCACAAGGCCGACCACCACAATGGTGGAGATGATCTTGGGCGCGACACCAGAGCCCCAACCGAGTTTTTCGATGGTGCTTGATAATGCCAACACAGCGGTGGTGGTCAGTGAAATCTCCCAGCCTAATGTGGCGATCCAGCTCAGAGCCGCTGGCACTTTGGCACCTTCCACGCCGAACGTGCGCGGGTGAGCACCATGGTGGGCGCGTTGCCGCGTTTGCCCGCGATGGAAATGATGCGACCAGCAGGAACGAGATGACCACGCCAATAATGGTCATGGCGGTGGCCTGCCAGAACGAAATGCCGAAACCGAGCGCCCACGCGCCGTACGACATGGCGAACATGGAAACATTGGCAGCGAACCAGGGCCAAAACAGACTGGCCGGCGTGCCCTTACGCTCCTCTTCGGATATGGTGTCGATACCCTGCTCCTCGATGGAGAGGGTCCCTTTCTCATTGCTCATGTGAAACTAATCTCCTTGAATCTGCCGAGCAACGCCGCGGGCAAGCGACATGCACGCCGCGTCAGCGCAATCGTGCACATGATACAACCACTTATAGTCATTTGTACCATAAGTCTTAGAACGCCCTTCCTAGGAGCCGCTCAACCTCCTTTCGATCAGGGCAGGTAGCCGGCCCTGATCGCGTTACAGACAACGCCGAAGCAGCATTGGCGCAACGTACAGCCTCCTCCAACGGCACGCCTTCGCACAGCAGGGCGCACAACACACCCGCGTGACAATCACCAGCGCCATTGGTATCCACCGCTTTCATTGGAAAACCTGGAATTCGCAGCACTTCGTCACCGGGAATCGCCGACCACGCACCATCCGCGCCACGCGAACGATTACAGGAGATTGCAATCGATCGCACAGCCACGCAACCGTCTCCTCATTGACATTCGCACTCTCAATCTCTTGCAGCATATCCCGCGAAACCTTGCAATCGCAAGAATCGCCACTATCGAGCGCCGCCAAACGTTGCGCAATCAACGTTGCCTCGCGTTCATTGCACGACCATATCGGACGATATGCGAGCATCACACGGAAAACGTCATCATCAACTGCCGAGATCATCGGAGAAGGATCGAATACCGCAGTGAACTCACGATGTTCAGTCGTTCTTTTCACAAAAGCAAGCAGCGCGTCCGCAGTGTGATGCACCAACGTGTATCCGCTCACATGCACGACATCCCGCTTTTCTGGATTCACAGAATCGAACGCATCGGCACTGCCGTACGCTTCTGCGCCCCTCGTCGAAATGACGTCCGTTCAGCATTCGCGTCGGTCAAACGCTACGCAAAATCCCGAATCGTGCACGGCATCCCGCTTGCCGATATGCTGAATTTCCTGATTTTCCAACGTTTGCAGAATCTGCGAAGCCCACGGCCCCGTACCAATCCACACCAGCATGAGACGCCTTACGCCCCATGCGGCGCACGGCATACAGCGTGTTGAAGCTGGCACCAACCTGCGTTTGCACATTGCCGGCGAACACATCTTCACCCGCACGCGGCACCGCGTCCACATTCATGGTCAGATCGACAATAACCTGCCCAAGAGAAATAACTTTTCCAGTCATTGCGATGCCTTTCGCACTTCCGTCATAGTTTCGCTAACTACGGTTCCTGCAGATCAAACGATATTTACATCATTAAGCGCACTATCATCGCGTAACGCGCGTAGCGACGTAACAGTGCCGACCAAATCAAGGTGATTATCTTCAGCAAGTTGTGAAAGCACCTGATCAAGCATGGTTTTGTCGAAACCTTGCATACCATGCCACGCCCCCAGCATCGCGCCCGCAATAGCCGCAATGGTGTCAGTGTCGCCACCGATAGAAGCCGCGAAACACAAAGCATGCGTGGGATCGTCAAAAAACGCGCCGCAATGGCGAAAGCGGCGGCCACGGACTCGTTCGATTCCACGCTGGTACCGCAATTCCGTTGCAGCACAGCAGCGAATTCGTTGTCATTGAGCCTGCATCCATCAGTTTCGGCCCAATTCATGAAATATTGCACACGCGCAAGCACCGAAGCCTTTGCCGACCAATTGCCACGCTGTGGAAGCTTCCGTACGAATTCCACCGCGAGGTGCAAAAAAGTCACGTTCTCCTTCAAATGGCAAAGCTCACCGCCGCAGCCACCAAAGTGGTCGCTTCAATGCCCTGCACCGTGTTATGCGTCACCACACAGGATCGCCAGGCGGCGTCGGCGAGCGCTTGGCCTGGACGGAATGCGATGCCCACCGGCGTGGCACGCATTGCACCGCCGTTGGTGGTGCCGAATCGGCCGGTCTCTTCCAGACTTACGCCTTCGGTAAGTTTTTGCAGCGCTGCTTTGGTGGAAGGTCCCAGCAGGTCAAGCGATCCCTTGGCCTTCATCGCAGCTTCCCATTGCAGCAGATCGTGGGCGTATCGGGTGTTATCAATGCAGCCGTTATCGTCGATAAGTCGCCGTGCGAGTACGAAAGCCTGTTCTGTATCGTCGGTGACGGCACCAGCTTTCATATTCGGTGCGATCGGCTGCTGCGGCACGGCATTCATAAGTTTCGTGATCGGACCGTCGTAATACCGGCGAATCTGCTTGGCCGACATGCTTTGCGTAGGCATTCCCAACGCATCGCCCAACGCAAGCCCAGCCATAGCTCCCATCGCTCGTTCCTTCATTTGCATCCCATTCTCACGCATAGTCACAGCAGCCTTTCTCACAACTCAGCCTGATCGTACACCGAACAACATCACAATCCCTCCCCCAATCCTTCCAGTCACTGGAAGAAAAGTGGACATTTACAAGCCTCTCAACGACCCAAATCTTCCACCCACTGGAGAAAAACAGACGCCCACAAGCCCCCAGCGGGAAAAATCCCCCAGTCACTGGAAGAATCACCCCGCCACAGACCATCCCAGCGACCCAAATCCTCCACCCACTGGAAGAATCTGGACGCTCACAGGGCCAACAGCGGGAAGATTGTTCAGTGGATGGAAGAATACGGACTTTCACGCGCTCCCTAGCGGGGAGAATTATTCCAGTGGATGGAAGAATTGAGACTTGGACGGTGCTGAGCCGAACTTGGGTGGAGTTTACCCAGATTGCAGCAACAAAAAAGGCTTACCGAGTGCTTAGAGCGCTCTCAGTAAGCCTTATAGGCGGGTAAAGGCGAGATTCGAACTCGCGGAGGCTTGCACCTCAACGGTTTTCAAGACCGTCTCTTTAGACCGCTCAGACACCTACCCATGTGCATCACGCACGAAACGCTAATATAGCACAACCCAAAGAACGAGGGGAAGAAAGTGAGCAAGGACAAAGGAAAGAACGCGGCGAAAACAAAAAAAGAAGGGACCCGCTCACCGCGAGTCCCTTCCTATAAGCCAGAAAAGCCAGAAATCGGAAAATGCCAAATGCCAGGCATCCTCAGACTTCCATATTTCGTATTGCAGAAGTCCGTTTCAGCAGTTTAGTAGCTCAGCAACTCAGTGGAACCGATAAACAAACCCGAGTTACCAAACTCCACGAGCAACCCAAGCTATCAGACTCTGCCAAGCAAACCCAAATTCTATCAGGCTTCCCACTTGGTCGGCTCGATGACTTCCTTGCCACCCATGTAGGCACGCATGGCCTGCGGGATGACGATGGAGCCGTCCTTCTGCTGATGGTTCTCAAGAATGGCAACCAGCCAACGGGTGGTGGCCAGCGTACCGTTCAGCGTGGAAACGGCGCGGGTGCCACCATCTTCCATACGTTCGCGAATGTTCAGACGGCGAGCCTGATATTCGGTGCAGTTGGAGGTGGAGGTCAGCTCACGGTAGCGACCCTGGGTCGGCACCCAAGCCTCGCAGTCGAACTTGCGGGCTGCGGAAGAGCCCAGATCGCCGGCAGCGGTATCGATGATGCGGTACGGCACCTCGACCTTGCCGAGCATTTCCTGCTCCATGGCCAGCAGGTGCTCATGCTCCTTGTAGGAATCCTCCTGCTTGGTGTAAACGAACATTTCCACCTTGTCGAACTGGTGCACGCGGATGATGCCGGAAGTATCCTTGCCAGCAGCACCTGCTTCGCGGCGGTAGCAGGAGCTCCAACCGCAGTAACGCAGCGGACCGTCAGACAGGTCGAGAATCTCGTTCTCGTGCATACCGGCGAGCGCCACTTCGGAAGTACCGACCAAGTACTGCTCGTCAGGTTCGCGCAGACGGTAGATTTCGTCGGCGTGGGAGTTGAGGAAGCCAGTGCCGCGCATCACTTCCGGACGCACCAGCGTCGGGGTGATGGCCAGCGTGAAGCCGTGCTCTTCGGCCTGGTCCACAGCCATGGTGAGCATGGCGATCTGCATACGTGCCACCTGGCCGCGCAGGAAGTAGAAGCGGGAACCGCCGACCTTCACGCCACGTTCCATATCGATGCCGGCAACGCCACGACCGAGGGTCAGGTGATCCTTCGGATCGAAACCTTCGGCTGCGAAATCGCGGATCTGTCCAACCTTCTTGACCACCACGTAATCGTCTTCGCCACCTTCCGGAGCTTCCGGCTCAACCACGTTGGAGAGCTTCCACATGGCGGTGGTGTATTCCTCGGCTGCGGCGTCGGCTGCGGCCTTGTATTCGGAAACCTTCTGGGAGAGTTCCTTGGTTTCGGCAATCAGCTTGGCCTTTTCGTCGGCCGGAGCCGCGGCGACCTTCTTGCCGATTTCCTTCTGCTGCGCACGGGCAGCCTCGAATTCCTTCAGAGAGGAACGGCGAACCTCGTCGGAGCGCAGCACCTCGTCGACCAGTTCGACCGATTCGCCACGCTTGCGCTGGGATTCCTTAAACAACGTCAGCATGTTCACGAATGAATTGGATATCAAGCATGCCTCCTAGCCTAGTGCTGAAAGCCGACACCCGCCGCAGTCCTCTCATTTTTGTATACAACGTGCAGGAATCGTCGAATAAATCAGTCTTGATTCGCTTTTTTCGCATCTTCCGTGAACAATAGATGACATGCCTATGCCTGTTATCATTCTGATTGTCGTTCTTGCGGTCGCAGCGGTGTGCGCGGCCGCCTTTTTTCGCAGTACGCGCGTATAAGCATCGCAAACTTGCGGAACAGCTCGACAAGCGCGACGATGATCAGGTGCATTACGCGTTTGTGATCAATCCTTCGAAACCGCAGGCGGAACAACGCAAGCAGCATATTCAGGAGTTCTGCGAGGCGAAGCATCTCACGCAGGTTGAATATATCGGAACGCAGCTTGATAAGGATGGTCGCGCCTGCGCGCTGGAAGCCTTGGAGCATGGCGCCGACGTGGTGGTCGCGGTCGGCGGCGACGGCACGGTGCGCACGGTGGCGAGCGCACTTTCGGGAACCGGCCACGCGCTGGGCATCATCCCTATTGGCACCGGCAATCTGTTTGCCCGCAATATGGGCATTCCTGTGGATGATATCGATGCGGCACTGACCGTCGCCACATCTCATGGTTCGCGTTTGGTGGATGTCGGCCGACTGACGCTGCTCGATGATGAAGCCGCCGATCACGGCCATGCGTTCCTTATTATCGCGGGCATCGGCTTTGATGCGGTGATGATCGACGACACCGATCCTGAGTTGAAGAAGAACATCAGCTGGCTCGCCTATTTCGTGTCGGGTGTGAAGAACCTGTTCGCCCCGAAGTATAAGGGTGATGTGACCATTACCAGCGCCGACGGCAGCACGCACACCACGCACGGATTGACCTTCCGCACGTTCATGGCCGGCAATTGCGGCCAGATTCCGGTATTTTCGCTCATGCCCGACGCCGTGTACGATGACGGCATTCTCGATTACGAGATCATTGACACATCCGGCGGTTTGATCGGTTGGGCGAATCTGTTCGGCGATGTGCTGCATCAGACGATCACCGGCAAGGCCCAGCAGAGTCCGCTGTCCACGAATTCCACGGTTGACCAGATTCAGGGCGTCAGCGCGGAAATCAAGTTGGAGAAACCCGTTTTGGCGCAGGTTGACGGCGATATGCTTCCCGAAACGCAGCATATTCGTTTCAGTGTGGAGCGTAAGTCGTTGTGCGTGCGTGTGCCGGAAGCGCCCGAAGCCAATACTTCCAATGTAAATCAGTAACTATTATCGTAATTATTAAATTATTTATTACGATGATTATGTATTTTTATGCAGATTATGCATTGGTATCGTCATTCTCATGCGATTCCGTCGCATGAGAAGTCACTCGTGCGACATGCAAGGTGAGATAGGCGATTTCCGCTTCCGAAAGACTCACGTTCAATCGCATTTTGACGATGATCGCAAGTTTGTTCGCACAATCCGATGCTTTCGGATATGAGGTTTTGATGGATTCCACGATTGGTTCAGGCTCGTCATCAAGCTGTTCATGTTGGTGGATGCGCACGAAAAGATAGCGCAGATGCGTGATGAAACGCGCCACATTGACGCTGTTCTGGTCGAGAGTGATGCCGTAATAGCCTTCGATGACCGTCAGCATTTGCTGGATGACGCCGGTCATGGTGTAGGTTGCGGAAAGATCGCCGGTAGAGAAGCCCGCATTGACCAAGTGCAGGGCCAAAGCCACGGCTTCGCAATCCGGCAGCGCACCGCCCAGATACGTGTTCATGGCATCGACCAGAGCTTTGCCTTTGGCATATTCGCTCGCGTAGAGCGAACGCACTTCGGCTTCCAGCGGATATTCGATGGTCTGCTTGTTTTGCGATCGGCGGATCGCACCGCAAATATGGTCGGATAATGCCAGCACCAATGCAGGCTGTCTGTCGGCCTGTTCCTTCAGACCGGTGCGGTTCATGGCGTCCGTAACGAGACGAATGATTTCGGGCGGAATCCCGGCCACCTGTTGGGCCATATGGTCGGGATCCTTGCCATCTGCGGGAACGAACCGACGGACGATCTTCGCGTCGTCAACATGCTGGCCGGGCTTGGCTTGGAAACCTATACCTCGACCGGTGAGAATCACCTCACTGTTGCCGTCTTTTGCCAGTACGACATTATTGTTGAATACGCGAAGAACGTCCACGTCGGCCCTTCCGACTATGCGATTGGTCAGCGCTGAATGTCGATCACCGACTCACCCGGCCTTGACGTCGACGCCGGTCTTTGGCGTGACGGACGCGAAGGCCACTGTGTTCAGCACCGTCATCAATGTGGTGGTGCTGTATCCAGCTTCCTTAACCTTATCAAAGTCGACGACAACGAGGTTGTCCCCCGCGTTCACGTGTTTCGTTGGCCTTGACCTTCACATCGAAGCCTTCGCCGTTCATCTTCACCGTGTCGATGCGACGTGCACGAGCACTTCCACGCCATCATCGGTTTTTGATGCCGAATGCGTGACCGGTTTCGGCGACGGTCTGCAGCACGCCGGATACCGGCGCGACGACGGTGCTGTCTGCCGGCTGGATGCCGACGCTTCGCCTAGTGCGCGGGACGCGAACACCGGATCGCCGGTTTCATCCAGGGAAATCACATGGCCTGCGACTGGAGCGCTCACCACGGTGGTGGTGGCGGCAGCAGCAGCCGGGGGCTTCAGTCTTGGTGGCGGCAACAGTGGCAGTCGCAGTGGCAGCAGCCGGAGCGGCGCCTTGGCTTCGACCGACGGGGACAGCGGTCTTCTGATTGGCGGACGTGCGGGCCAGCACTTCGGCCTTCTGTTCCGGAGTGCGGTAGTCGAAGGTGATGATCAGCAGGAAGGAGGTGAGGAAGGACACGGCGATGGACACTGCATACACCCACATCTGATTGAAGACCGGAATGGTCAGCAACGAGGTGAATGCGAAAGCGGTGGTGGTCACGCCATGCACGGTCTGGCCGGCGGCGGTGACGGACGGGAAGAGCCAACCGAGGATGGCGATGACGACGCCACCGAGACCGCAGCCCACCAGCATGCGCTTGTAGATGAGCTTGTAACGCAGGTGAATGCCGTACAGAGACGGTTCGGAAACGCCACCGAGCAGGCCGGCCGCAAGTGCGCCCAAAGCGGTCTGGCGCATGTCCTTATCCTTGTCACGCACAGCAAGGAAGAGCACGCCAGCGGTAGCGCCGAAGCAGGCGAAGTTCCACACGCCCATCGGGCCTTGGATGAAGTCGTAGCCGAGAGTCTGGATGTTCATGAGCATCAGGGCGTTGAGCGGCCAGTGCAAACCGAGCGGCACGAGGAACGGGTACAGCATCGGAATGATGATGGCGAAGATGAACGGGGCATGGGTGTTCATCCAGGCCAAGCCGACGCCGAGGCCGTTGCCGACCCACACGCCGATCGGGCCGATGATGAAGGCGGTCAGCGCGCCAACGATGATCATGCAGAAGAACGGCACGAAGACCAGCTGGACGCTTTCCGGGATGATCCTCTTCAATCCGTGGTAGACGAGAGCAAGCACGGCGGCCATGAGCAGCGGCACGAACACGTTGCCGGAATAGTCGCTCAATGCCATCGGCAGACCGAATATGTTGGCCATGCAAGACTTGGTGCCCAGAGCGGCGTTCTCCACGCACGTGGTGGTCTTGGCGTCCATCAAGCCGGTGAACTGCGGGGTCATGAGCATGGCCATGATGGCACCACCCAGCCATGGGTCGACTTTGAGCTTCTTGGACGCGTTGTAGGCGACCATGATCGGCAGGAAGTAGAATACGCCCTTCCAGATGGCTTTCACGAATACCCAGCCTGCGGAAACCTCGTCATTCGGAATGACGTTCAGCGAAATAAGCAGGTTGACCAGCGCGATGATGATGGAAGCGCCGAGCAGCACGCCCAGAATCGGGACGGAAGGAATCGGAGAAGATACTCGAAGAAGGAGTCCAGCCAAGCCACCTTCGCCGCCGGG
>ENA-OQAR01000357-OQAR01000357.1-human-gut-metagenome-genome-assembly--contig:-NODE-357-length-13655-cov-1.958013_pt1 | contig 13655 bp, 27 predicted proteins | sample MGYA00242738_ERZ504533 | MGnify/ENA primary metagenome ERZ504533 (study PRJEB26092, sample SAMD00036276) | human gut metagenome | host: Homo sapiens | study: EMG produced TPA metagenomics assembly of... | reverse complement strand
TCGGACCTTCCGGAAGTGGAAAATCCACTATGATGAATATTATTGGCTGTCTGGATACCGCAGATGAAGGGACTTATATCCTGGATGGGATTTCCATTGAAGATTATACAGAGCGGGAGCTGGCAAAAGATCCGGAATCATAAGATCGGATTTATTTTTCAGAGTTTTAACCTGCTCCCCAAACTGACAGCAGAGGAAAAATGTGGAACTGCCGCTGATCTATCAGAAAAATTCCCAAGAGTGAGAGGAAAACGTCGCGTGAAAGAAGCTCTGGAAAAAGTAGAACTTTCTCACAGAATGGGACATCGGCCTACAGAGCTTTCCGGCGGCCAGCAGCAGAGGGTGGCTATTGCAAGAGCACTTGTGACCAGGCCCTCTCTGTTCCTGGCAGATGAGCCCACAGGAAACCTGGATTCTTCTACAGGAGAAGAGATCATGAAACTGTTTCACGAACTTCACGCCAATGGAAACACCATCGTACTGATCACTCATGACAACGGAGTGGCAGATGAGGCAGAGCGGAAAATTTTTTATCCGTGATGGAAAAGTCAGCGAGGTGAGCTTATGATCTTTCAGAGTATGAAAATGGCGTGGCACGCAGTGGTGTCCAACAAACTGCGTTCTTTTTCTCACCATGCTTGGCATCATCATCGGGTGGTGGCACTGATCGTACTGGTATCCATTGCCAACGGAGCGACATCTTCTGTGACGGATCAGATCTCCAGCATGGGTTCCAGCTATCTGACGGTGACCATTACCGATGATAAGGGAAATCCGCTGCGCCTTAAGGAACTGTCGGATTTTTGTGAACCGGAGGAAGTGGATGAAGTGGCTCCGGTTTCCTGGACCAGCGTTACCGCAAAAACAAGTTATTCCAACGGAACCATGACACTGACCGGTACAACAGGAAGTTATGCGGATATCCAGGGACTGGAACTTTTCAGCGGACGTTTTCTCAAACAGACGGATATTGATAACAATTCTTATGTAGTTGTGATCACAAAAGATACGGCAACGGAACTTCTTGGACGTGTAGATGCCGTAGGGGAGAGCATCAAATTAAAATGGGAAAAGTTTTCTGGTCGTAGGAGTGCTCTCCGACAGCACCTCACTGACTCAGGGTGCGGCAGTGACCGGCTCTTCGGATTCGGACGATTCTGACAGCTCCTCCTCTTCGGTACAGCTGGAGGGATATATCCCGTTTTCTACCATGACCAGACTTGCGGATAATGTTCTGGATGTGACTATGTTTTACGCATCCGGAACCGATGAGGACAGTCTGGAACCGGCGGAAAATGCTCTTACGGAACTTCTTATGGAACGTTTGGAGAGGACGAGGATGCTTTTTCCATTGTGGACCAGTCGGGAGATCATGGAAGCCATGTCCAGTGTCACCAATACTATGTCACTGATGATCGGAGGGATCGCGGCTATCTCGCTGCTGGTTGGTGGAATTGGAATCATGAACATCATGCTGGTATCTGTGACAGAGAGGACCAGGGAGATCGGTATCCGAAAAGCCATCGGTGCAGGAAGAGAAACCATCATGCTGCAGTTTCTGATCGAGGCGCTTCTGGTAAGTTTGATGGGATGCCTTGCGGGAATCGGTCTTTCCTGGGTGATCCTGAAAGTGGCAGCTGTGGTGATGAAGAATTCCATGAGTTTTACCATGGATATGAAAGTGGTCTGGCTGTCTGTGGCATTTTCTGTCCTGATCGGTGTGCTTTTTGGTCTGTATCCGGCCAACAAGGCAGCATCCAAGAAACCGATCGATACGCTCCGGTATTCCGGTTAATAAAAAATTTGCCAGATTAAGACTGTCGTCAACAGCCTGCCCGGGCAAGAAGAGATATGATAAAAAAACGTGATTTGTACGAACGGGATTTTTCCTGTCAGAACAAATCATGTTTTTTTTATCTGGAAATCCGCACATTGATAAGGTATAATCTATAGCAGTTAAGAGCGTGTTCCTGCCGGGAGTGGACAGAACTGCTGACCAGGGAACTACCAAGAAAGGGATGACAGTAAATTTGAACATCGTGGAGAAATGTGTTTCATGCCTGGATGTAAAAGAATCCTATGATCTGGCCAAGCGCATGGAACAGGAAAAAACAAATCCGGTTCTGGGATACCGCACCGCAGGTTCCCTGGCAGAACGGAAAACCGGAGATATGCTTTTAAAAGAAATGAAAGAAGCAGGCCTCACCGAGGTAGAGAAAGACAAGATCCGTGTGGATGCATGGGAATTTAAAAAAGCGGTGATGCGCTACCGTGACCAGGAGGGAACCGTGCATGAGATCCAGCTTGGTGCATACCAGACGGATTTTAAGACCGATGGCTTTCAGAAATTTGACCTTGTATATCTTGGAAAAGGTACTGCTGACGAATATAAAAATATCGATGTAAAAGGAAAGCTGGTTCTTATCGAGATCAACCAGAGAGAAGAGTGGTGGATCAATTATCCGGTGTATCAGGCTCACTTAAAAGGCGCGGCAGCTCTCATTGCCGTACAGAGCAGAGGGTACGCACAGATCGACGATACGGCTTTGAATGCACAGGACATTGCAGGACCTTCCAGTGCTCCGGCTTTTTCCATGTCCAGAGCAGATTTTCTTAAGATCCGCCGTCTGATGGAAGAAAAAAATGAGGACGGAAAGAAGATTCCAAAGATTTCCGTGGAATTTGACGCGGACACAGAGGTGATTAAAGACCAGTATACCTATAATATTGTAGGAAAAATCCCGGGAACCAGTTCCGATTCCATGATCCTTTTAAGTGCCCATTATGATTCCTATTTTGAAGGATTTCAGGATGATAATGCGGCCGTAGCAATGATCATCGGAATTGCCCGGGCTCTGATCCACGGTGGATACAGACCTCGCCATACCATTATGGTATGTGCTCTTGCAGCAGAAGAATGGGGGATTTCCGACACAAAATATGACTGGTCCACAGGTGCTTACCGCCAGGTATTTGAGGCGAGACCGGAGTGGCAGGGGCACGTGATCGCAGACTGAATTTTGAGCTTCCGGCTCATGCACACAGTACCAGAGATGCAGTACGATGTACCTATGAGTATGCGGATTTTGTGCGCAGCTTCGTGGATGTTGTGCAGATGCCGGGAGGGGATTTATCCGGAGGGCATGACCACGTTGTATCCCATTGAAACCTGGTCTGATGATTTTACCATGGCTATTTCCGGGATCCCGTCCATGGTCAATGATTTCAGCGGTGGTCCGTTTATGGAAAATTATTATCATTCCCAGTATGATAACCAGGATGTTTATGAGGAAGAAGTATATAAATTCCACCACGAATTTTATCTGAGGCTCCTTCTTGCTATTGACAGTCTTGCACTGCCGCCGATGGATTTCGGACGGGCACTGGCCGGTAGTATTGAGAGCTTGGATCTGGATCTGTGTATGCAGACCGGCGCCAACGGTGTTCTCCTTCTGGAAAAAACAGAAGAAGCGAAAAAAGCAGCTGCCATTCTTTCAGAGCAGGTGCGCCGCTTCAACAGCATTCCGGAAGAAAAACGTGACTGGAAAAAGCCGATGCCATCACGAAAAGCTTCTCGGTGTATTTCGGAAATCCCAGGATTATCTGGTGCGTCTGGACTGGGATGACAATGTGATCTTTCCCCAGCAGGCCGTCCAGAACAATCTTTATGCACTGAAAGAAGCCATGGAATATCTGGAAAAAGGAGAGATTGCGCCTGCGCTGGAATCCTTTTACAGTATTGATAATAATTGTTATGCATTTCAGTTTGAACGGGAAGTTTTTTATCATTTTACAGAATATATCATGAAGCAGTCCCCGGATCGTCTGATGTGGGGAAAAGGCCGGATCATCCATCATGAGAACCTTTATGACCTTGTGGAAAGCCTGAAAGAAAAGAAACCGGGTGACAGCCTGGAGGCAGAAAAACAAAGCCTGAGGGAAGCCTGGGAGAGGCAGAAGCAATATTATGTGGATGATATCGGATATCTGATCCGCACAGCGGAAAAGCTTACAGATCTGATCTGCGAGGTCAGCGATATGTTTGAAAAAGGAACAGAATAAAACCATACCTGGAGGAAAGAATGGAAAGCCATAATTTATACCGAGTGAAAGAAGAAGATCTGGACAGGTTGATCCGGATATTGACCGTATGTTTTTCGGAGGATCCTCTGTATCATGCACTGATCCCGGACAGGGATACCAGAGAACGTCTGATGCCGGAGCTTTTTTTACCTGTGATCTTACGGAGTTTTTTGAGACCTGTGAGATCTATGCAGACAGCAGTGAGCTGAACAGCATCCTGGGTAGTATCCGACGGAACGGAGCATGAAGCAGCCTTACATAATCTGATGGTGGATTTTTTGCCCTTCTGAAAACAGATGGCTATCTGATAAAAGAGGATCCAAGTCTTGCGACCCTGGACGGAAATTCATCCAGGGAAAAGATTATCTGAATTCCAGCTGGACTTCCCAGCTTCATACAGCAGAAAGACTTCATGTGATCTATCTGGCTGTGGCGCCGAAGATGCAGCATCATGGTCTTGCTGAGAAGCTGATGGATGAGGTGATCGATTATGCGGACAGGCATAAGCTGATGATCTCTCTGGAAACTCATAATCCGGCAAATGTTTCCATGTATGAGAAATTCGGATTTAAATTATACGGAATTGTACAGAAAAAGGATTTGATCTAAAGCAGTACTGCATGATCAAACAGGCATAAGGAGGAATTAAAATGGAACGAAAATGGTGGCATGACAAGGTGGTATATCAGAATATACCCAAAGCTTTTATGATTCCAACGGAGATGGGATCGGGGATATCCCGGGAATCATCAGCAAGCTTGATTATCTGAAGGAACTGGGAGCAGATATCCTCTGGCTTTCCCCGATCTATAAATCTCCACTTGCAGACCAGGGATATGACATTGCAGATTATTATGCGATTGATCCGCGGTTTGGGACCATGGAGGATATGGACCGGCTGATCGCAGAAGCGAAAAAAAGAGAGATGTACATCCTTATGGATCTGGTGGTAAATCACTGCTCCGATGAGCATGAGTGGTTTCAGCAGGCCATTAAGGATCCGGACGGAAAGTATGGAAATTTCTTTTATATCCGGGACAAAAAGGATGACAAGGCTCCCTGCAACTGGAGGAGCTATTTCGGTGGTCCGGTATGGGAAGAGCTTCCGGGACATCTGGATAAACAGTATCTCCATGTATTCCACAAGAAGCAGCCGGATCTCAACTGGGAGAATCCGGAGGTAAGAGAGGAAGTCTACAAAAAACATCCGCTGGTGGATGGAAAAGGGGCTTGGCGGATTCCGTATTGATGCCATTATCAATATCAAGAAGAAGCTTCCGTTTTCCGATTATCCTGCCGATCGTGCAGACGGGCTCTGCAATATCGAGAGGATGCTGGAGGAGGCAGAGGGAATCGGAGAATTCCTGGGAGAGATGGCTGAGAAGTGCTTTCATCCCTATGATGCTTTTACTGTAGGAGAGGTCTTCAATGAAAAGGAAGATGAGATCAAAGACTTCATTGGAGAAAACGGATATTTTTCATCCATGTTTGATTTTGAGGAAACCTGTTATGGAAAGAGCGCGAATGGCTGGTATGCATCCAAACCGTACCTGAGTCCGGAAGAGTATAAGAAGTGTATTTTCCATACTCAGAAAAAGATCGGGGATACCGGTATGATCTCCAACATTATTGAGAATCATGATGAGCCAAGAGGTGTCTGTCACTATATTTCTCCGGAAGACCGCTGCCCGGATTCCAAAAAGCTTCTGGCAGGTATTTATTTCCTGCTGAAGGGAATTCCGTTTATTTATCAGGGTCAGGAGATCGGTATGGAGAATATGGAGTTACTTCTATGGACCAGATCGATGACATCAGTACCATCGATGAATACCAGGTAGCACTCCGTGCCGGATGCAGTGAAAAAGAAGCTCTTGATGCTGCTTCTGCATTTTCCAGAGACAATGCCAGAACTCCGGTACAGTGGAGCGCAGAGAAAAATGCAGGATTACAGAAGGAGAGCCGTGGCTTGGTGTCAATCCCAATTATAAGGAAATCAATGTAGAGACCCAGTTAACGGACAGTGACTCCCTCCTTTCTTTCTACAAAAAGCTGACTGCACTGAGAAAAAGCTCCGGAATATAAAGAAACCCCTTGTATACGGAACCTTCACTCCATATCAGGAAGAACGGAAGAATCTGATCGCCTATACAAGAAACGGTGAGAAGGATCTGCTGATCCTGGGAAATATGCAGGCACAGTCTCAGAAGGTATCTCTTTCCGGAGAAATGAAGAAGGTGCTTCTGAATAATCAGGAAACAGCGGAGATCACAGGAAAAGAGATCATTTGAAACCGTATCAGTTTATCGTTCTGGAGATCGCTGACTGATACGGCGTCAGAACAGCAGCAGAGAAAAAACAATAGCTATTTAGCTGACGGTCTGTTAAAATAAATGTCTGGCTGAAAAAAACAGCCGCGATGAAAGAGAATGAGAATTCAGAAGGGAATAAGTATGCTGAAGATAAAGAATTACGTAAAGGCAGAAAGCTTGAACAGGCATATGAACTGAACCAGAAAAGAACAGCCTGTGTGCTGGGCGGTATGGTTTGGCTGAAAATGGGAAACCGTAACATCATGACAGCCATTGACCTGTCAGATCTTGGGCTGGATACCATTATGGAAACGGAAGAAGCGTTTTGTGATCGGCTGCATGACACCGCTTCATGCACTGGAAACCCATAAAGAGCTGAATGCCTATACGAACGGTGCCATCCGGGAAAGCGTGCGGCACATTGTAGGCGTGCAGTTTCGAAACTGTGCCACAGTGGGGGGGAGTATTTTCGGAAGATTCGGATTTTCCGATGTGCTGACCATGTTTCTGGCACTGGATACCTGGGTGGAGCTGTACAATGGCGGAACCATTCCGCTGGCACAGTTTGCATCCATGGAAAAAGATAACGATATCCTGGTAAATATCATTGTGAAAAAACAGCCGCTGAACACGGTGTACTTAAGCCAGCGGAACAATTCCACAGATTTTCCGGTAATCACCTGTGCGGCATCTCTGATTGACGGAGAAGCAAGAACTGTCATTGGCGCCAGACCCGGAAAAGCAATGATCGTAGAAGATGAAGAGGGGATCTTAAAAGATTTTGCACAGATGGATGCACAGCAGAAAAAGGAGGCAGCAGCTTCTTTTGCCGCATATGCGGTGGAACATGTTCCTACAGACAAGAACATGCGTGCTTCAAAGGAATACAGAAGCCTTCTTGTGAAAGTCCTTACGAGAAGAGCTGGGAAGAGATCGGAGGTAGAGCAGAATGAATATCACTTTCTGGCTGAATGGTGTAAAACGGCAGGCAGAGGTACGTCCGGATGAACTGCTTCTGGATTTCCTGCGGAAAAAACAGCTGTTACAGCGTAAAAACGTGGCTGTGAGACTGCAAACTGTGGTCTCTGTACTGTGCTGATGGATGAACGTCCGGTACTGTCCTGCTCCATGCTGGCTGCCCGCGCAGATGGGAAACGGATCGTGACTCTGGAGGGAATGCAGGAGGAAGCAAAGGAATTCGGAGCTTTTATGGCCAATGAGGGAGCAGAGCAGTGCGGCTTCTGCAATCCGGGATTTATCATGAATGTGTTTGCCATGTTAAAGGAACTGGATGATCCTACAGAAGAGGATATCCTGGAGTATCTTTCCGGAAATCTGTGCCGTTGTTCGGGATTTGTGGGACAGACCAGAAGTATCTTGAAATTTCTCGACTATAAAAAAGGACAGGAGGAAGGAAAATGAAATACGTAAACAAGCCGGTACCAAAAACAGATGCCATGTCGCTGGTAACCGGAAAACCGGTCTATACCGATGATCTTGCACCTTCTGACTGCCTGATCGTCAAGATTTTAAGAAGCCCTCATGCCAATGCATGGGTGGAAGAGATCAAAACAGATGCTGCAAAGAAGATCGAGGGGATCGCCTGTGTTCTCACCTATGAGGATGTTTCACACAAAAGATTTACCCTGGCCGGACAGACAGCACCGGAGATCAGTCCCTGGGATCGTTATATCATAGATAAGCATGTGCGTTTTGTGGGGGATCCGGTTGCCATCGTAGCCGGTGAGACAGAAGAAGCAGTAGATAAAGCCCTGAAGCGCATTAAGGTAAAATATCGTGTGGAGGAAGCAGTTCTGGATATCCACACAGCCAAGGATAATCCGATCCTGGTGCACCCGGAGGATGACTGGTATATGCCGATCCCGGCCGGCGGAGATAATAAACGGAATCTCTGCTCCTCCAATGTAGAAGAAGTGGGTGATGTGGACGCCATGCTGGAAAAATGTGCGTATACAGTAGACCAGGTTTACCACACAAAGGCAAATCAGCAGACCATGATGGAGACCTTCCGTACCTACTGTTATATGGATCATTTTCAGAGACTGACGGTGGTTTCTTCCACACAGATCCCGTTCCATATCCGAAGGATCGTAGGAAATGCGCTGAATATTCCGTCTTCCAAAGTCCGTGTGATCAAGCCGCGTATCGGAGGGGGCTTTGGTGCAAAACAGTCCTCTGTCAGTGAGGTTTTTCCGGCACTGGTAACCTGGGTTACCGGACGTCCGTCCAAGATCGTTTTTTCCAGAAAGGAATTCCATGATCGCATCTTCTCCGCGTCATGAGATGGAGATCCATATCCGTATGGGTGCGGACGAAATGGTATCGTAAAGGCCATCGATCTTTATACCCTTTCCAATACCGGCGCCTATGGAGAACATGGACCCACAACGGTCGGACTTTCCGGACATAAATCTATTGCGCTGTACCGTCACACAGAAGCGTACCGTTTTGCTTATGATGTGGTTTATACCAATATGCAGGCGGCAGGCGCTTATCGTGGCTATGGTGCCACACAGGGTATTTTTGCTGTGGAGTCCGCAGCAGATGAGCTGGCTCATAAGATGGGTATGGATCCGGTAAAATTCCGTGAGCTGAACATGCCTATGGAGGGAGAGGCGCTTCCTGGATATCCGGATGTACCAATCAACGGCAGCTGTACCATGGATAAATGCCTTGCCCGTGCAAAGGAAATGATCGGATGGGATGAGAAATATCCATTCCGTGATATGGGTAACGGCAAAGTACGGGGTGTCGGCATCGCTATGGCCATGCAGGGCTCATCTATTGCAGGGATCGATGTCGGCGGAGCAGACATTAAATTAAATGAAGACGGGTCTTACACCCTGGCACTTGGCTGTTCTGATATGGGAACCGGCTGTGATACCATTCTTGCTCAGATGGCAGCAGACTGTCTGGATACCGATATGAAAAATATCGTGGTGTTCAGTGTAGATACGGATATTTCTCCTTATGATTCCGGTTCTTATGCATCTTCCACAACTTATGCCACCGGAAACGCGGTGATCCAGGCCTGCGGAGAACTCAGAAAGAGAATTCATGCTTTTTGGTGCACAGATGCTGGGGGGTATCTGCGGAAGAATCTGATTTTGACGGAGAAAAAGTCCGCACAGAAGATGGAAAAGAGGTAACGCTGCAGCAGATCGCAGGAAAAGCGACCTGTGGAGTCTGCAGTGAGCTTCAGGTTGTAAAAGAATATTCTTCTCCGATCTCTCCGCCACCGTTTATGGCAGGAGCTGCCGAGGTGGAGATCGACAAAGAGACCGGACAGATTGACGTTATTGACTATGTAGGTGTGATCGACTGTGGAACCCCGATCAATCCGAACCTTGCCAGAGTGCAGGCAGAAGGCGGTATCGGTCAGGGTATCGGAATGGTCCTGTATGAGGATGTGCAGTATACAGACAAGGGAAAGATCCGGAACAATTCGTTCATGCAGTATAAGATCCCCAACGTATGGATATCCCGAAAGTACGGATCAGTTTGAGAGCAGTTACGAAAAGACCGGCCCATTCGGTGCAAAATCCATCGGTGAGCTTGTAATCGATACACCTTGCCCTGCGATTGCCAATGCCGTTTACAATGCAACCGGTGTCCGTGTCCGTGAACTCCCGATCACTCCGGAAAAAGTTGCGATGGGAATTCTTGAGCAGGAAGCCGGAGAGAAGAAATGAATATGGTGATCAAATGTCTGCTGGCAGCTTTATGGCTGCTGGCAGTTCCGTGGGCGGCCGGAGGGGTAGTCCTCTGTAAAAGTAAAAAAAAGTTCGATGGGAATGAACCTTCTTGCAGGATATCTTATGATGTTTTCCTTTGCAGAGATTTTGGCGCTGGCGGCAATCTGGGCTAAACTGCCATTGCATGTCCTGAAATACAGTCTTGCCGCTGTAATGGCATCAGCTGCTGTTTTGGGGATTGTCCTGGCACTGGTAAAACGGAATGGTTTTACGGGAAATGGTGAGAAGACGGGCAAAATGTCTTTTTATTTTGTTGTAGCTGCAATACTGATCTTACTCCAGCTTGTGGCTGCTTCATTTTTGGCTCATATGGATGCGGATGACGCTTTTTTATGTGGCAACAGCTACAACATCTGTCCATACGGATACCGTTTTTTCCATTAATCCGTATACCGGATATTCCTATACACGATTACCAAGCAGGTATGTTCTGTCGCCGTTTCCGATATTTCTTGCAGTGATCAGTTCTCTTGTAGGACTTCATCCGGCAATTGTGGCGCATGTGATATTTCCTGTAGTCTTTTATTTTTATGGCATATCTGGTTCTGTTATCAGTATGCGAAACGGTGGTTTCCGGAGGATGAACATGCGAGGGGGATCTTTATGATCTTTTGTGCGGTACTGATCTGGTTTCGGCATATTCCGTTTATAATTCTGAGAATTTTCAGATGATCCGTATCTGGCAGGGAAAGCATGCCTGGCATCGGTTTTTCTACCTCTGCTTCTATATCTTGGCATAGGTATCATTCTGGAAAAAGAACAGGAATATTCATGGCTGCTGCTTTTACTGGCAGATATTTCTTGCTGCCTCCTTTCTTCCATGGGAATTATTCTGGCCTGTATGATGCTGGTGATCCTTCTGATCATGGGACTGGTACGGTTTCACAGTCTGCAGAAAGCAGCATGTACGGCTTTGTGCTGTCTGCCGTCGCTGCTTCTTGGACTTGTGTATATTATGATCCGATAGGAGAAAATAATGAAAGAAATAATTGCATGGACAGTTAATGTGTGGAGGATGTACTGGGGAAATGGCTGGATACCGTATCTTCTGGCTCTTGGCGGAGCATGTGCACTGATTTTTTGGGAAAAAGAAAAAAAACAGTCTCAGTCTGGTTTTATATTCCGTTTTTCTTTCTGGTATTGTTTTTCTGTCCGTTTTCCGGACGGGTGATTATGAAATGTATAGGAAAATCGTGTACTGGCGTGTTTTGTGGCTTTTACCTACGGTTCCGCTGATCGCAGGCGGTTTTACAGAGCTTGTCCGAAGAAGTCGCAACCGGATCGTGCAGGTGATCCTGGTGCTGGTTTTGACAGGAGTTATTGCTGCTTCTGGGACCGGAATGATAAAAGCAGGAAATTTCGAAAGAGTTTATAACCGCCAGCAGGTACCGGATCAGATCGCAATGATCTGTAACCGGATCAATGAGGACAGAGAAGGAAAGAAAGTGCGGATCGCCGCAGATGAATATACGGCATCCTATATCCGGGTGTATGATCCTTCCCTGAAAATGGCCTACGGACGCAGAGGGGATGGTGCTGTAGGTAAGAAGGCAAGAGTTCTGTATAAACAGATCACTTCGGAAGTCCCCGATGGAAAAAAGACTTCCAGCCTGGCAGATGCCGTTCACTGTACATATGTGGTGATGGTACCTCCGGATGAAAATTTTGTTCTGGATATGGTGGCCGGCGGCTACCGAGGTTCTGGATACGGTAAGTCCGTATTATATATTTTCGTGTGATAAATATAAATGATATGTTTTCTGGTACAGTTTACTTCAGAATCTGTACCGGAAATAATATGAAATGTGTGATGAATGTACACTGTTTAAAAAAATCTTTACAATTTTATGTTTATGTGCTACAATCAAAGACAGTGTAAGCCAACTTTGATAATTTCATACCTGATTTAGAAGTTATGTTTTTCATTATGCACCTGTAGCTCAGTGGATAGAGCAGTGGTTTCCGGTACCATGTGCGGGGGTTCGATTCCCTTCAGGTGTGCTACCCGGAACAGTGGGAATTGTTCGGCGTGTTGTTATGATAAGGAGGACAAGAACTTGGATGATTTCAGAGAATGGTTATCAGATAACCTTCGCTATTTTATGTTAGGCGGAGCAATTCTGGTGATCGTGCTTGTTCTGATCTTTGGCGTCCGCGCTGTGTTGGAGGTAAGAAGGGGAATTCCAATGAAGATCAGAAAACAGCCCAAAGTAACCAGGAAAATGATCCTTCTTCTCCGGCAAATGATGGGGAGACAGACGAGAAGAAAGACGCCAGTCCCGCGACAGATACGAATGCGGAGACAACCATGGAAAAAGCCAGCACGGAAGTAACCGAGCTGATTCAAAGCTATTATAAAGCTTTTGGGGAAAAAGAACATTGCAACACTTAAGACAATTGAGGACGGATTTACACCGGCCGATGAGTCACAGATTAATTCAAGGGATTATATTGACGGGTATGAAGTACAGGATGTTTACGCAAAGAAGGGACTAACGGACGGTTCGTATGTCGTCTATGTGGTTTTTAACTATATCTGTACAGGAATTGAGACTCCGGTTCGGCACTGAGCCAGTTTTATGTGGAAACTGACAGTGACGGAAATCTGAAGATCAAGGGTGGAGCTGATGAAGACGCAGATATCAGTGCATATGTGAAGAAACTGGAGTCAGAGAAAGATGTTCAGGATCTTATTGCGAAAGTGAAGGCTGATTATGAAGCAGCACAGGCAGGAGATTCCTCTCTGGCAGAATTTCTTCAGGGCCTGGGTGATGATGCCAGTGCTTCTGCAGATGCAGGAACAATGCTTACAGTCACAGAAGATTGTAATGTTCGTGCTTCCGCAGATCCAGAGGGTGAAGTTATCGGTGGCTTTTCTGCAGGAACGGAAGTTGAAAAGAAGGGGCAGGAAGGTGACTGGATACAGGTCGATTATGATGGACAGACCGGATATGTACACAGCAGTCTGTTGGAGTAGAAATGTAATAAAAATGCAGGTTCTTTTTGAAGAGCCTGCATTTTTTTTTGCCATGCTGATCTTATTTTTTCAGAGAACCATCTGAAGCGAATGTGTACTTTTGACCGTCTATCGTAATGGTGCCGGTCTGCATGATTCCGTCTTCGTCCAGATAATAGCGCTTTTTGCCTGTCTCAAGCCAGCCGGTCTGCATGATCCCTTTTTTGTTGAAATAATATCTGTGGCCATCGGTATCTGTAAGCCAGCCTGTATAGGCCTTTCCATTTACCATAAATTTCCAGTTTGTTCCATCTGCTGTCCAGGTTCCACTTTCGCTTCGGGAGAAACATTTTTCTGCATCCTGTTCTTTGACAGGGGTTGGAGATGGAGTGGCAGAAGGTGAAACAGAGATGTCGGTACCAGATATATTCAGCTTAATGTTCTGGTCTTTGTCGGAAGAAAGAACAGCAATATCGCCTGTATTTTCTGCGATTCAGAAGTATGGCTGTTTCCGAACGGTCCAGCAGATGA
>ENA-OQAR01000356-OQAR01000356.1-human-gut-metagenome-genome-assembly--contig:-NODE-356-length-13687-cov-2.144322_pt1 | contig 13687 bp, 15 predicted proteins | sample MGYA00242738_ERZ504533 | MGnify/ENA primary metagenome ERZ504533 (study PRJEB26092, sample SAMD00036276) | human gut metagenome | host: Homo sapiens | study: EMG produced TPA metagenomics assembly of... | reverse complement strand
AGCCTTCACCGCCATGCGTGCCCGTGGCGCCGAACTCACCGACGTTGCGATCCTTGTGGTCGCGGCCGATGACGGCGTGATGCCGCAGACCGTGGAAGCCATCAACCACGCTCAGGCGGCCAATGTGCCGATCGTGGTGGCCGTCAACAAGATCGATAAGCCGGGCGCGAACCCAGACAAGGTCCGTGGCCAGCTCACCGAGTACGGCCTCGTTCCGGAAGAGTACGGTGGCAACACCATGTTCGTCGACATTTCCGCCAAGCAGGGCACCAATGTCGACAAGCTGCTGGAAGCCGTGCTGCTGACCGCGGACGCGAACTTGATCTGCGTGCCAACCCGGATATGGACGCTCGCGGTGCCACCGTGGAAGCCCGACTCGACAAGGGTCGCGGTGCCGTGGCAACCGTGCTCGTTCAGTCCGGTACTCTGCACATCGGCGATTCCATCGTCGCGGGAACGTCGTATGGCCGTGTCCGCGCCATGCTCGACGAAAACGGCACCCATATGAAGGAAGCCACGCCGTCCACTCCGGTGCAGGTGCTTGGTTTGACCTCCGTGCCGACAGCAGGCGATCTGTTCCTGGTGGCCTCCGATGACCGTACCGCACGCCAGATCGCCGAAAAGCGTCAGGCCACCGAGCGTGCGGCCCAGCTGGCCAAGCGTCGTAAGGTCGTGTCGCTCGAAAGCCTCAAGGAGCAGTTCGCCAAGGCTGAGGTCGACATGCTCAACATCGTCATCAAGGGCGATTCCTCCGGTTCCGTCGAGGCGCTGGAAGATCCTTGATGAAGATCGAGGTGTCCGACGAGGTCGGCATCCAGGTGATCCACCGCGGTGTCGGTGCCATCACCCAGAACGATGTCAACTTGGCTACCGTCGACAAGGCCGTCATCATCGGCTTCAACGTTCGTCCGAACCGTCAGGTGGCGGATATGGCCGAACGCGAAGGCGTGGAAATCAAGTACTACTCGATCATCTACAAGGCCATCGAAGACATCGAAGCATCCCTCAAGGGCATGCTCAAGCCGGAATTCGAAGAGGTCGTCACGTCCCACTCCGAGATCCGCGAGATCTTCCGTTCTTCCAAGTTCGGCAATATCGCAGGTGTTATGGTGCAGGACGGCGAGGTCAAGCGTGGTACGAAGTGCCGTATCCTGCGCAACGGCATCGCCACCGTCAATGATCTCGAAATCTCCTCGCTGCGTCGCTTCAAGGACGATGTCAACTCCGTCAAGGAGGCTACGAAGCGGGTATCAACCTCGGTTCGTTCAACGACATCGAGCTTGGCGATATCATCGAGACCTTCGAAATGCAGGAAATCGAACGCAAGTAGTCGATTGATTCGAACCAGCAATCGATAACAAGAAAGGAACGCCCACAGCTGACATACGGCTGCGGGCGTTCCGTAATACAACAGAACTTACCTGATTAAAGGACAACAATGGCAGGAACCAATCCTCGCGCCGCACGCATCGCGGCGTTGATCCAACGTGTGATCGCATCCTCCATGGAGGCGCAATTGCACGATAAGCGTCTCACAAAAACGTGACCATCACCGAAGTGCGTGTGACCAACGATCTGCAGATCGCCAAGTCTATTGGACCCAGCTTGGCCGTGAGGCCATGAGCAGGGCGAACGCCGCCGCGCACAGCAGGCACTGAACCAAGCCAAGGGTCGTCTGCGTTCCCTCGTGGGAACCAAGGCCGGTCTGCGTTTGACCCCGCAGCTCGAATTCGTATTCGACGAGGTGCCGGGCGAGGCGCATGAGATCGAAGACATTCTCGCCATCGCGCGCAAGCGTGATGAAGAACTCGCCAAGCTCGTGAAACCGCCCAGTATGCGGGCGAAGCCGATCCGTACAAGCATCCGGAAGAGGATGACGACGATGATTTCGACGATGATGACGTCGAAGTCGAAGATTGGGATGATGACGAAGAAGCCTGAACATTCCGGCCTGCTGGTCATCGACAAGCCGCAGGGGGTCACCAGCCATGACGTGGTCGCGGCCGTGCGCGGCGCCTGCATATGAAGCGTGTCGGCCATGCTGGCACGCTCGACCCGATGGCCACCGGCGTGCTGGTGGTGGGTTTCGGCAATGCCACGCGACTGCTCAACTACATTGTCGACCATAACAAAACGTACGAGGCCACCATTCGCCTTGGACAGCGCACCACTACGGACGATGCCGAAGGCGAGCTGTTGCCGGCGGGGGAGCGGGCAGTGAACTTTCCTTCGCGTCAAGCCGTGGAACAGCTGATCACAGAACGGTTCACCGGGCGCATCGAACAGGTACCGAACGTCTACTCCGCCATTAAGGTCAATGGCCAGCGTGCCTATGATCTGGCGCGCGAAGGCAAGGATGTGGAGCTTAAGGCACGTCCTGTGACCATCGAAGAGTTCAACGTGCGGCAGGCGCGTTACGGCTACACGCATAGCGATCGTGCCGGCACGGAACTTGCTGGCGCAGTCGTGGCCGAGAGGACAGGAGATGGATGGATTGCCGACACTGCACCGCATGAAGATATGCAGCCCGTTATGGAACTCGACGTGACCGTGACCTGTTCCGCAGGTACCTACATTCGCGCGCTCGCACGCGATCTGGGCGAGGAACTCGGGTTGGGAGGCCATCTGACGATGCTGCGACGCACACGTGTCGGCAGATTTTCAGTGAATATGCCCAACGTCATGAGCGCCCACGCTGAATCCAAAACATTCACCAATCGTGAAGGCATGGAAGTGATGCGCAATCGTGCAGTGCTTGACGATGCAGATCATGCGCTCGATCATGCGCTCGATCCCGTGGCCAGCGCTGCGGCTTCCATGAATATGCTGGCCGTGAGCGATCAGGAAGCGGCGACTTGCGTTTCGGACGCAGAATCGCGCATGACATACGTACGACCACGGCGGCGTACGTTGAGGAAACCAACGATTTTGGTCGCCATCCTCGAACGTGCGAAACGCGGTGAGGCTAAACCGGTCGCGGTATTCAACTGAACCATCCAATCAGACTACAGATACGAATTCATACACAAGAAGGACATGATGAAGACAATCACGCTCACGCCTGATGCCAGCGGCATGGTGGATTGGCCTACGCTGAGCAACGATAAGAAATCCGTGGTGACCATCGGTTCGTTCGATGGCATGCATCAGGGCCATCAGGCGGTGATTCGCCGCGTGGTGGAACTCGCCAAGAAGGAACAGTCCTTCTCCGTGGTGGTGCTGTTCGATCCGCGCCCAGCGCTCGTGCACGGCTACGCGGCGCAAAACGGTGGCCAGGAGCCGCGGCGGGCATGATCGACGCGCAGGCGCTCACCAGCATGCAGGAGCGTCTGCGCGCCATCAACAAGCTGGGCGTGGATTACACGCTCATCGTGCGTTACACGCTGGCGTTCGCGGCGAAATCGTACCGATTCTTCCTCGGACAAATGGTGGGCAAGCTGGGCATGCGCGCGCTAGTGCTCGGATCCGATGCGGCCATGGGTGCGAACCGTGCCGGCGATGTGAAGGCCATCGAGAATCTGGCGCTCGCCACCGGCGTGTTCCAGCTTGACGTGGTCGACGATCGTGGACCGGGCGAAACCCGCGTGCCAGCCAATGCGAAGCGGTTATGCCCACCGACCATGGTGAGCCGGCCGATCCGCTGGAAGGCGCGTCCAAGGCGGAACGTCGCGCATGGAGCAAGAAAAACCAGGCGAAGGCCGTGCGCGTGTGGAGCTCCACGAATGTGCGCTACCTGCTGGGCCAGGGGCGCATCAAAGACGCCGACGCGATTCCGGGACATCCGCATGCCGTGGAAGGCGCGTGGTGCATGGCGAGGAACGTGGACGCACCATCGGCTTCCCCACGGCGAATCTGAGCGAGAATGTGGCAGGCTATCTGCCGGTCGACGGCGTATACGCCGGTTGGCTCGTGGACCTGGGCGCGAAGACGGCGGACGATGGTGCGCAGGGCGCTTCCGAAGGTGTTTCGCAGCAGTTCGATTCCTCTTCCGTGGACGCGCGACTTGCCGATCATTCGCCATATCGTTGGCCTGCTGCGATTTCCATCGGCACCAAGCCGACCTTCAACGAGGTGACCGGAATGAACGATCGCGTGGTCGAAGCCTATGCCGTCACCGACGATTGGCTTGATTTATACGATCACCAGGTACGTGTGGAATTCGTAGGATTCCTGCGTCCTCAAATCAAATTCGATTCCGCACAGGATCTGATCGACGAGCTGAAGCGCAATGTCGAGGAAACCAAGCGAATTACTGCCTGATGCTAATCACAACGATGATCGCAATAATAATCACGATAATGACAGTGATTAATGAATGCTGATATTTCCAGTAAAAACGTATCAGTATTCAAAAATAGTGGGGCTCTTACGTAAGAATCTACGTAAGAGCCCCACTTGTATAGGTTAAAAAAAATAACATAATGTATATGCTTCGCGTGCATACATGCAAAAACGGTATGTAGGGTGTGTATTATCGCAACATGGCGCCAAGCGCATCCTGCAATGTGTCGACCTGAACGATCGACAATCCGGGAATTGCGATTTCTCTACGTAATGTCGGCACTACAGCGGTGGTGAAACCAAGACGGGCGGCTTCGCGCAACCGGTATTCCAATCGCGGCACCGGACGCACCTGCCCGGTCAACGAAATTTCGCCAATCGCACATGTGGTGCGGCTGATCGCCTTCGATTTCGAGGCGCTCGCCAATGCGCCGACGATCGCCAGATCGCATCCGGGCTCGCGCGCCTGGCCTCCGGCGATGGTGGAAATATACAGATCGTTCGCCAAAAGATTGACGTTGCCATGCCTGTATAGCACCGCCACCAGCATGGCGATGCGGTTGGCGTCGACGCCGTTCGCGGCACGTCGTGGCGTTGGCAGTACGGATTTGGTGACCAGCGACTGCACTTCGATGGGAAGACTGCGATGACCGTCCAACGTGAAGGTCACGCACGTGCCCTCCACCGGAGAGGGATCTGCGGAATTGGACGAGGAAAGAAACAGTCCGGACGGGTCCGTCACCTCTTCGATGCCTTCGCCGCTCATATCGAAACAGCCGACCTCATCAGTAGGGCCGAAACGGTTTTTCACCGCGCGCAGCATACGCAATGCGGTTTCGGTGTCGCCTTCGAACTGGCAGACCACATCAACCAAATGTTCCAACGTGCGCGGGCCGGCAATCGACCCGTCTTTGGTGACATGACCGACCAACAATACCGGAATATCAAGCGTTTTGGCGGTGTCGATCAGCGCGCTCGCCACTTCGCGCACCTGAGTCGAGCCTCCGGAGATGCCATCGACTTCCTGCGAGACGATGGTTTGCGCGGAATCGACGATGGCCAGCGCAGGCTTGCATTGTTCGATAAGCCCCAGCGCGGTTGACAGGTCGGTGGTGGCGGCCAGAAGCAGATTCGGTTCGACCGCGCCGATGCGCGAGGCCCTCATGCGCACCTGCGCCTGCGATCCTCACCGGAAATATAGAGCACCGTGTTGCGTTCGGGCTGTGCTGCGGAAAGACGGGCAACATTGCCTGCGGTCTCCAGCAGCAGCGTTGATTTGCCGATACCCGGTTCGCCCGCGATAAGCGTGACGGAACCGGGTACGATGCCGCCGCCAAGTACGCGGTTGAATTCCGTGAACCCAGTGTCGATTCTGGAAATGTTTTCCGTACTGATTTCCGTGATCGGTTTCGCCGCGGAATCGGGCACTGCATGCGATAGCGTGCGCGATGTGCGTCCGGGAGCGGCGGTGCGTGACGATGCGGAGGGACGGGCCTCATGGAATTCCTCGATGGTGCCCCACTGGCCGCATTCAGGGCAGCGGCCCAGCCATTTCGGCCCGCTCCAGCCGCATTCGGAACATACAAATTGCGAGGACGTCTTTGCCATATCGCCGACAATACGGATATTTTGGGACAATCGTTTTCGGAGATATTAAGGGGGTGCTGGTGCGGGATGATGGCGAGATCACGGTTTCTGGATTCGAGCGTCTCACGGATATGAAAGAATAACAGCCATGTCTACTACGCAAACTTCCTCTTCTCATGGCAAACTGATCGTGGCTGTCATTGCCGCCGCTTTGGTGGTCGTGCTCGCCTTGGTGTCCGCTTTCATCTGGCCCGGCTGGGCTCTGAACAAGGGCGATGAAGCGTCCACTCAGGGCACCACCACCTCGCAGGGCGCGTCGCAGGATGCCTCTGAGCCGACCACGCCGTCCATTGACGCTGTGGCGTTGCCGGATGACGCCAGCGAACTGTTGAAGGCCATGCCTGATTCCGTGTTGAATTTCGCGCGCACCAAGGCCGATGCCAGCACTTCGTGGAGCGGCGCTTCCCCGGTCGAGGAGTACACGTTGACGTATTCCACGGGCAAGGACGGTCAGGGTATCACCTTGAAAGTGGCGCAATGGTCTCAGTCCGAGGATGCGCAAAGTCAGTATGACAATCTGACCGGTGCCATGACCGGCAAGGAGCTGGGCGGCGGCAATGTGAAGGTTTCCGGTGAAGCGACCGGCGCCTATAGCGCCAAAACCGATCCGGACGACGAAACCAAGGCCATCGCGGTCTGGCGCAACGATACCGTGGTGTTCCAAGCCACGGGAGCCAAGGATTCGGTGCAGCGCTTCTACCAGCAGTTCCCGCTGTGATACTGCCTACGGCTGGTTGTGCGATCCTGTGATTCATGCATGATTCACGTAAGATTCAGCCGTGGACCATGCGGACTGCGTTTGCCTGATCTTCCGATAAAGAGGTGCGTGCTTCCACCATATGAATGCGGTTGTGTGCGTTAGTCCCCGAAGCAGTGTAGTATTGGGCAAGTTGCAAACTTTTACCCTTTGAGTTTAAGAACGGAGGCTGAGATGGGCTCGGTCATCAAGAAGCGCCGCAAGCGCATGAGCAAGAAGAAGCACCGCAAACTGCTTCGTAAGACTCGCCACCAGCGCAAGTAGTCTTCAGGCGCGGTTGAAGCGTCGCTTAAACAAAATCCCGTATGTCTTCTTGAGGTATACGGGATTTTTGCATATTGCAAAGAAATAAACGAAAAGTACGAGAATCGAAAATCAATAGATGCAAAAGGAGGCTGTGCGCTCGAAGTTGAACGCACAGCCTCATATGGTTTCGTGTAGGTTCGCGAAAATCCGCGGAAAATGCGGAACTTACGCTACTTCAAACTCACTTGTTGGAGTTGGTGAGCACGCGCGGACGTTGGGATCGCCCACGATGACCTGGTCCACCATGTGCAGGAACAGGCCATGCTCCACCACGCCAACGGTGTTGATGAGATCGTCGGCCAGAGCCTCCGGGTGTTCGATGCATTCGAGGTGCAGATCGACCACGTAGTTGTTCTCGTCGGTGCGCACGGCTGGCCTTCGGCGTCGAGGCGAAGCACCGGCTTGTAGCCGCGGGATTCGAACTTCTTGACGACCTGGCCTGCGCCGAACGGAATCACCTCAACCGGCAGCGGGAACTTGCCGATGGTGTCCACAACCTTGGACTCGTCCACGATCCACACGATCTTGTTGGAGTTGGTGGCCACGATCTTCTCCCACAGCAGAGCGGCGCCGCCGCCCTTGATGCCGTTGAAGTTCTTGTCGACCTCGTCGGCGCCGTCGATGGTCACGTCGATGTGATCAACGTCATCGATGTCGACGATCTTGATGCCGTAGCCTTCTGCCTGCTCCTGAGTGCGGCGGGAGGTGGTCACGCCGGTGAACTCCAAGCCTTCCTCCTGCACGCGGCGGCCGAGCTCGTCGACCAGGAAGCGCACGGTCGAGCCGGTGCCCAGACCTGCGATCATGCCGTTCTGAATCAGCTTGGCAGCTTCGATGCCGGCTGCCTTCTTCAATGCGTCCTGCTGTGCCTTGTCCATGATCCTCCTTCGATATGGGGTTAAGACCGTCTCCATATTATCGGATGTGTTGATTTTTGTGCGTTTGCGGACATGTCATGAACGAAGGTGTGCCATTGGTGGTCAGCAAATGTTTTCACAGGATGTTTCACGCATTTTCGAGGCGTTAAGGTCGAAAGTGCTGGCTCGTTAGTTGTGCTTGACTGCAAATGGCGCTTCGTCGAGGACGAGCGTGCCGTCGCCTTGCACGTAGCTTCCTACCGCGATGTAACCGCGGATCAGGCGTGGCTTGCCGTCGAACGTCGGACTGGAATTTGGCGGGGGAGTGAAGCGAATGGTGCCCGACACCGCCAATCCCGAAGGACTGGCGCGATGCGGCAGTTTCGGCAAGTCGGCGACGGCGTTCGTTGGCGCGACGCGTTTGCGGATTCGGCTGATTCGCTCGTTGCGCCGGCGTGTTTTCCGAGGAATTCGCGGATTGTTCGTTCTGTGCATCGTCGGCTGGCTGCCGCTCGTCATGCTCGTGGGGAAAACAGTCCGGCTTGAGCAGCATTTCGGCATACGATTTGCGCGGTGCCTCGGCGTCAGGCGTCGTGCCATCAGGCATGGTCGTATCAAGCGCGGTGGTCGGTTCCAGCATGTCGTCGGATTCCACCGACATTTCGTTGGACGTCAACGGCAATGTCGCCTCGTCGGGCGCTGGATAGCTTCCGGCTCCACCAGCATATCGGCGATGGAACGCGGACGCGGCTCCGGATCGGCCGCGCCCATCAGATCATCGGCCAACGATCCTTGAGCGGACTTGCCTTGCCCGCGCCCCATATGGTATTCGTCCGTAGTGATTTTGCCGTCAAGCAGCATTTGGGCATCATCGGGAACATCGGTACCTTGCGAATATTCGGAAGCCAGCAGCGACTGCCAACCCTCCAAAGGAAGATACCTTCACGGATCTTCGAACGGCAATCGCCCGCATAGGTGCGCGCCAGCTCGTCCACCTTCTCATTGCCGGCATTGCCGGCATGACCCTTGACCCATACGAATTTCACCGGTCCGGGGCGCTTGGAGATTTCGGCATCGATCGCGCGAATCAGATCCGCGTTCTTTACCGGCTTCTTCTGCGAGTTCTTCCAGCCGTTCTTCTTCCAGCCGTGAACCCACGTGGTGGAACAGTTGATCGCATACTGCGAATCGGTTTCGATCACCAACGGTTCGGAGCCGGGGTGCGCGCGCAACGCCTCCAGCACTGCGCACAGCTCGCCAATCTGATTGGTGCCGTTCGTAGCTCCGCCGGCATCGCAGTCGCTGTCATGGTGATGCCCCGGCTTGCCGCCTGTGGCAAGCTCATGATCGGCCCAACCCCAACCCATCGGACCATTCGGATTGCCTAAAGCGGAACCGTCTGTAGAAACCGTAATCGTCATATCTCTACCCTACGAAAGCCGTGAGACGCTGCCATACGTGGTGAACTGCGAACTGTGATCGGGCGACGTCGAACGGGAATCTCAATCATCCAAACACAGCATGACGGAAGCGCGGAACAGCGTGCCGTCATAATCGAACGAGGTCGCGCCATGATGCCGTTCCGCGGTTTCGCGCACGGTGGCGGTGCCCAAACCTTCACCCCCATGCTTGGTTGAGGCGAAAGCGTCGCCAACCTGCATAATGGAGGAATCGTGCGTGTTGTCGACCACAATGAACAGTGATGCGGGCGGCCCAGTGCGATATTTGATGCGCCACCCTGAGTTTTTTCTCCCCATCCTGTTGTTTCATAATGGCCTCAGACGCATTTTCCAGTAGATTGCCGACCATGGAACATAATTCGGCATTATTGATGTTGAGATATTGCGGCACCGACGCTTTGACATCGACTTCAGCCCCTATATGGCGGATCCAGTCACAGTAGTAGACCAGCACCGCGTTCAACGAAGCATGTTCGCAATACTGCATGGGGATGGGCTGCAACAGCCTATGATTGGCCATCTCCTCCAAATACGAGGTGATGCCGGGCATATCGTCGGCCGCGGCGAGAGCCTGCAACGTCTGAATATGATGCCGGATATTGTGCTTGATCTGCCTCGCTTCGTTGATGCGTTCGTTCATATGCTGCAGCTGCAAGGTCTGCATGGCTTCGTAATGTTCGCGTTTGCTGGCTTCGCGCAGTCGGTCCGCCTGCTGGACCATATACCAGATGAGGAAGTAGGCCATGGTCATGAAACCGGAATATGCGATGGATACGGTGAAGGCGATGCTAAGCACGCGGGTGTCGAGCAGCGATGCGTTGTCGGCGGGCATGCACCACACCACAATTGCTGTGGAAATGAACGGAAAAAGCCAGATGACCCTCCAAAAATTCCTGCTGATGGAAGGTGAATCGAATGTTGCGGAAAATGAATGATGGAACGGATGGAAAAGTGTAGTCGCCGCAATCAAATCAAAAATCAGCAGACTGATCATTCCCGGCCATCCGACACGTAAATTCATGGACTGCTCATTCAGAACAGCTAAATCCACGGCCAAAGACAGGTAATAAATGATCGCGACGATATATGCGGCTGTTGAAACGACGAAAAGAAGCTGCCCCCAAGGAAGATTCGTCATCTTACGTAAAGCCAATACCACAACCGGAGCCGAAGGAATCACGGACCAGAGCGAGGGGACGTGGGCGAGGCAACATGCGATGCCGCACAGGAAGAAGACAATCACGCCGGAAATCATGAGAATAAGGCCGTCGCGCTTGGGATTCTCCATATGATGCCAGGTCATGTACAGGCAGAGAAGCAGGCCCGTTAGCGCGTTTTAGCTGCTCGCCGATGGCGAAGAACATGCATGATGGCGCGATCGATGCGAGTGCGTCAAGCATGGCTAGTCCTCCATTCTCATGCGGGTGAACGTGTATTCCGCGTATTTTCTGCAGGTGGTGGTCACCGCGGTTTTCGTGATGGGAATGTGCTTGCCGCCTTTCATCACGAATTCATTGTTGCTGATGCCTGACACGTAGTCGAAGTTGACGAGCACTCCTCGCGCGGTGCGGTAGAAGTTGCTGAATACGGTGAGACGATGTTCCACATCGGAGAAGTTGGTGCGGATTTTCGTGCAGGTGCCGTCGGCGAAGGTGAATTCCACATAATGCGCGCTGGAAAGCGCGTAGGCGATAAGGCGACGGTCCATGGTGATGGCGGGATTGCCGAACGCCACCTGCCATGCGGCGTCCGTGCTGCTTTGTGCATTGCCCGTCGATTGATGTTTTTCAGATGAGTGACCGGTGTTTTCGTGTCGAGCTGCGCTGCGACGCGGTCCATGGTCGCATGGAACGCGTCGTGATTCAGGGGCTTCAACAGATATCCGCTTGCCTGCACCTCGTAGCCGAGCACGGCGAAATCAGTGCTTGACGTGATGAACACGGATCGGGCAATCGTCGTTTTGTCTGCGCAGCTCCGTGCGATATCAAGTCCGGTCGCCGCATGCGTGGCGGTTTCGTCGTCCGACAGATAGCAGTCGAGCAGCAGTAGGTCGTATCGGGCGTCTTTCCAGCTTTCGATGAAGGATTCCGCATCGGCGAAGGTCACGCATTCCACGCCGATATCGCGGGTGCGTTTGAAATATTCCGCGCACATGACGGCCATCAGTTTGGCGTTCGGCGGCGTGGTCTTCGACGATGGCGATGCGCATCGTTCACCTCCCATGAAGATTGGCGGGGACCGCTGGACTGAGCGTTGTGTCGCTATCATTCAAGCGTAATGCGAAGCGGGGCCGCAGGAGGGTGATAGCGTGCGTGTCATGCCAGAATTCGGCGTTTTCGTGCCATATCGCACGATTCGTGTTCGTTGCGATTCGTATTCGGGCGGATATGCGAGAAGCCCGCCTTTTTTCAGGAAAGCGGGCTTCTCAGTGAGTTTGCGAATGATTGGCGAATGGCTGGATTACGCCGATTCGCCAATGATCACTCGGCCAAGGCCTTGTCCACGACTTCGGTGCTTCGGCGAGCACCTTGTCGAGGGCTTCGGGGGATTCGAAGGACTCGGCGTACACCTTGTAGATGTTCTCGGTGCCGGAAGGACGGGCCGCGAACCAGTTGTTCTCGGTGGTGACCTTCAGCGCCGATCTTGGCGTGGTTGCCCGGGGCTTCGGTGAGCTTGGCGGTGATGTCCTCGCCGGCCAGCTGGGTGGCCGCGACGTCGTCGCCGGAAAGCTTGGCGAACTTCTGCTTCTGCTCCAAGGTGGTCGGCGTGTCGACTCGCTTGTACCAGCTTTCGCCAAAGCGATCGACCTGCTCCTGATGCAGCTGGGCCGGGTTCTTGCCGGTCTTGGCGGTGATTTCCGCAGCCAGCAGGTCAGGGATCAGACCATCCTTATCGGTGGTCCACACGCGGCCGTCCTTGCGCAGGAAGCTCATGCCGGAGCTCTCCTCGCCGCCGAAGGCGACTTCGCCGCTGAACAGCGGGTCCACGAACCACTTGAAGCCCACCGGCACTTCGATGACCTTCGCGTTGATCGATGCGGCCACGCGGTCGATCAGGGAAGAGGAGACCAGCGTCTTGCCCACGGCTGCGCCCTCAGGCCAGCCCGGACGGTTGCCGCCGAACAGGTACTCCACGCACACGGCGATGTAGTGGTTCGGGTTCATCACGCCCCAGTTCGGGCAGACGATGCCGTGACGGTCGGCGTCCGGGTCGGTGCCGCCGACCAGATCGTACTTGTCCCAAGCGCCGGCGTTGAGCTCGTCGACCAGGCCCTTCATGGCGTACGGGGAAGACGGGTCCATGCGGATCTTGCCGTCGTGGTCGATGGTCATGAAGCGCCAGGTCGGGTCGACCTCAGGACGCACCACGCCGATGTTCAGGCCGTACTTCTCGTTGATGAGCGGCCAGTAGTTCACGGAAGCGCCGCCGAGCGGATCGATGCCCAGACGCACGCCGGAGTTGCGGATCACGTCGAAGTCGATGACGTTCTCCAGGTCGTCCACGTAGTGCTCGCGGAAGTCGAAGCCCTCGACGTACTCGGACTTGATGGCCTCCTCGTAGGGCACACGCTTGATGGACTTGAAGTCGCCGAGCAGTTCGTTGGCGCGGGCGGCGATGGCGTTGGTGGTCTCGGCCGGTGCCGGGCCGCCGGTGACCGGATCGTACTTGAAGCCGCCATCGGTGGGCGGGTTGTGGCTCGGGGTGACTACGATGCCGTCGGCCAGGCCCTCGCCTTCGAAGCGCTGGGTGGCGTCGGCCGCGCGGTTGTGCGTCAGGATCGCCTGGGAGACGACTGGCGTGGGGACGAAATCGCCGCGGGAGTCGACGCGCACGTGCACGCCGTTGGCGACGAGCACCTCTATGGCGGTCTTCTCGGCCGGACCGGACAGGGCGTGGGTGTCGCGTCCGAGGTACAGCGGGCCGGTGACGCCGGCCTTCTTGCGGTACTCGGCGATGGCCTGTGTGATGGCGACGATGTGGGCCTCGTTGAACGAGGTCTTCAGTGACGAGCCACGGTGGCCGGACGTGCCGAAGATGACACGCTGCTCCGGAACCTGCCGGGTCGGGGACGAGGTCATAGTACTTGCCGATGACTTCGTCGACATTGATCAGATCAGCTGGGGTGGCGGGCTTGCCCGCATTGTTTGCTACCATGCTTCTATTTTGCCACGACCGGTGTCATTTGGGTTACGTTTTTGTGAGAAATTGTGATTTTTTGTTCGAGAATGTTGGTGATGTTGCCGGGCGTGCTGCCTGCGCATGCCATGTGCGCCCAGCTCTATCCGCTCTGTCATTAGGTACACCGGTACATTACGGGTTCAAATAGCCGTTATCTGGTATTCCCCGTGCGAAATGGTCGTTTCAAAGCCCAAAAACGA
>ENA-OQAR01000355-OQAR01000355.1-human-gut-metagenome-genome-assembly--contig:-NODE-355-length-13688-cov-2.221886_pt1 | contig 13688 bp, 20 predicted proteins | sample MGYA00242738_ERZ504533 | MGnify/ENA primary metagenome ERZ504533 (study PRJEB26092, sample SAMD00036276) | human gut metagenome | host: Homo sapiens | study: EMG produced TPA metagenomics assembly of... | reverse complement strand
ATTCTGAAGCCTTGATATCCTTCAGACTGTTTATATTAATGCTTTACTTTTCATCACCGGCTGATTCAGCAGATCGGAACTATTGTCTGAGGTGGCAGTATACCGGATCTTATTAGATTCCGTTTTCTTTTTTTTCCACATTTGCAAAGCTGCTCTGTATATGAAAGATTGCTTACATTTATCACAACTCCCTGAAGATTGTCATAAGCCGGAAAATAACTGTCATATCCCAGAAGATCCATTTTCATGGTCAGCGCACAGATTGCCACAACACCTCCAAAGATCATAAGCTGCACTTTTTCTGCAGAAAAAATCTGCGAAAATCCATTTCGTAGATCACTTCCAGAATTCCATGGACCAGGATCGTTCCCAGTATCATTCCGAAGATCCACCATGCTGTTTTGGATGAATCTTCCGGGATCATATAAAAGATCAGACCGATCCCCAGCCGGATGGTATTGTGATCAGGGCACTTAAGACCGGCTCCATCCAGGTATATACCAGAGCTTTTCCGGTATTCTCTGACCTTCGTCTGCAAAATGCCATCCAGGAAAGTGCTGCCATGATAAACAGCGTAAGGATCAGTATCAGCAACTGCTTTCCAAAGCTTCCGCTGCTGTATCTATCTATAAAAGCTTACGATCACCATAAGAGGAGATCCCAGATTCCGCACTGCTGCCAGAATTCCGTAACTGCCCTCGTACCAGGTATCAAAAAATAAATGTCCGCTTAACTGCAGCATCACTGCCAGAATGATACTGTAGGTAAACAATCCTGCCCATGCAAGGGCTCCCATCAGCATGGTACCGGTGCAGGCGATCACCAGCACTGTGGAAAAATACACCAGAAGATACATCAGGAGATGGAGAACCAACAGGATCAGTGCCTTTTTCATAATGGAAAGGCTGTAATATCCTCTGGCTGCCCCGATGCATACCGCAGCAAATTCCATGATCACATATGGCACCAGATAATAAAGAACAGCCAACAATACTCTGTGCAGAAACAGTGCACTTCGCTTTACCGGAAGGCTGTGATAGAAATCCACTTTTCTCGGGGAATACAGATACCAGAAGCCGCTTACTGCTGCAAAAAATGCTGTTACCGCAGCCACAACTGCTCCTATTGTGAGAAAATCACTGCTCCACAGGCTGGAATACAGATAAGAAAGCTGACTCTGAGTATAACTGCGCCCATTCCATTTTCCCATCAGAATAAGTTCCGCTACCGGAAATGCAAGGAGAAATGCGATCATGCAAATGCCGGGATCCATCTTTGTCCTTTAGAAGAGGATTTCATATACTCACTGGAATAAATTTTTGACTTCATAGCCTGCCACCTCCGTTTCGCTGATAAATATTTCTTCCAGAGTCAGTGGGAGCACTTCACAGAAAAGAGGATTTTTTGCCTGTATCTTCTCCATGATCTCTCTTCTTGTTCCCCTTGCAGTAATAAGCAGCAGGGAGCCCTGATGCTCTGTTTTCAAAACATCCAGCTCTTTCTTTAATTCTTCTTCTTTCTTTTTGTCAGTAAGTACACACTGGATCTTATGGATGTGGAATTTCATATCCTCCAGATCTCTGGAAAGGAGAATTCCTCCCTGATGAAGAAGCCCGATGTGATCGCAGATATCTTCCAGCTCACGGAGATTATGGGAAGCGATCACCGGCGTAAATTCACGACTCATGATCTCCGATGCAAAAATACTTTTTACTGCCTGGCGCATTACCGGGTCCAGGCCATCAAAGGTTTCATCACAAAACAGATATTTCGTTCCTGTACTGATTCCCAGGATCACCAGAAGCTGTTTCTTCATTCCCTTGGAAAAAGTACTGATTTTTCGTTTTCCATCCAGATGAAACTGCTTCATCATTGTCTCAAAACGTGCCTGCTGAAATCCCGGATAAATACAACGGTAAAATTCTGCCATGTCCAGAGCATTGTAATTTGCCGGAATATATGCATCGTCCGGGATGTAGAAAAAATGCTCTTTGATCTTCATTTCAAAACTGTACTTCATCCATCAGCACCTCTCCTCTGTCCTGACGGATGATCCCGGCCATGATACGGAGCAGAGTACTTTTTCCCGCACCGTTGGAGCCGATCAGTCCAAAAACCTCCCGTTCCCCGATATCCATGGTGACCTTATTTACTGCCTGTATCTTACCAAAAGCTTTGCTGCAGTTTTTTATCTCAATCATTGTTTCCCTCCTTATAGCATAAGCGGATCACACCGATCATTTCTTCCTCCCCTACTCCCAGAGCCATTCCCTTTTCTGTGATCTTTTTCAGCTCACTTAAGGTTTCTTCCATACCGATCTGCCTGATCCTGCTGCTGTCTGTGACAAAACTGCCTTTTCCCTTCACCGGACAGATCAGCCCCTGCTGCTCCAGTTCCATATATGCCCGCTGGATGGTATTGGGATTGATGGATAATTCCACGGCCAGCTGCCGCACAGACGGCATCTTGGAAGATGGCTCCACAGCTCCTGACAGGATCAGCATCCGGAATTTCTCTACGATCTGCTCGTAAATGGGACGTCTGTCCTGATAGTCCAAGAATAACATACGACGCTCCTTTCTCTGTAATCTGTGTATTAAGTGTATTAATTCTTTTAATACACTTATGATAGCACGTGATACCCGCCTGTACAAGAAATGGTCTCTTAAATAAATATAAAATCTGTATAAACTTATTCCCCGTAAAAGACTTCCTGTATTTTTCATAAAAAAAAGAATCTGCAGCGGCATCACTTCTACTGTGATCCCACTACAGATTCTCTGCGAAGCAGTTATTTATATTTCACCCTGTCTGATCCGGGGTCAGGGGGGGATATTTGCAATCCCCCATTCGGGTCAAGCGGATATTCGCAATCCGCTTCGCTACTTTGCTTGATTTTGGTTAAAACAGCCCGGTAACCACGCTTTTTCTCCTCTGCGTACAAAAATACTGATATCCTCCGATCATCACCACTGCGAAGATCCCATAGATCATCAGAAGACTTCCTGCTCCTGTTTTTTCCACCAGCGTCTGGGCATATTCACTGAAAATAAGGATCCAGGTATTGGCCCGATATGCATCAGCACACTGGTCCACTTATTGCCGCCCATCTCCAGAAACCACGCAAAAAGAGCTCCCAGGATAAACGCATACACAGCCTGCAGGACATTTCCATGATAGATCCCGAAAAACGCGGCAGAGATCACAGCGGAAACCAGTACGGAAAAATGATCCCGAAGCCTGAGATAAACCAGCCAGCGAAAGATCATTCTTCCGCGACAGGCGCTACGATTCCCATCCAGAAGACCATCATAAAAAAGGCTTTTCCCTGAAGTGATCTTCGTCATGGTCTCCCCGTAACTGGACGAGATCCAGTTCTGCAAGATCGCCACCAGCACATTGGCATACTGGGCAAATCCTGCTCCTGCCCCGAGAAGAAGCAGCATTTCAGGAACAGAAAGCCTCTGCTCTTCAATAGAAGTTAACCCACCGATCAGCCTTCCTATGCGGTCTTTCCGGTAAAAATATACTGCCGGAAACATAACCAGCACTCCGGTAACTCCGGTGATCACCAGAGTATAACTGTAATAGGATTCCTGTGCGTTGCTGACATGATCCACCAGCCAGAGAAGCACGGCACTTCCCAGGATCTGTCCGATAAGATAATGGATTCCTACCGGATAAAGTTCCCTCCACACCAGTCGAAAAATATTCTGTCTATGCAGAGGGGTCAGTCGAAAAAAATTCAGAAGCTCATCTGCAGAAGCTACGATCTGAAGAGGCTGGGCCGCTTCCAGTTCTTCTCTGCTGCCATATCCATAAGATACCGCCACACACTGGATCCCACATCGTCTGGCTCCAAGAATATCATGTTCCCGGTCTCCCACCATGATCACCTGGTCACGGTGATCGGAAAGATTCATTCTCTCCAGAGCTTCCTCGATCACCTGGGATTTGGAAACTTTCGGCCCATTGAGATCTGTTCCCGCGATCACTTCAAAATAACGGCTCAGATTAAAATGATCCATGATCTGTGTTACATAAAAAAGTAGGTTTCGCAGAAGCTACTGCCAGCCGGTAGCCACGGCGTTTTCAGCTCCGCCAGGGCATTTTCCACGCTGGATAAACTGTATTCTCATACATTCCTTTTTCGGAATACCGTTCCCTGTAGTATTCGATTCCTTTCTGCGCTGTCTCTTTATCAAATCCCGCATATTTCATAAACTGATCCAGAAGTGGCGGTCCCACAAAAACTTTCAGCGGCTCCAGATCCGGCGCTGAAACACCAAGTTTCTCCAGTGCATACTGTACAGATTTTGTAATTCCCTCTCCGGATTCTGTCAGCGTTCCGTCCAGGTCAAAAAAGATTGCCTTATACATAAATTCCTCCTGTTGTGTAAAAAATCAGTAAGTATGCCTATTGTATCACTGTTTTTCTGTTAAGTCCATGCTTTCATAATACAGCTTCCCGGATTTCACAAAACCCAGAAGTTCTGCTTTCCAGGGTTTCCTGGTTTTTCCGGTAATTCTGCCAGAAGTTTTTTCCCATGCCAGTAAAAATCGCACTCTTTTCCGTTGATCCGAAATGAAAGGATCTGAAACGGAATATCCGGGCGGATTTCTATCTGAATCCTGTTGCCATCTGTTTTTGTATGAATCGTTGGTTTTTGCTCTTTTTTCTCTTTATCAGGCATTTCTGTTGGTTCTGTCTGGTAGTAAGATAATGCCGGATTCTGGTCCTTTGCTTTTTTTGATGCACCTGAAGCCGGTTTTCGAATTAATCCCGGAGTCGGTATTGCAGATGGACTTGCCGCCAATGTCTGTGTGAGAACCGGTGATTTTGTCGGCACTGGCGTTTTTGTTGGTACCGGCGTTTCCGTAAGATTTGCTTCATTCACAATAGTTATCCCCGGATTTCATTTTCCCGAATATCCGGTTCCTGAAATTCGTATCTTTCTTCGCTGCCACCGGAATTTTCTGCTGCAGTATTTCCGTTTCCCACAGAGTTCTCTTCCGGAGAATGTACTTCTTCTGCCTGGAAGTCCGAACTCCATCGCGCTGAATCCTCCTGTCCATTTTCTGTTCCTGCCCAAACAGAGGAATCTTCCATCAGATTTTCATCTTCCCGGTTCTCATTACCGTCATTTTTTTCTGTTCCTCCATAACTTTTTTCCCAGTCTTCCGGCAGCTGTCCGGTTCCTTCTCCCACATCCATATCAAATCCACCGGTATCAAGACTATTCATCTCCGACATATCAAATCCATAAACGAGAATGGAACTGATCATCCAGCTGCATAAAATCAGCAGCGACAAAACAGCAGGACAGATTCTCCCACAGGATTTCCGGTTTTTTCGATTTTCGCTGATCATTTTTTCTCATTGATCTCCTCCCAGAGTTTCAGATTCCTGCTTTCGCCTTCCTCCAGCAATTCTGTTTTTCTTTCTTTTGTAATCTTTCCACAGCTTTTGGCTGGCTTCTTTCTGCCCGATTCGAAGGAGAAACATTCCATACTCTCCATAAACCACACGATATTCCGCATCATACAGAAGAAGATTTTCATAATACAAAGCCGCTTTTTCCGTTTCATCCAAAAACTCCGCATTCCATGCCAGCAACAGCTCAATACGGCGCTGCTGTTCTTTTTCCCTATAATTCCTGCTTAAATCCTGCAGTTTCTTTTCCGCTGTTGCACAGTACTTTTTCCGTTCCCCCGAGTTTTCCGGATACTGTCTGGCCTCGTAATACAGATCTGTTACTTCTGAAATCGCCACAGAAAACTCTTCCCGTTTCAGTAATCCAGCTGTCAGAAACAATAATTCCTATCAGAACCCCTGCAGCAACTGCTTCCAGAAAACGTTCGCCAGGTAACTGTTCGATATCGGATTTCCAGTTTCTGGATTCTTTTCTGAACTGCTGACATATCCAAATATCTGTATTTTTCCTGTTTTTCTGGTACATCGAAAACAGAAACCAGAAAAATTCCGGATAATAAAAAAACACTGCCATTTCTTTTTTCCACAAAGCTTTTCCATGGTTTTTCCCAGGGCATAAATATCACTTCTGGGGCTTAAGTAACCCTGATACTGCTCCGGTGCCGCATATCCTTTTCGTTCCTTCACAGATCCGTTTTTCTTTTTCCATGATCGAACATGCGCTTCCAAGATCGACCAGATACAGGTGCCCGGTTTCAGAAAGCATCAGATTATCCGGTTTCAGATCTCCGTAGCAGACCGGCGGTTTACGGTTATGGAGATATTCCAGTACTCTGGTAATCTCCTTTCCTCTTGCAAGCGTTTCCTGTATAGAAAATTTTTTTCTGAACAAAGAATTTTCTTCCAGAGACTGCCCCTTAATATACTCCATAATCAGATAGCAATCTTCTTCTGTTTCCACACAATCTACAATCTTTGGGATTGCAGGATGATCCAGACGCTGCATTAGCATAACTTCTTTTTTCTTTATGATGGGTATTTCCTTCACAGCGCGAAAAAATACCGAGTTCCATGTCCCTGGCCAGATACAGACTTCCGCCTCCGCCATGTCCAATCCGTTCTATAACGTAATAACGTTCTTTCAGTATCGTTCCGATCAGACAGATCACCTTCCTCTCATTTCTGTCAGATAATAATTGTGATCATATTTCTTATTAGTTTGGGATTATCCGGTGAATTCCGGTTTGAGATAAATAAAAATTAGACAAATAACCGCAAACGAACATGTACGATTCATATTCATTCAGGATGGATTTCATTATAGCATGTCATGTTTCTTTTGCAAAGAGCTTTTACCCAATAAAAACAGAATAAAAAAAAACAGCCCGCCCGATACAGCTGACAAAAAATTTTTCTTCCTGTCCCTGTATCCTGGCGGGCTGTCATTATTTATAATGCTTATACCTGGATCTTCAAAACTGTACTTTACATACGATCCGGTGCAGAGAATCCAAGAAGATCAATGCTTGTTTCAAGCACTCTTCTTGTAAGCTGGAGCAGCTGAAGGAAAGATTCCTTCTGTGCCTGATCTTCTTCGCTTAAGATCTTTGTCTCATGATAGAAGCTGTTGAATGCGTTGGATACCTCATAGATATACGCACAGATCTTATGGGGTGCTTTCTCCTCAAAAGCATTCTCAACCATTGCTGCAAAGCCGGAAAGCTGAAGCATCAGGTTCTTCTCGCTGGCATTAACTGCCGGAAGGATCTTACCTGCGCTTAAATCTCCTCCCTCCTGTACATAGCGGTTGAGAATGGATTTGATACGCACGATGGTATAAAGGATGTACGGACCTGTATTTCCCTCAAAGGAAGTAAAGCGGTCTACATCAAAGATATAATCCTTGGTTGCCTGGTTGGAAAGATCGCCGTATTTGATTGCGGAAAGTCCTACGATCTTGGCAGTCTCTTTGGCATCTTTATCTTTTACACTACGGTTCTCCACGATCTTGCGGTACATTTCCTCATCAATATCTGCGATTAGATTTTCCAGACGCATAACGCCGCCTTCTCTTGTCTTAAAAAGGCTTGCCGTCTTTTTCCGTTCATGGTACCAAAAACCAAGGAAGGAAAGCTTGGTCTCCGGTTTACAAGACCGGTCTTTCTTGCGCAGCGGAATACCTGAATAAAAGTGGAGTTCCTGACGTTTTATCTACAACATAAAAGGATCTCATCCGGCTGGAAAAGTTTCATACGCTCTACGATGGTAGCAAGGTCTGTGGTCGTATAAAGGGAAGCTCCGTCAGATTTCAGAAGCATGCACGGAGGGATCTCCTTGGTGTCGCTCTCTTCTTTTACATCTACAACAAGAGCACCCTGATCCTCATAGGCAAATCCACGTTTCTTCATATCCTCTACCATATCCGGAATGTACGGCTGTGCATCGGATTCTTTTTTCCAGAGGTCAAAGTCTACGTTCAGGTTTGCGTAGTTTCTCTTAAGGTCTGTTACAGATACATTCATAATGTGGTTCCAGAGAGCCATGTATCCAGGTTTGCCCTGCTGAAGGAGATGTGTTGCCTCCAGTGCCTCATTACGATAAGCCTCGTCCTCTTTGGACTTGCCGCTGGCACATGGATAGATCTCTTCCAGTTCGCTGATAGTAAATGGTGCTTCTGTGGGATATTCACCTGTAAAGCTGTCATCAAAATATACCAGCTCCGGTTTCCGGTGTTTCAGCTCTGTGATGATCAGTCCCATCTGAAGGCCCCAGTCTCCAAGATGCACATCGCCGATGACCTTATGTCCTACAAAACGTCCGATACGCTTGATACTCTCGCCGATGATCGCAGAACGGAGATGTCCTACGTGAAGGGGTTTGGCTACGTTTGGTCCGCCGTAGTCGATGATGATCGTCTTCGGGTTCTTGGCAGTTTCAACGGAAAGCTTCTCATCTTCTGCCATCTTATTCATATATTCCGCAACGAATTCCGGCTTCACATCCAGGTTGATAAATCCAGGCTTTACAACTTCTGCTCTGGAAAAGATCTGGCTGTCTGAGAGCTGTGCTACCACATCATCCGCGATCATAAACGGAGCCTTGTGGTATGTTTTGGCTCCTGCCATGGCACCGTTACACTGATATTCACATAAGTCCGTTCTGTTGGAAACAGTAACTTTTCCGTAAGACGGATCATAACCTGCTTTTTCAAATGCTGCGGAAAGTTCTTCCGCCATCTGTTCCATAATCTTCTTCATGTTTCAAACTCCTCATATCTTTGTTTCTGTATTTTATGCTTATAACGTCACTTTTCTTGAACATGCGACTGCAAGGGCACCATAACCGATATGGCAGGCAACACTTAAGGAAAGGGGATCCATATGTATCTCCATTCCCGGAAATACCTCCTGGATCTCTTTTTTAAATTCTTCTGCTTCTTCCAGATTTCCTGTATAAGCAGCCTGAAGACACATCTCACCGTCAGATGCGTATTCCTTAAAACGTGTTTCCCAATCATTCTTCATTGCCTTCAGCATGGCACGTTTGGCCTGCTTCTTGCCACGGACCTTGGCGTAGGCATCCAGCTTCTCTCCCTGGATCTGAAGTACAGGCTTCAGGTTCAGAACCGTTCCGATGGCTGCTGCTGCCGGTGTGATCCTGCCACCTTTTTTTCAGATATTTCAGGGTGTCAAGTGTGATATAAATACTGGAATCGAGTTTCTGATCTGTAAGGATCTTTTTTGATCTCTGCGGCACTTTTTCCTGCCTCGGCAAGCATCTTAGCATCCATTACAGACTGTCTCTGTGTTACGGAAATCCGCTGATTGTCCACTACCTGAACACGACCATTATAATCAATAGCAAGTCCCATTGCAGTAGAACAGGATGCACTCAATCCGCTTGACATCGGAATATGAACGATTTCCTCATAATCTCTCAGAAGCTTGTCCCACAGATCACAGAGATCAGCCGGACTTGGCTGAGATGTGGAGATCGGTTCATCCTTCTTAAGCTTCTCATAAAACTCTTCCTGTGTGAGAGTTACACCTTCAAGATACATTTTTTCATTAATATAAAACGGCATCGGTATCACATAAACGCCAAGCTCTTCGGCCTGGGCCTGTGTGATACCGCTGTTGCTGTCTGTCACAATGGCGATTCTGCCCATTCTCTATTCCTCCCAGTATCCATCTTATCTCTAAAAAAAGTCATAAATCAGTGTAACATATTTTTCACAGCATCTCAATCCAAAATTTTTCTCTGTTTTTTCAGGTTAATTTGCACTTTTCTCAAAATGCTGGAAGTCTTTTGGATTACCCCAATCTCCTCCCCAGGTAAAGCCAAGTTGTGTAAAGATCTGATAACAGATATCATCATGGGTGATCACATGAGGCAAACCGCTGGATCGATCCAGATACTGCTGGGCATTTCCGTGTGCACAGCTGCCATAGCCGTTATTATATGTTACATATGGATTTTGCTGGGAATTAATATCGATAGCCCGTCCAAAACGCATGTTTTTGACAAATTCCCACTGCCTGTAGCATTTCGAAAACAAAATGCGGAAGTATTATTGTGTTCTATGGAATTGTAATCACTGCTGTCTCCGTCTCCTGCCCAGTAATTATCGATCAGAACCATCTCCTGGATCTGATATTGCTTTTCATACAACTGCTTGAATGCACTGAGAAAATCATCTACAATCTGAGCATTTACGATCAATTCTCCAACCTGTACCTGTCCCTCAAAATTATAGTGAAGGACTTTCAGATAACGAAGATCCGATAATGCGACATAATCATTGGCATAGTAAGATTTCCCGATGATACGGTTGTAGATCTCATCGCCCTCCACGATCTCATATGCCTGAAAATATTTATCCAGATCCGTTGCGGAAATCTGTGACGGATCTACAATTTCCTTCACTGCCAGATCTGTAATTCCCGCACTTGTTTCTCCGGGTGTAAGTGCACCGTTCTCTTCTGTCTGAGGTGTTGGCGTTGTCTCCGGTGCCAGTGGCGGTCCTGCCACCTCCCCGGTCTGTGTAGCAGCTTCTTTTTTTTTCTTCCGTCGAGCCTCCGTTGGTGTTGGGGACGGTTCTTCTGGTGTTTCTGTCGGAGTCACGGTCGGAACTGGTGTCGATGTTGGCTCCGTTTTTTCTACGGTCTCTTCTGCTCCGATTTTACTTTGTCTAAAATCCAAACTGTCCGAAGCCTTATGTTGTGACAGATCCTTCTCTCTGCTTCTCATCGAAAAAAATATAGTACCTCCTGCCAAAGCTACAATAGCAACAATAATTATAATAATAGGATTTCTATGTTTTTTCCACCTGCATATTATTATTAAAATTACTTTCTGGTTCTCGTTCTAATCCATCATTCTGAGACTGAGGCCGTCTCCAGTAGGTATTTCCGCCTTCAAACTTTTGTCCACATTCCGGACAAAAAACACTTTTATCCGGAACCTCACAATTACAATTAAGACATCTCATGCTCTTTCTCCTAGCATTTAAGCGGACATTCATATTTCACCTTTATTACTTGCTCACAAACAAATACCGTTTTGGTTAAATATTTATTCCGCTATTTTTATAGTCAGAATGCGTCTGACACTTCATCAATTCTTACTTTGTCTACTGAAGATACTCACCCCACAGACGATCTGTAAAAGAATCAGAATAATCAGCACAATGACCTGTATAACTATTGTTCTATTATTGTTCTATTATTGTTCTATTATTTTTCATATTTTACCTCTGTCTGTCTCATTATTCTACCAATACTCGAACATCTGTAATACATGTGTCATCCCAGCTGGTGCCCTGATGCACGCCATCAATTCTTATCTGGATGGAAGATGCCTTAAACGGATGATTCAGCATTACATAAAATTCTTCCCAGGAATCCGGAAAATCCATCTGAAAGGAAAGGTCATCCAGTGTGATCGTTAATTTTGAAGGTCTGTTGTTTCCATTAATAATATTTACCAGATTTCCAGTTTCCAAGTTTAAGGGCAATACATCTCACTTTTTCATTTTTATATTTAAAATTTGCTGTAATGCTCTCCCCGATTCCCGGTCCGTCAATACCTTCTTCCCAGTTCGTATCGGTATTATTGTCAAATGCAAGCAACGGATCATTGGAAACTCCGCTTGCCTGTTTGAGTTCTGATGATGCACTTGCTGATTCTATATATGCTTCATGGATATTGCTGAAATCTACAGAGGATTCACTCACAAGAGAAGCTGTTATTGCTGATGCAGGATAAGCCTCAGGCGTAGGAGTAGCTTCGGTGTAGATGTCGGTTCCGGTGTTGCTGTTGGTTCCGGTACAGCTGTTGGTTCTTCCGCTGATCCAACTTCTGACACATCACTCCCCGAAACATCTGTATTTCCAATACTGTAATCCGAACTGTCCGCAACTTTCTGTATGGTCTCATCCTTCGCCCTGCTTCTCAGTGCAAAAAATGCTGCGCCACCTACAGAAGCCACAATGGCAACAACCGCAATTATGATAATGAGCGGATTCTTGTTTTTTCTTCCACCCTGCATGCTGTTATCAAAATGATTCCCTGCTGCCATTCGCTCCGGTCCATTATTCTGAGACTGAGGCTGTCTCCAGTATGTATTCCCGCCATTTTGCTGCCCCGGATAGGGCCCGCCGAAATTCTGGGACTGATTTCCATAGGAACCTCCAAAATTCTGATTCTGAGAAGGATTCCATAGAAGCCTCCCTGATTCTGAGACTGATTCCCATAAGGATTTCCATAATTCGAGGTGAGGTTCCATAAATATCTGAAGAATTCTGAGGCTGATCCCAAAGAGAATCTTCCGTATCCTCAGACCGATCATTGTATGTATCCTCTTTATTCCGCTGCTGATCTCCATATACATCTTCCGCATCCTGCTGCTGATCATTATATGTTTCTCCGGAATTTTCTGCCTGACTGCCATTTACACCTTCAAGCTTTTGTCCACATTCCGGACAGAAAAGACTTCCTTCCGGAACGTCGCAATTGCAATTAGGACATCTCATACTCTTCCTCCTAACATATCAAGCGGATATTCGCAATTTACCTTCACTGTCTGCTCATAAGCACATAACTGCTCTGCTGTTCTGGGTCAATCGGATATTTATTCCGCTGTGTTTATTTTGTTTTTACTGCAGAATACGTCTGACAGATTCGTTGATTCTTCTTCTGTTATTGTTCCATTCTGCACAGCATTTCTGACACCCGCATATGCCGCCGAAAAATCAGCAGGCATCAGGATCATATCTGCGCCCGCCTGTACCGCTCTTACAGCGGCATCTCCTGATGCATACTCATTGGCAACTGCTCCCATATTCATTGCATCCGTAATGACCAGCCCCTGAAATCCCAGCTGATCTCTCAGAATTTCTGTACATATGGTATAAGACAGACTTGCAGGCGTGTCATCTCCTGTGATACCCGGGCAGGAAATATGTCCCATCATCACAAAATCAGAGCCTGCTTCTATACCTTTCTTAAATGGAATCCACTCACAGTTTTCCAGTTCTTCCCTTGTTTTTATAGACATAGGATTTTTCCTTCATGACTGTCTTCATAAGTATCCCCATGTCCCGGAAAATGTTTCAGGGTAGACAGCATTCCTTTCGTATGCAGCCCTTTTACCTCTGAAGCTACCATAGCCCCATCGATTGAAGGGTCACTTCCAAAAGAACGGCTGCCTATTACTGTATTCTGCGGATTTGTCAGTACATCCGCAACCGGAGCGAAGTCTACATTAAATCCCAGTTCACTTAAATAACTGCCAATCTGACATCCGGTCTCATACGCTTTCAGGCTGTCTCCAGTCTGTCCGATCGCCTGCATGGAATCATATACCGGTGTTTCCATAATTCCACTTTTTGCAATCCGGCTTACAATACCGCCTTCTTCGTCTACTCCCACAAAGATCGGTACTCCACCTGTCTCCTGTGACATCTGCTGATAGCCTGCGATCAGATTTTTTACCTGATCATAACTTTCAATATTGGCAGACATCAGAATTATTCCTCCCACCGGATAAGCCTCATAGGCTCCTCTTGTTGTATCTCCTGCGCTGACTGCATTCCCTGCCAGAGTTTCCGGGGTGATAAAAAAAAGCTGTGCTATTTTTTTCTGCCAGAGACATCTGCTGTATTTTCTCTTCAACGTTTTTCTTCCTGTACCGGGTCTGCTTTCACCTGCACATGGGTAATCCCGGATGTACAGATGAAAGTGATACCTGCC
>ENA-OQAR01000354-OQAR01000354.1-human-gut-metagenome-genome-assembly--contig:-NODE-354-length-13689-cov-2.937841_pt1 | contig 13689 bp, 14 predicted proteins | sample MGYA00242738_ERZ504533 | MGnify/ENA primary metagenome ERZ504533 (study PRJEB26092, sample SAMD00036276) | human gut metagenome | host: Homo sapiens | study: EMG produced TPA metagenomics assembly of... | reverse complement strand
TGGAGGAATACAAGATGCTGAAAATATTCTTTGGGGACAACCCGGGAGGCAATTATATTTTTTAATCCCGATGTGTTCTTTAATAACACATATGAAGACGAGTGGATTACATCAGAGACTTCCAGAAAAAATGATTAAAAGATATAGATGGATCAGAAGTAAAAAGGACCATGTATGATCGACAGCCCATTTCTCGGCCCGATTCCACCAGAGCGTCTGTCGGGAGGAGTAAAAAACCCTGATTTTTGATGCAAAATGATCCAGACCATATTTTTTAATGCATCTGCCTGTGGAAATAATTGTGCACAATGGATTTTAAGACTGGCAGAACAAAAAGATATTACAATTCGCCTGGGATATATCATGGACTTTGGAAAACAGCCATTTGATATCTATATTGTAAATACAGGAAAAACTGTACACACTATGCTTGAACTTGATGACGAAATCATTGTAAACCGATTGTTGAGAGGATAATAAATTATGACAGGAAAGTATGATATCGAAATATATAATAAACGAGTTCATTATCATCTTACCGTAAAGAGAAATATCACCGTTATTCAGGGAGATTCCGCAACAGGAAAAACAGAACTTCTTAGAATGATTTCTGATTATGAGAACAATGGCATATCATCAGGAATTACTGAAATATGTGAAAAGAGATGTGTGGTAATAGAAAACGCTTCATGGAAAGAAAGACTTGCCACGCTACAGCAATGTATTATATTTATTGATGAAGGGGCACTATTCTTACGTAGTAAAGAGTTTACTAAGATGGTGAAAGGAAGCGATAATTACTTTGTTCTGGTCACAAGGGACAGTCTGGAACATTTGCCATATAGTATTGAAGAAATTTACGGTATGAGACAAGAACGGGATAGCCAGAAATATCAGAACGCCAGAAGGATATATAATGAAACTTATCAGTTATATAATTTGCAGGCAAATGAAGATATCCATCCAGATCTGATCATAACAGAAGACTCTAATTCAGGATACGAATTCTATCATAAATTGTTCGGAGAAACGTGTTGCTCAGCAGAAGGAAAAAGCAACATACTTTCGTATCTGCAGAAAAGCCATGAGAAAGAAATTCTTGCAATTGTAGACGGAGCCGCATTCGGTCCAGAGATGCAGCATGTAATGCAGTATATAAGAGATAGCAGAAACAAAATCGTATTATACGCACCGGAATCATTTGAGTATTTGTTGTTAAGAGCAAATATTATAGACAGAACCTCAGAAGCAACAGAAAAAGACTTATGAACTGGCAGATAGTAGAGAGTATTTCAGTTGGGAAGAGTTTTACACTGCCTATTTAATAGAACAAACACGAAATACAATATATGAATATAGTAAGAAAAAACTTAAAGATACATATCTGACAGCTGGAAACTTCCGAAAGATTGTAAGCCAGCTTCCTGAGAAAATCAAACTGGCATTAATGGTAAATCAGAAACAACAATTATGAAATTAGAAATGGCAGAGAATCGGACAGGGTTCTCTGCCACTTTTTTAACTTATATGTGAGCTTATACATCATCTTGTGATAAAGATGAAAAACTCACCACATTTGTAACAAATTATAGATTTCAGACATGGAAAATCAAGGAAAATAAAATGTTTTAGAAGTGTACGAAATTTAAAAAAAAGTTGTAAAATTCTTGAGCATTACCCTTGACAAAAAAGTGGTGAAAGCACTATTATTAACCATAACAGACAGATTATGTCTAGGAATCTTTACCCAAAAAAGAAATAGTTATATTAAGGAAAGGGGAACTATAATCATGACAAAGATTAAAAACACAAAGAAGGGCATGGCAAAAAAGACATTAAGTATGTCACTTGTTGTTGCAATGCTTGCTACTTCTAATGTGCCGGTATGGGCTGCTGAGTTCAGCGATGGTACAGATGCTGCTGTTGAGACTGAAGCTCCGGCTGCTGAAACATTTTCTGATGATGCTACAGAAGCTCCGGTTGTAGAAAATACTACTGACGTGACAGATGTTGCAACTGCAACTGCACCTAAATTAACATTAGCAAATTGGACAGGCGCTTTGGCTGTATCTGGCGATCTTAAAGATGGTAGCACTGATGTTGCAAACTTTGATTATAAAGTTCGTATTGATGGCAAAGAAGTTGTTGGTCATTCAGGAACTTATACTGGAAGTGCTACAAGTGTTGCTGATTTAAATAGTAAATTAACATCAGCTACTTTTGTATCTACTGATGCTGGTCATATTGTATCTGTAGAGATTACAGGAACGGGTGCTAATGCTGGATTTAAAACTACAATTGAAGGCATTGAAATTAAGAGTGTAGATGTTTCATCTGCGACATTAAATCTTGGTGGCGCAACTGTAGCTTATACTGGTAAACAGGTGGCATTTAGTGATACTCAGATTGCTGGATTTACAATTGCTGGTATTTCAGGTCTTTCATATAATGACTTTAAGTATACATATGAGGGAGACGATCTTGTAAATGCTACACCTGCTGGAAAAACACTTCAGGTTGTTGCTACTGTAGACAAAGCAGGATATACAGGACAGATTAAAGCACCTTTTATAATTAACAAACGTACTCTGAATCCAGACAAATTAGAATTAACATTAAAGAAAAATACTGTTTCTTATGCAGAAAGATCTAAAATCTCTTCTGATTATGTAACAGTTAAAGACACTGTAACAGGAGAAACTCTTCCAACATCTGTATATACAGTTACTGGAAGTGGATTAACTGCTGTTGGCACTGAAAGCACATTGAGCATTGCTACAGACTCCTTAGATAAAGATGAAAAAACAAATCGCAATTATACAGGTAATGTAATAAAAGTTACAACAGATAAAGTTAAAGTTGTTGCTAATCAGATGTCAGATTTCAAAATTGTTACTGACAGTATTGGAAAAGATGATGCATCTAATGCAACAGCTGTAAAGAATGCAATTCATTTCTACATTGGCGACACAGAGGTAACATCTTATATTTCTTCTGCTATTACTGTTGCTCCAACAACTTTAGCAAGTGGTGCGACAACTTTATCTGTTTCTGTAAATGGTGATAATACAAAACGTTATCGGAAACACAACCGTAAATCTTTCTGTAACATTAAATAAACTTACAGTAGATGGATTAAGATATACACTTGGCACAACTAAAGATAAACAAGCAAATTCTGCTGAAGATTTAGGAGCTGAAACATACACTGGTGAGGCAATCACTAAAGATATTAAAGATGTTAAATTTGTTAGTGGAACTACAAATGTTAACTTATCTACAAGTGATTACAAAGTAGAGTATGTAAATGATAACACAAATGCTAAGGCTGTTTCCAAAAAAGACGTAGAAGTTTACATTGTAGGTACTGGAAACTATAGTGGCCGTGTTAAAAATTGGTACATTTACAATTAATGCCGCAGTAATCGAAGCTGCAGATATTACTGTTCCTGAAAAAGTTCAGTACAATGGAAGTCTTCAGACCGCATCTGACTACATGGATGGAAAAGTTACTGTTAAAGCAGGCGCTACAGGAAAGAAAAAAGATGTTCCGGCAGATGCATATAAATTAACATATACTTCAAGCACAACTCCTGTTTCAGTAGGTGCAACAATTACTACAAAATTAGTAGAAACAGATATCAAAAACAAAAACTATACAACTGGTACAACTGAAGTTACTGCTTCCAAAACAACAACTGTAACTAACAAAGATATCGCTGATACTAATGCAAAACTTGAAGTTGTAGGATCTTATACTTATACTGGAAAAGCAATTACACCGACTGTAAAATTAACAGTTGATGGTGTAGAACTGGCATCTGGTATTGATTATGAAATCCAGTCCTGCTCTAACAACAAAAATGCTGGTGAAGCTACAGTAACTGTTGTAGGAAAAGGTGATTATTCTGGAACTCAGACAGCTAAATTTACAATTAACAAAGCAAATCTGAGTGATGTTAAAGTTGAAGTAAAAGCTACTACTGACGCAGAAAAAGAAGCATTTACCTATACAGGAAGTCAGATTAAGCCAACAACTTCTAATTTTAAAATCACATTTAAAATGATGTTGAACTGAGCGCTTCTGATTTTGCAAATTACATACCCAAACAAACTTCTAAAGTAAATGTAAATGTTGGTGATGCAACAGTAACATTAGCACCAGTAAAAACAAATACTAACTTTGTTGGTGAAACTAAAGAAGTTGGATTTAAGATTCTTCCTAGAGCACTTACTACCAGCTATTTAAATGGTACATTCTACGCATTTGATGAAAACGGTGATAAGATTGACTTTACCAAAACAAATTATGTATTTGGATATGACGGAACAGAAAAAACATTTAAAGACATTAAATTTGTTCCAAGCGTAGCTAAATATGGAACTATGAATCTTGTTGAAGGTAAAGATTATGAAATCAAGTATTTCAATAATATTACCGGACCAAAAAGCATATGTTTATGTTACAGGTATTGGAAACTATGCTGGTTCTACAAAATTTGAAGGAAGCGATGTAACTTATACAAAAGCTCAGGACTTCGCAATTGAAGGAGTTACTGTAGGTCGCAAAAATATTACTGTATCAGACACAGAATATGCTGGTGGTGTAGCTGTTACACCAAATGTAATAATTAAGGTTGGCGATAAAACATTAGTAGAAGGAACTGATTATGAATTCACAGGACTTTCTAACAATGTAGATGTTACAGCTTCAAATAAAGTATTAAAAGCTACATTAAAGCTTAAAAATGGATATAAACTGAGCAATGGTACAGGTGAATGGACTGGAGTATTCAGCAATCCAGTTGTAAATGACACTACAAACACATATACTATTGATATAACATGGAAGATTGTTAAAAAAAGACATTGCTAATACAACAGTTGAAATTTCCGAAACAAACGGTAAATTAACAACTACTGTACTTAATGGTAGCGTAATCGTTCCAGCAACAGAATACGATGTAAAAGACAATGGTGATGGAACTGCTACTGTAACAGCTAAAGCTGATAGCAAGAGCTATACAGGAAGCCAGAAAGTATCTGTAAAGAAATCTGAAAATGTTGGTGCTCCAGTAATCAGCAATGTTAAAGTTGTTGGTAACAAAGCAACTGTTATCCTTTCTGGTGAAGCTGACGGCGCTGCAGGTTATGATTATGTAATTTCTACAGACCGTGATTGCATCACAAACAAAGATTATACATCTATCAGTAAGAATCAGGTACAGACTTCTACTACATTCAAATATGTAGATCAGGGTATGTACTATGCATACTGCCACGCTTGGACACGTGATGAGAACGGTAAGAAAGTATTTGGTGAATGGTCCAATGCTTATCCATTCTCTGTAACAGCAATCACACCAGATGCTCCGGTTATCACAAAACGTTAAAGTAAGCGGATCTACTATCAAAGTAACATACAAAGCTGCTGCAAACGCAACTGGTTACGATGTAGTACTTGGAACTGGATCCAAGAAAGAAAACGGTGAGACACGTCCATACCAGTATGGCAATCACAAGAAACTGAACCTCAAAGAAGGTACAGTAACAGCAACATTCAAGAATGTACCAAAGGGAACATGGGTAGTTGGAATGCATGCATTCAACAGAACATCCGAAGACGGAAAGAAAGTCTTCAGCCCATGGTCAAACCTGAAAAAGGCTACTGTTAAATAATCCATTTGGGTAATTAATACAGATTCCTAAAAAGAAGGCTCCGGTCATTGCGACCGGAGTCGTTCTTTTTATATGCTTTTTTCCACACTCCCAGACAATTACATGATATAATCAACATACAGAACCATCACTTAAAATATCTCTATATGAAAGGAAGTCATGTATGAAGAAAAGGAAATCATGTTTTATCTGGCTCTTGTGTATTCTTCTCTTAGTCACAGCTTTGCCTGCTGTAGATTTTACAGATGTCCAGGCAGCATCTGTCAGCAGTACTTTCACCGGATGGAAAACCTACGGTGGAAAAAAATACTATTATAAGAATGGCAAAAAGCTGACAGATCTGCACAAAATCGGCAAGTATTATTACTGTTTTGCCGCAGACGGTACTATGCTTACAGGGTGGCACCGTATTCATAATCGTTTCAGGTATTTTGGCAAACAGACCGGAAGAATGCGTATCAATCAGACTGTAAATGGACGAAAGATCAACAGTAAAGGGGTCTGGACTCCTGTTGTTGTACTGGATCCGGGGCATTCTGCTGTCGTTGCCGGTGGTTATGAACCTCTTGGGCCTGGTTCCAGCCAGCTGAAAGAGAAAGATACGTCCGGAACCCAGGGTGTTGCTACAGGTGTGGAGGAATATAAGCTCAATCTGAGCATTGGCCTTCAGCTAAGAACCCTTCTTCAGAAAAGAGGGTTTAAGGTAGTAATGACCAGAACCAACAGTAAAGTAGCTCTCAGCTGTATTGACCGCGCAAAAGTGGCAAATAAGGCAAACGCGGATGCGTATATCCGTATCCACGCCAATGGAAGTGATAATTCCTCTATCAGTGGAGCACTGACTATTTGTACAACCAGAAACAGTCCTTATATTTCATCTATGTACAGAAAAAACAAAGCTCTCTCTGAGGCTGTGCTCAATGCATATGTGTCAGCTACAGGATGCAGAAAAGAATACGTCTGGGAAACAGACTCTATGACCGGAAACAACTGGAGCAAAGTTCCGACAACGATCATTGAAATGGGATATATGAGCAATCCCTCCGAAGACCGCCGTATGCAGCAAAGTTCTTATCAGAAAAAAATGGTACGGGGAATTGCAAATGGAATTGAGAATTACCTGATCAAATAGCCTTGCTTTTGTGTCGTAGACAGTTTATACTGGACTGAATGGGTATAAAAAATAATTTGGAGGATTTTTCAAATGAAAAATTGCAGTAACATATGATAATGGAGAGATTTTTCAGCATTTTGGAAAAACAGAGTCTTTTAAAGTTTATGAAGTGGAAGACAACAAAGTAGTTTCCAGTGAAGTAATCGGTTCTAACGGTACAGGACATGGCGCACTTGCAGGTCTGCTGGCTGAGCAGGGTGTAAATGTTCTGATCTGCGGTGGCATCGGCGGTGGTGCTCAGACAGCTCTCACAGAGGCAGGAATTGAATTATGTGCCGGAGCCCAGGGAAATACTGACCAGGCAGTTGAAAGCTATTTAAAAGGCGAATTAGTGTCTTCCGGAGCCAACTGCGACCATCACCATCATGAAGAAGGACATTCCTGCGGCAGTCATGAGGAGGGACACTCCTGTGGAGACAGCTGTGGTGGTGGATGCGGTGGATGTGGCGGATCACAGCCACAGCTTACAGGACGCAATGTAGGAAAAACCTGCCGCACACATTACAGAGGAACTTTCAATGATGGAACACAGTTTGATTCCTCTTACGATCGTGGCGAACCGCTGGAATTCATCTGCGGCGCAGGCCAGATGATCAGAGGATTTGATGCGGCTGTAGCTGACATGGAAGTTGGACAGATTATTGATGTTCACCTTATGCCTGAAGAAGCATATGGTATGGCAGATCCAAACGCTATCTTCACTATGGAAATCGCCCAGCTCCCAGGTTCCGAAGACCTGACAGTTGGCCAGCAGGTATACCTGTCAAACCAGTTCGGTCAGCCATTCCCTGTTAAAGTAACAGCTAAAGATGAGAAAAATATCACATTTGATGCAAACCACGAAATGGCTGGAAAAGAACTTAACTTCAAGATTGAATTAGTAGAAGTGAAATAAGACAAATACTCAGGGCAGTCTCCTGGCAAAAATTTTTGCCGATGAGACTGCCCTGTTTTATACTTTATTTACCAAAGTGATAGTGCTTTTTGTAGTTTTATAATTTACGAGTAAAAATTTACTGTTTTTGTGGGCTTACTGTATATTCGCTTACCGTTTACTGTCTTAAAAGCTTTTACATAATAGTTATAAACCCAGTACATGCCTGTCTGGGAATCATAAGCTTTTGTGTCTTTCCAGGTTGAGACAGAGGACTTCACTGTTTTGGCAGCGGAACCATTGCGGTAAATCACATATCCGGAAGCACCGGCTACTTTTGTCCAGGAAACCTCTGTACCACCGTTACTCATTTTACATGAAACCTTAGATGGAGCCGGGACAGCAGCTTTTCTTGATTTCACCGCTGAAAATTTAGAATATTTGTTTTTTCCACTTGCATTGGTTCCATAAGCACGGACTTTAAATGAATAGGTTACTCCCGGTACTACAGCTGCATCGAAACTGACAGCTCCTGTTTTCAGAGTTTTTATCCGCTTATAAGAAGACTGGGAATCTGTCCTGCAGTAAATCTGGTATCCTTTGGCACTCGAAACCTTTTTCCAGGTTAAATGTATTTGATCTGCAGATTTCTGGGAAAGTTTCAGCACAGGTTTTGTCAGTGGTGTGTTGTTCTCAGATACCTTTACCGTCACCTGACACTGGGCCTGAAAATCTCCGGCAGAAGCAGTGATTACTGCCTGGCCATAACCATTTCCCTGAACGGTTCCATCCTCTGAGACAGACGCAACCCCAGGATTACTGCTTGTCCAGACCACATCTTTTACATCATCAGAGTTAGATGGTGTAAAGGAAGGTGTGAGTTTTTGTGTATTTCCTTCGTCAATTGTCAGATTTGTCTGGTTCAGAGCAATTCCATTAAGTGGAGTTGTCACTACGGGGATTTCATACAGGTATGTGCGGGAACTGTCATAGTTGCCGTTATCATAATTTCCGGATACCCATACAATATTACGTCCCCATAAGATTGGCTGGGAATCCGTCTGGATCGTTACATTCTTGTATAATTTGGATAATATTACGTTTCCGGAAGCATCCATAAGGAGATAATGCAGAATACTCTGTTCTGAGGTTTCCTCTGAGAAAAGGACTGCGCATCGATCATTTCCTGTCGGGATGAGCTTTGGTTCCGTCAGAGTTATTTCTGCTCCTGACGGTGAATACTGAGTGAGCCAGATAAATCTGGAAGCCATACTGTTCTTATCTGTGATTATCATAAAGATATTTTTGTTAAGATTCTCATATCCGGTCTGTCCATTTACAGCAAAACCATGGGGAACAGACTTGCCTACTGTGATCAGATTATTTCCTGCCAGAGAAAATCCGGTTACCTCGCATCCGGTATAATTATCACCTGTAGCTCCCATAAAAGGAAAGATATTTACCGCACGCTCCTGAGCGATATATCCGCCGGAATATGCGGAGAAGGAGGACAGGATCAGACCTCTGTAATAAGCATCCCCATGATCCAGAAAATACACATGAGAGCCATCATTTACAACAAACTGATTAAAGGAATGGCTGCAATAAGGCATATCTGAATTAATAAGCGTCATATCCTGAATGTTAATGACAAAAGTGATATTACTCTGATGATGTATCCCTTCCATCCCATACATTTCCCGTCCTGTGTGTACGATCAGGTAGAACCGATCTGGGTCATGCGCAGGGAAGCAGCGTCAAAAGGAATGTAGATTCCTTCAAACATATTTGTATATCCGCCACCAATGTCCGTTGCACCAAGCAGTTTCCAGGCACAGCTGTATTTGAGGATCCGGACAGCCGTTATGCTATTGTCTTCGTTCAGATTCTTCTGTCCTACTGCAACATAAAAATTCCCGTCTGGTGCAGCATAGAATCCTCCCCACAATGGAAGCGGAAGCTTTACTGTTGTTACATTGGTAACATTAAGATCGGAATTGCAGGAGGCATCGTATAAAGTCTGATCTTTCCAGGCAACAATATGAAGATTTCCTGCCTCATCTGTATAATAGGAAGTATATTCAGGATTTGCCCAGTTCCAGCTGTAAGATCCGCTGTTGATTCCCATACCCTGAAGCTGGGAAAGAGCCTTTCTCCGGCCAAAGGAAGACTTTGAGGAATATGTGGAAGTACCAGCTGTTATTCCCTGCCCTGTATTTGCAACCAACGTGTCCCCCTCCTGAACAGAAGGCATTTCCTTTTCATCCGAAAAGAAATCATCATCTGTCTGTTCCGAAGTAAACTCATCTTCAGTGTCATTGAACTCTCCATTGTTATCAAGCTCCTCAGAAACAGAAATTATATCTTCGTTTACCGCATTATCCGGGTCAGTAAAAATATCTGTACCATATGTAGGAGCAACATTCATTAGAGCCATAGAAGAAGCCAGTAATAAAGCTAACAATTTCTTTTTCATCTTTCAAATCCTCCTTGGAAATAATGGTGGTTTTGTTTGGAAGTTGCACTGTACCAAATCAGTGGTCTGGTGCATCGAAAGAATTATTCTTATATAATCAATATAGCACACAACTTTTACAACGTCTATGACAGATTATGTTGATTTAGTGTGCAAAATTGCCAGCCGGAAACTGCTCAGCGGATATAAAGAAAGATTAGTGTTTTACCTCGTGAGACCCTACTCATCCTGCTATTATCCAATCCTGTTACTGGATAATCATGCAGCCTAAGGGGGGATTTTCTCCCCTACCCAGTTACATATATCAGTTCATTATAAAATGCTTAAAATTTTTTGTCTTGACAACTGAACCACTATAGCTGTCAACTATATAAAAAAATACTGGTAAACCAAAAACATCAGCAGGAGTTTTTTGATCCATCTGATCAGGGGCTCTTTATTTATATTGGGATAAAATATAATATACTACTATATCTAATATACTTTGTTTACCACTTCATTTTTGTTGGTAAAAATCAAACGCTTTGTGTCGAAATCTTTATACTGACATAGATGTTAGAACAATGTTATAATAAAATCAGCTGAAAAGTAAATTTAAGGAGGGTATAAAGTGAAAAGTCATGTTAATATTATGGACTCTGATATAGCATATGAGAATGTAATTGTTTATCATGGTTCTGATCATATTTTAAAAGAACCAATTTATCAGGGTGGAAAAACAGATAATGATTATGGAAATGGATTTTATACCACTGAATATAAAGACCGTGCAAAAAGCTGGGCTGTTTTAATGGTGATCCGGAACACTCTTTTGTTAACCGGTATATTTTGAATACTTCTGGTCTGAAAATAATGGATCTGAACGATTATGGTATCTTAGCCTGGATCGCAGAGGTCATTGCCAACAGGGGAACAAGCCTGGAGAGTGCTGAAATCACAGGTTCGCGGATTGTAGAAATGTACCGTATTTCTACAGCAGATTTTGATATTATCAAAGGCTATCGCGCAGATGACAGTTATACACAGGTCATAGAAGCTTTTCTGCTAAATCAGATCAATATTGAAGAAATAAAGAAACTTTTCTATAAAGGTTCTCTTGGTAATCAGATATTTTTGAAATCACAAAAAGCATTTAAACAGATTGAATGGAAAGATGCATGGCAGGTATACAAAGACGAATCAGATGTAACAGCTGATTTTCACGCTCGCAGAGAAGTAAATCAATTTTTTTTCTGCAAGAAACCGTGCAATTTTGCTGGAAGGATTCGAAGTTCCGGGAATTACGGTGAGAACTGCTATGGGGAGATTTTTACTCTATCATCAGGAGGGCGATTTTTATGAATAATCCGGCATATGATTCAGGTTACCTGAACAGTGCAAAACTATCTGGAAGATATTTATTTAATTGATAGCTCGAAACTGTTCTGACTGTTTTGGTATAATCTATAAATATATGAAAAAGTGATTATCGTAGATATATGGATATGGGGAATCCCCTGTATTTATGTAAAACTCCGAAACAGATTATGGGAAATATGGGAATTACTGTAGATTTAAATGCAGAAATAAGTAATACTTATGATGAATTTATTCTGGAATGGATGTCTGACTGCTATATTACTCTGCAATGGAAGTACCGGCTCTGGTCTTCTGAAATAATTGACATTGTAAAACCGGAAAAATTATATAAGCAGTATTATCCACTGCACGAAACATCTCTTACCAATGCGGTTACAAAAATATATGAGATTTATCATTTGAAAGACTTATATATGCATCATAGTGAACTACTCGGCAACTGAGTTACCAGAGCATCTGAAATGCTGTTTTTAATCCATCAAAATCCATATAATTTGTCTGGCATAAATCCCTGACTTCTTTCTCCGTAAAGCCAACATATTCTGCCAGAAGCCCCGGTTCCAGCATTGAAAATTCACGAAAGTCTGTCAATGCAGACAGTGTTCCATATTTTTATTGGCAGGATTCCTGTCATATAAGCACCTGCCAGGAACTGAGATATCTGTACCCCTTTAAACAGTGCACGAAGTAACCGGATATACGATTTCTGCAATGCCTCATCTGCAGAAGCTTCGCGTAACAGAGAATGTAAATGGGAAAAACATATATAGTGATAAGAGCGCAGCCAGAAAGATAACCTTAAAATCTCCTACTGTAAAAGGTGATTATAGTTATGGCAGTGTGTATGGTCCATATCTGGATACTGCCCATCTGGCGCAGGTAAGAAGTGTTGTACAGAGCTTTAAACTGAATTATATCCGCAAAGGAATGTCAGATTATGATAAAGTCCTGACTGCTTTTAATTATCTCCGCAGCAATTGTAGATATGCATACAGGGGATGGCAGTATAATTATGCAAATACAGCCTGGGGTGCACTGGTATATGGAGAAGCACAGTGTTCCGGATATGCAAGAGGCATGAAAGCACTCTGTGATGCGATCGGGGTAGACTGCCGTTACGTTCATGCAAATGCCAAAGCCAGTAACCCAAGCCACCAGTGGAATCAGGTAAAGGTTGGTGGTAAATGGTACATCCTGGATGCTCAGTCAAACGGCTTTCTTCTCGGAACAAATACCTGGATAAAACAGGCCGGGATGTCCTGGGATACAAAAGGACTGCCAACCTGTAGTAAAACAGATTATAAGAGATAAAGACTTTCTTTTCGTCTTCGGATGTTATGTTGAATGCATGCATTTCAACTACCATGTTCCTAAGAGTCATTCCCATAGATTTTGCAATCTCTTCCAGCTTATCTGTGGCAAAACCGGTATATTTTTTTATCTTGTCAATTGGTTCCTTATCTTTGAGCATCATTTCTGCAAGGGACAGATTTTTCTGTTCTACACCTTGTTCCATTCCTTGTTCGATACCCTTTACAATGCCCTGTTCAATACCCTGTTCAACAAGTGCTTTTCCAAGATTACACATATCCTGCACCTTGCTTTCAAATTCTTCTGTCATGGCAATGCCGAAATCATCCTGAAGACGGGCTTTCTTCGTTTCCATTCAGTGTCCCGGTATGGTCAGGCTGATCCTGATGCACTGCCCGGCTGGAAACTTCGATGTTGCCCTTTAAGCAGTTTTCACAGATAAACTTGACGCTGTATTGGGAAAATTCTTTTGTACAGGATTTGAGGATCCAGGCAGCAACTGCCTTATAGGTTAATAGTTTCTTGGCACATTCATCATATCTTGCACGATCTGCGGCAAGGTCTATCATTTGTGCCAGATTCGTTTGACGTATTATGGATGTCACCTCCTGTTACATATTTTGTACTTATATTTTATCAGAGCAGATATTTTATTTACCAGAAAAATTTTTTCGACAATCGCAGGATAAGTTTTGACAAAGAAAGACCCCAGTCAAAATGACTGGGGTCTTCTTTTTAGGAATCTGTATTATTTACCCAAATGGATTATTTAACAGTAGCTGTTTTCAGGTTTGGACCATGGGCTGAAGACTTTCT
>ENA-OQAR01000353-OQAR01000353.1-human-gut-metagenome-genome-assembly--contig:-NODE-353-length-13732-cov-2.819919_pt1 | contig 13732 bp, 16 predicted proteins | sample MGYA00242738_ERZ504533 | MGnify/ENA primary metagenome ERZ504533 (study PRJEB26092, sample SAMD00036276) | human gut metagenome | host: Homo sapiens | study: EMG produced TPA metagenomics assembly of... | reverse complement strand
ACCGGATGCCGCATCTCGGAAACGGTTGGCCTGTGCTGGGGTGACATCGACTTCGAGAGTGGGTTTATCACCATCCAGCACAATCTGGTGTACCATGACCACGAGGTCGGTGGCTGCTATTTCACCATGTCCACCCCCAAGACTGCGCCGGTAAGCGGGCAATTCCAATCTTGCCCGAAGTGCGGAAAGCGCTGGAGCAGGAACGCACCAACCAGCAGGAGCTGGAACTGGTATGCGAATACGAAATCGACGGAATCTCGGACTTCGTATTCCTGAACCGCTTCGGCCAGCCGCAGAATCCGCAGACGGTTAACCGTGCCATCAAGCGCATCAGCGTGGCATACAACGAAGCCGAACTGGAAAAGGCCGAAAAGGAAAAGCGGGAGCCGCAGCTGCTGCCGCCCTTCTCCTGCCATAATCTCCGGCACACGTTCTGCACCCGGCTGTGCGAAAATGAGACCAACCTGAAGATCATTCAGGACATCATGGGACACAAGGACATCAGCACTACGATGGAGATTTACGCAGAAGCCACCAAGGAAGCCAAAGCCCATTCCTTTGCAAATCTGAACGGTAAACTGGGCATTTCGGTCTGAAATCTACTACACCAACCACTACACCACTTTTTACACCAAATTGCCGGTAAGTTGTGGAGAGTTGCGTAGGGTGACGTACGGGAGCAGGAAAAAGGAAGCCGCATGGATAGGCTTATAACGGAAAATAAAGCCATTTGTGAGCCTTCCTTGACCTGTCCCCACGATGAAGCCGATTGAGCAGTAAATTCCGCGTTTGCGCAGCAATGAAAGCCCCAGTGGGGCTTTTAAGCGGCCGAGCGGTCTTGCGCCAGCAAGATGGAGGGGCCTTGCCCCGACAAGCTCCAATTTAAGCAAAACATAGCCTGAAACTTCTTGATGTACCGAGAAGTTTCAGGCTTTTTCTTTTGATGGATTTCCAGCGAAAACTACGCCATACGCCAAAACGTGGAGGACGAATACGGCAACACCCCGGCACAGCGGGCAGAACTGGACTGGCTGCTCTACAACAAGCCCTTGGAGTATGCCCAGCTTGTGCTGGGTGGGGAGATTGGACATTATCTCTCGCTTGGTTGCGGCCATGGCAGGCTGGAAGAGCAATAACATAACAAACACAGCCCCACCTTGGCGAAGGAGAAGCCAAAGCGGGGCTGTATTCAATGAAGGAGAAATGAAAGGAATATCAGGTTACAGATTCAGCTCAAACTGTTCCACCGTAACAGTTGCTTTGCCATCGGCGGCAAAGGTGATGCCATCGGCAGACTGGGGGGGTGTAGATCCATGCGGTCATGGTCTGCTCACCGTCGTTGGCGAAAACTTCGATGCTGTTTTTGTCCAGCAGGATGCGGAGTTTGAGCGCACCGTTCTGGCTGCGCACCTTGCAGCTGCGGCGGTGAACAATGTCGGCACGGGAACCGGCATAGCTGCGATCCAGCGTCAGCTCGGAGGTGTAGGGGTCGTAGGTCAGGCTGGTGTGATGGTCTGCATCGGCGGCCAGCTTCAGGGTAAAGGAGCGGTACTCGCCGGGCTGCACCGTAACGGTCAGATCCGCCACACGGCCCTTGATGCCTTCCAGAGAAGTTTCGCTTTGCACCGTCACATTTTCGTGCAGGGTGCGCTTGCCGTGGACGGCATCCAGCTCCCGCACCGGGGCCTGAACAATGCGTCCGTCCTTGATGTGCAGCTCGCGGGGGCAGATGGTCTGCCCGAACCACTTGCAGCCCTTGGGCTTATCCTCGGTGTCCGACCAGGTCTGCAGCCATGCGGTCATGATGCGGCGGCCATCCGGGGCAAGGGTGGTCTGGGTGGCGTAGAAGTCGATGCCGCCGTCCATCAGCTGCACGTTTTCCTTGGTGAAGGTGTGGGTAGCTTCGTCGTAGCTGCCGATGAAGGCAATCACGTTGTGACCGTTGTGGAACTCGCCCTTGGGCAGCATCTCCATGGGGCCGAGCATCAAGACCTGCTTGCCGTCCAGCGGGAAGAAGTCCGGGCACTCCCACATTTTGCCGTACTGATTGTTGCAGCGTTCCAGCACCGTGACAAAGTGCCAGTCGAAGCCGTCCTTGCTCTGGAACAGTGCTGCTGCGCCGCTGCGTCCTCGGCCAGGCAGACGGTGACGGCGGAGTAGGTGCCGTCGGCCTCACGCCAGATCTTGGGGTCCCGGAAATCGAACTTACTGAAGCCCTCCGGCAGGTCTTTCTGGGTCAGCACCGGGTTGCAGGCAGGCTTTTCGTAGTTGAGACCGTCACCAATGGCAATGCTCTGGGTCTGGATATCCCGCATCTCCCCATTGGGCTGCTTTTCTGCCACCACGCTGGTGTACATCAGCAGCTGCTTGCCGTCATCCATCTCGGTAGCAGAACCGGAGAAGCAGCCGGGGCCGTTGTCCGCCGGGGAATCCGGGGCGAGTGCACAGGGCAGATACTCCCAGTGCAGCAGGTCGGTGCTGACCGCGTGACCCCAGTGCATGGGCGCCCACCGCACATCGTAGGGGTTATACTGATAGAACTGGTGATACTTCCCTTTATAATAAGAGAAACCGTTGGGGTCGTTGAGCCAACCCACATAGGGAGTCATGTGGTAAGCAGGGCGTTCCGCCGGGGGAAATGGCAGCGCCGTGCTCGGCCTCGTAGGCACGGGCTTTTTGTAAAGTCAAATCGTTCATGGAATCCTCCAAAGGAAAGAATTCTTATGCGTAGTAAGCATCCAGATATTTCTGCATAATGCCCAGATAGTCGGACAGGCCATAGTCTTCCAGCTTGCTCAGATATTCGTTCCACTCTGCATCCTTCGTGCCGTTCATGATCCAGTTGGCCTTCTGCGTATTCATGTAGGTCTGCAGATCTGCCTGCAGGTTAGAGACCTGCTCGGTGTCCTCGCTGCTCATAAAGACATTGGGATAGACATAATCGTTGTTCATATCCGGGGTGTAGATCTCCTTGATCCAGTCCAGACGATACTGTGCATCGTCCGGGCAGGTAACGTATACACCATAGTAATCATCCAGAACTGCCAGAGGTCCACTGACACACTGCGCTTCACGGACTTCCACGGGAGAAGCATCGCCCAGAGGAGCGTGCTTCAGCATGGGCTCGCCCTTATCGTTGGTGGACAGTTCAAAGATGTTAAAGCCTTCCGCATCGCCGTAAGTACCCCAGTTGTTCTGCGGAGACTGGAGGGGTGCGTACATCTGATCCAGCCATGCGCAAACCAGTGCAGGGTTCGTCGCCTTTGCGGTGACAACGCATCTGCCGCGGGCAAAGCCGCTGGTGAAAGAACCGTTCTGCGGAGTGATATTCCGGGTATCGGCGGTCAGGGCAGGCAGCGGCTCCCAGTCGGTCAGGTTGTCAATGTTGGCAACATCCCAGCTGAAGCAGACACCATAGCGGCCAGCCTTGCCCTTGGAAACATAGGTGGACCACTCCTGCGTGAAGCACTCCGGGTCGATGAGCTTCTCGGCATACAGCTTGTGCAGCCAGTCCAGACCATCACGGTAGCCCTGCTGGGTGGCGGCACAGATAACTTTCCGGTCGTTGGTAACGGCGATATGGCGGTCTTTGTCTGCATCGCCGTAGCCTTCGCCAAAGCCATTGATGAGGATGCTGGGGTCCTGATCGCCGTTGTTGACGATGCAGGACATGGGGATGATGTCGCCGTCAATGCCATACTCTGCCTTGATAGAAGCGGCGTTATCACGGAATGCAATCAGCACCTGCTCAAACTCGTCCACCGTGGTGGGCATCGACAGACCGAGGAAGTTCAGCCACTTGGTATTGATGAAGCTCATGTTGCCAATGGTCTGGATGGCGGTCTTTTCCGAGCCGAGCTGCTCGATCCAGGGCAGTGCCCAGATGTGGCCATCGCTGTCGGTGCACATGGTGCGGTACTCCGGGTACTGCTCAAAGACCTTCTGGAGATAAGGCATATTGTTGTCAATGTAGTCTTCCAGATTGAGGATGACACCCTGATCTGCGTAGCGCAGCAGATTGCTGTCGGTAAAATCAGCAGTAAAAACAAAATCCGTCAGGGTGTTGGGGTTGGACATATTCAGGGTGATCTTATCGCTCCACTGGTCGGACTGGATGGCGGTCCAGTCGATGTGCACATTGGTCTGCTCTTCCAGACGCTTGAAGATGGTGCGGTTGTTCGGTTCGGGTTCGCTGCCCACAGGGAAGCTGGTCATACCGGTAAAGGTGACCTTTTCGGACAGCGGAAATGTAACGGCACCGGTCACGTCCACAGCTGCGGCAGCAGAATCGCCGCTGCCGGTGGATTTGCCGCCACAGGCAGACAGAGCAGCGGCAGAGCCCGCCAGAGCGCAGACCTTGAGGAAGTTGCGGCGAGAGATCAGCTTTTTCATGGTATTTTCTCCTTTTTCATGTTTCTTTTTTCGTGTAACAGATGAGCGTACCTGCTTATAAAATTCTGGAATATCCTCAGCCCTTAATGGAACCAGCCATGATGCCGGCATCAAAATACTTCTGGAAGAAGGGATACATCACCAGCAGCGGCAGACTGGAAATAATAATGGTTGCATATTTGAGCAGCTCTGCCATCTTGGCACGTTCGGCAGTGCTCTGGATATCTGCGATCATGCCGGATTCCGGCTGGCTCTGGATCAGGATGGAACGCAGCACCAGCTGCAGCGGCTGCTTCGATGCGCTGTTCAGGTAGATCATGGCGTCAAAGTAGCTGTTCCACATTGCCACGAACTGCCACAGAGCCAGAACTGCCACCACCGGCATACAGACGGGCAGCAGGATCTTGAAGAAGTAAAGCATCTCGCTGGCTCCATCCACATCCGCAGCTTCGCGCAGCTCACGCGGGACGCCTTGATAATAGGTACGGGCAATGATCATGTTCCACACGCTGAATGCTCCCGGCAGAATGACCGCCCACATGGAATCCAGCAGACCCAGATTGTTGATGAGCAGGTAGGTGGGGATCAGACCGCCGCTGAAAAACATCGTGATCACAAACAAGGTGTTGAAGATCTTTTTGCCTTTGAAGTCCGGCAGCGACATGGGATAAGCGGCAAGCATCGTCACAGCTACCGAGATGATGGTGAAGATGATCGAGTAAAGTACTGCGTTCCTGAAGCCGACCCAGATCTGCTTGTCCGAAACGACGCGCTGGTAAGCATCCAGACTCCACTTGCTGAAATCAAAGGAGATGCCCTTGTTTTGCAGAGTGACCGGGTCCATAAAGGACGCGATGACGATGTAGATCATCGGAACGATGATCGCCAGCAGGAACAAGCCCAGAAGTGCGTAGCCGCAGTACAGGATGATCTTATCTTGTCTGGTGTAGAGGGCCATTTTTGATTTTTTCTGTTTTGCCATGGTAAACCCCTCCTTACAAGCCCTTGCCATCGTTCATTTTGGCAACGATCTTGTTCACTGCGATCAGCAGGATGACGTTGACAACGGTGTTGAACAGACCGACTGCGTGGAAAAGCTGTAATCGCCGTCCAACAGGCCCTTTTTTATAAACGTACGTTGCAATGATCTCGGCAGTGTTCAGGTTCAGGTCGGTTTGCAGGGCATAGGCTTTTTCAAACCGATGCTCATGATGTTGCCTGCCTGCAGGATAAACTGAATAACGACCATATCCTTAATGGCGGGCCACTCCACCGTCATGATCTGCTGGATCAGGTTTGCGCCGTCGATCATCGCAGCTTCCTTCAGATCTTTGCTGGCGTTAGAAAGGGATGCGGTGTACATGATGGATGCCCAGCCGGCACCCTGCCAGATGCCGCTGATAATGTAGATGGGGCGGAACGCTTCCGGCAGCGTCATGAAGTTGATGCTGGTGTGAAGCAGGCCGTTCACCGGACCGGTGACACTCAGCAGCACTCGGACGATGCCGCACAGCACGATGACCGAGATGAAGTTGGGCATATACAGCACCAGCTGCACCTTCTGCTTGATCTTCTTGCTCTCGATACGGTTGAGCAGGAATGCCAGCAGGATGGGGATCGGGAAGCCCCACAGCAGACCGTAGACGCTCAGCTTCAGGGTGTTGATCAGATAGCGCTGGAAGTCCGGCGAGGACATGAAGCGGGTAAAGTTTTTGAAGCCTACCCACTCGCTGCCCCAGATGCCCTTGAAGGGATTGTACTTCTGGAACGCGATCAGCACACCGCCCATGGGAGCGTACTTGAACACCAGCGTCAGCGCCACGCAGGCAGCAGGAACAACAGGTAAAGCTGCCAATGCCGTTTGATGTAGACCCATGTGTTGTGCAGCTTGCGTTCTGCTGTCAGCACAGCCGTTTCCGGCGAGGCCGTCTTTGCTTTCATGAATCATTCTCCTCCTTTTTGATTTGCTTGCCGTTTGATTCGCACTTTACATTTGCACCTTTTGAATTTTTACGTTTTTTCGCTTCTATTGTGCAAATGTAAAATCCTTTGATTTATTTATACCACTCACGCAAGCGAATGTCAACGATAATTCATGGTATACATCAAAAATTATTGTGGATTTGTACAGATGCACAAATTCAAAAGTGCGCAAATATGCAAATGATGATTTGCATTTTTGCATTTGACTAATTTGTGCATTTGCACTATACTGGAGTCGCAAAGAATAAGATCCGTCACCGGACTTTATCTATAAAAGAAAGAACACCCGCTCCTATTTATAAAGAAAGAGGATGACTTATGGCAACCAAAGTCACCATTCAGGATATTGCAAACGAACTGCAGCTTTCCCGCAACACAGTTTCAAAGGCCATCAACAACACCGGTGTGCTGGCAGATGCCACACGGGAGAAGATCCTGCGCAAAGCCGCCGAAATGGGCTATAAGCAGTTTGCCTATCTGCCGCTGTTTCAGGAAGACACTGCAAAAGCAGCAGAGCATTCCATTCTGCCGAGTGACAAACGGGAGATCGCCATGCTGACGACCCAGTTTCTGAGCAGCTCTCACTTTTCCTCCATGATGCTGGATCGTTTCCAGTCGGAAATCGAGCATCTGCATAGCTGTACGACCATTCATCGCATTTCTCCCATAGAGCTGAAAGAGAAAAAGCTTCCATCTTCTCTCAATATCGAGCGCACAGCCGGCATCATCTGCATTGAAGTATTCGACTATGACTACGCACAGATGCTGTGCGATCTGGATGTTCCGCTGCTGTTTGTAGACACCCCTGTGATGGATATGCGTCCTCCCTTAAAGCCGACCGCCTTTATATGGAAAACCGCATTGAGGTCCAGAATGCGGTGGCTCACATGGTCCAGCGCGGCAAAAAAACGCATCAGCTTTGCGGGGGATAAAAACCACTGTCAGTCCTTTTTTGAGCGTTATATGGCTTATAAGGATGCAGTGGAGTACTTTGGTCTGACAGAAGGCCTGAACACCTGTGCGATGCCATCTGGACAGCAGAACTATCCGGTATCCCTGTACGAAACCATACGTCGGTTCAAAACGATGCCGGATGCCTTTGTCTGCGCCAATGACTTTGTTGCCATGGATCTGGTCAAGGCATTGAATGAGCTGGGGTATTCGGTTCCCGATGATATCTGGGTCTGCGGCTTCGATGACAGTCAGGAGGCCTCCTACTTTGCCCCCCATCTGACTTCGATCCATATCCATGGACAGATCATGGGCTACACCGCTGCCAATCTGCTTATGACCCGCATCGAAGAGCCATCGCTGAACTATCGCACCGTCTATACGGAAACCAACCTGATCCTGCGCGAATCCACAGGAGATTGAGCGAAAGGAGAACCCCCATGCGTGACCTGTGCAACACGGACAAGCCGCTGTTTGCTGTGCTGACGAAATTGACTTACAGTGCTTACCTGAACATCTTATGGCTCGTGTGCAGCCTGCCCATCGTTACCATAGGAGCTTCTACGACCGCATTGTTCTACGTCACGCTCAAAATGGCGGAAGATCGGGACGACGGTCTGACCCGATGTTTTTCAAGGCGTTCCGGGAAAATTTTAAGCCCGCCACAAAACTCTGGCTTATCCTGCTGACAGTCGGCAGTTTTCTGGTTGCGGATGGCTTTGTGTTGCGCCGAATGTGGAGCGAAAACATTTTCTGGACGCTGCTCACTGCTGTGCTTATTGGTGCGGCAGTTCTGTACGGCATCGTTCTGCTGTATGCCTTTCCTCTGCTGGCACGGTTTGAAAACACCACCTTCGGCATCCTGAAAACAGCGTTTCTCGTGGGTGTCCGGTATCTGTTTTGCACCCTGCTGATGGCGGCGATCTATGGCATCATGGGGTACGTCATAGTGTTTGTGTTCACGCCTGCATTCCTGCTGGGCATGGGTTTGTGCGCAATGCTCTGCTCCTTTTCTGATGCTTCGGATCCTCTATCAGATCGGTGGAGACCCTGATGCAGTACATGAGGAATCCGACCATGACAAAAACTGACCGGGATACGCTCCGCTCCCTCCATGGGCGCAAAAAGTGGGAGCACATCTGGGCATATTACAAGCTGCCCATTGCGATCGTGCTCATCGTCGTATATATCCTCGGGTATGCAGCCTACCGTCATGTGACGAAAAAAGAGGATGTGCTTTACCTTGGTCTGGTAAATATCACTGCCGGGTCTGATCTGACGGAACAGCTTACCACCGGCTTTGCCGAGGCGCAGGGTCTGACCAAAAAGCAACAGGTCGATCTGCTGTCCGGCTTACTGCTCAGCGAAAGCGAACACGCAGAGGAGCAGTATGTATATGCTTCGGAGATGAAGCTGCTGGGTGCAGTCAGTGCCCAGCGGTTAGATGTTGTTCTGATGGACGAATATGCACGGGATCGACTGTTGGCAGATGATTATTTTCTCGATCTGCGGACACTGGATGCGTCTTTCCATGCACTGTCGGGTTTGAACGCCGGTGGGACCGTGCTGGATATTTCGGACACGCCGTTTGTCAGGCAGGCAGGTTTTTCTGGCAAGGTCTATCTTGGGGTAGTGCAGAATGCACCGCACCCGGAGCGTGCAGCCGCTTACATTCATTATCTGTTCCAGCGGTGACCGTTGGGTTTTAGCTTATAGGATAAAAATAAGGAGAAAACGCATGGACATTTTAACGATTGGTGAAGTTTTGATCGACCTGACCCAGACCGGCAAGGATGCGCGCGGCATCCCCCAGTTTGCCGCAAACCCCGGCGGTGCACCGGCCAATCTGGCTGTGGCTGCTTCCAGACTGGGCGCACAGACCGCCTTTATCGGCAAGGTGGGTGCGGATGCCTTTGGCCGCTACCTGAAAGAGGTTCTGGCAGAAAACAAGGTAGACGTTTCCGGCATGGCGGTGGATGCAGACCACCCCACCACCATGGCGGTGGTCTCGGTGGATGCCACCGGCGAGCGGGATTTCAGCTTCTACCGCAGTGCCAACGCTGACGTGATGCTGTGCAAGGAGGACATTTCGGACGAGGCTCTGAAGGCTGCCAAAATCGTGCACTTCGGCTCTGTCAGCCTGACCGCTGACCCCTCCCGCACCGCTACGCTGGATGCTGCTGCCCGTGCCAAAAAAGCTGGGTGCTACCATCACCTACGACCCGAATTACCGTGCAAACCTCTGGAAGAACAAAGAGGACGCCATTGCTCAGATGAAAGCTCCCCTGCCGCTGGTGGATATCCTGAAGGTGTCCGATGAAGAGCTGCCCCTGCTCACCGGAACCACTGACTGCGAAAGCGGCACGGCACAACTGGCACAGAACGGCATCCGGCTGATTTTCGTCACCTTGGGTGCAAACGGCGTATTCTACCGCTTTGGGGACAAGACCGGCCATGTGGCAGGTGTCCCCTGCAAGGTGGGCGACACCAACGGCGCAGGCGATACCTTCTTTGGGGCTGCTCTGTCCAAGCTCTGCAAGGAGGAGCTGGACACCCTGACGGTGGACAAGCTGGAAAGCATTCTGGCCTTTGCCAACAAGGCCGCCAGCATCACCACCAGCCGACATGGTGCTATCCCCGCCATGCCCACCCTTGCAGAAGTGGAGGGCTGAACCATGGCAGCAAAACAGGAATTTGCGTCCCGGTTTGCCAAGCACAAGGACGAGCTGGAATGGCTGTTCATGGAACTGTACCACAACCGGGAAGGGCTGGAGGTTCTGGAGCGGGAGATGGCAGAAGCCTACAACGCCCGCAGCGCCGAGCTGAAAGCGCTGGACAAAGCACGCTCTGCCGACCCGGAGTGGTACAAGCGGGGCAATATGTTCGGCATGACCATGTACACCGACCTCTTTGCCGGAAATCTGAAAGAGCTGGCAAAGAAACTGCCCTACCTCAAGGAGCAGAAGCTGACCTATCTGCACCTGATGCCCCTGCTGCAGATGCCCCATCCCCACAACGATGGCGGCTATGCGGTGGAGGATTTTGACACCGTAGACCCGGCCCTTGGCACCAACAAAGATCTGGAAAACCTGACCCGGGAGCTGCGGAAAGCCGGCATCAGCCTGTGTCTGGATTTTGTCATGAACCACACCGCCAGCACCCACCGCTGGGCCATGGCGGCAAAAGCTGGTGACCCGTGGTTTCAGGCCTATTACCACCTCTACGAGGACCGCACCATCCCCGACCAGTACGAGCAGACGGTGCCGCAGGTGTTCCCCAACACCGCGCCCGGCAACTTTACATGGTGTGAGGAAATGCACAAGTGGGTGCTGACCACCTTCCACGACTACCAGTGGGACCTGAACTACGCCAACCCGGCGGTGTTCGTGGACATGACCAAGAGCATCCTGCACCTTGCAAATCTGGGTGTGGAAGTGTTCCGCATTGACGCCGTGCCCTACATCTGGAAGCAGCTGGGCACCACCTGCCGCAATCTGCCGCAGGTGCACACCATCGTGCGGATGCTGCGCATGGTGCTGGAATGCGTCTGCCCGGCGGTCATCCTCAAGGGCGAGGTGGTCATGGCTCCCAAGGAGCTGGCCGCCTATTTCGGCACCCCGGAAAACCGGAATGCCACATGCTCTACAACGTGTCCACCATGGTCAACCTGTGGGGCGCCCTTGCCAGCCGGGATACCCGGCTGCTGAAGGCGCAGCTGGATGCCCTCCATGCCCTGCCGGACAACTGCTGGTTCGTGAACTATCTGCGCTGCCACGATGATATCGGCTGGGGTCTGGACGAGGCGGTGGAAAAACGGCTTGGCATTGACCCGCAAAAGCACAAGGAATATCTGTATCACTTCTATGAGGGCAATTTCCCCGGCAGCTGGGCAAAGGGCGAGCTGTACAACTACGACCCTGCCACCGGCGATGCCCGAAGCTGCGGCACCACCGCCAGCCTGTGCGGCGTGGAGCAGGCACTGGAAAAGGACGACAAAACCGCACTGGACTACGCCGTAAAGCGTGACCTGCTGCTGCACACTGCTATGGCGTTTTTGCAGGGTTTCCCCATGCTGAACTGCGGGGACGAGATCGCACAACTCAACGGCTGGGATTATAAAAACGACCCTGACCGTGTGGAGGACAGCCGCAATCTGCACCGCACAAAAATTCAACTGGGAGGACGCAAAGCAGCGCACCCGGAAGGGCACGCTGCAAACAGTTGTGGCAGGGCATGGAGCAGCTGCGCCAAATGCGTGCAGACCCCTGCTTTGCCCCGGATGCGTGGGTGACCACATGGGACAGCCACAACCCCGGCGTGCTGGCGCTGGTACGCAAGCGCGGCGAGGAAACGCTGGTGGGGCTGTTCAACTTTACCGAGTACCCGGCAGGGGCAAGTCTGGACGCTCTGGGCGGCGAGTATCACACCCCGGAGGGCACTTCCGTCTGGCTGGCGGATGTGGAACTGGAGCCGTATCAGGCACTGCTGGTAAAAACAAATAAGTAAAGCGGAATACTCCGGTAACTTTCTCTTGGTTGGAAAGTTTGCCGGAGTATTTTTGTTTCGCGCAAACTGCAAGGTCACTGGATCATTGAAATGTCGGAGATGATTGCCACCGCCAATGCCACGCGTGTCTGCGCAAAAAAATCCCCCCGATACCGGGGCATCCGGTATCGGGGGGATCTGTCATTCTGAGGCTTTACGGAGGAAGCGCTCAGAGGTTACTTTTTGGGGAACGCCTTGTTCCAGATCTCAATGGTCTTGAACTTGGGCATCCAGCCGTCCGATTCAAACTTGCCTTCCCGTGCATCCAGCAGACCCTGCTCCACGCACCACTGTGCGGCCTTAGCCTGCTCGGCATCGGTGATGTCTGCAAAGGCGGGCTGTGCGGCGGGTTCGGGCTTGCCCTTCTCAGTCCAGATGAGCAGGGCCAGCTGGCCGCGGTTTGCCGGGATGGCTGCGCCCTCGGGCAGGAGGTTGTGCAGGATCACGCGGGTGGCGATCTCGTAGCCGCCCCAGACGGCTGCACCGCCAACGGCCACGGCGGCAATTGCACCGCCCGTGGTATCCATGGGTGCAGGTTCTACGCCGAAGTCTTCATCAATAGGTTCGTCCGGTCCGGCCACCGCGCTGGCCGACCAGTGGGCGATCAGTTTGACCGGGTAAACGGGCATCTCAAACGTCGTGGCCGCGCTCTTGGCATTGTCCAGCTTGAGCTGCAGATTTTCCGGAATGCCACCGGGGAATTTCTCGTAGAAGCTATCGGGGTACTTGATCTCCCATTCCACGAACTCCATGCCGGGGTATTTCTCGGCATCATATGGGGTAGCTGTGATCTCCACCGTGGTGCCGATCTCTGCGGGGATATCGCTGCCCTCGTCCAGAGTGGACTTTGCCGTGCCGCCCGTAACAGTAACGGTACTCCTCAGCACGGAAGCGGGGATGCTGTAAACGGCGGTCAGCTTCACATTGCCTTTGGGCATATCAAAGCTGATCTCTGCGGTGCCTGCTTCAGTCGCAGAACCCAGACTGCCCTCGGTCGGGTCAAAGCTGGTGCTTCCCTCTTCCACCTTCCAGTGATGGAACTTCACGCCCTTGGCGGCATCCTCATCGGTGGGTGCATTGGCCTTGACAGTGACCGTTTCGCCCTCAAAGGCGGTAGTAATCTGGCCGGTGGTGTCGTCGCCCACCTGCGCAGTGCCGTTCGCAACGGTAATACTGTAGTAAGTCTCCCTCGGCTCAATGCGCAGGTAGCTGCTTTCTGCCGCTTCTGCAAGCGGATGGATGCGCGGGTCGATCAGCTCAGCATCCGGCTCTTCGCTGGTATAGTAGACGTATTTTTTGCCGTCTGCCTGTGTAAAGTCAACAGTGCCCACAGGGCCACCCGGTGCTTTTGTTTTCCAGGATCACAGTGCCGGAAGCGGTGATCTTGGTGTTTTCGGAGACTGCTCTTTCGTCATCACTGATGGAAATGGTGACATCCTCGGCCTTGTTGATCGTCAGTTTTTTGCGCCGCTCTACCGTCGGTACTCTCAATGGTCACGTTACCACCGCTGGTAATGGTAAGAGCCTTATTCGAAATACTATTGCCGTTTGCATAAAGATCAAACATCACCGAGATTGTTAATACTCAGATTTCCATTCACAACCACGTCTCCGCCGCTGCGGATATCCACCTTACCGGTGCAGTCGATTGTGCTGGTATCATCTCTGGCGAAAAATCGCAGCATACTTATCACTGCTGACCTTCACATTATGTGCATTCTCCACAATCAACTTTGCAGCCACAGCAATCTGATCTTTACCATCCAGATTTATATCCTTGCCGGGGTGCGTTGATTTTTCAGAGACGAGCGCTTTATTCTGCCATCCGACTTCACGTTTGGGTGGTCGGGTCGTAACTCAG
>ENA-OQAR01000352-OQAR01000352.1-human-gut-metagenome-genome-assembly--contig:-NODE-352-length-13740-cov-2.529273_pt1 | contig 13740 bp, 15 predicted proteins | sample MGYA00242738_ERZ504533 | MGnify/ENA primary metagenome ERZ504533 (study PRJEB26092, sample SAMD00036276) | human gut metagenome | host: Homo sapiens | study: EMG produced TPA metagenomics assembly of... | reverse complement strand
CTTTTGCCATAGTACTTTATTTTGGGCGGTATAGCATTGGGTGGCATTTATCAAAATGAAAAAAGGATTCGGCAGACGGCCGTCTGTTTATGTGGAAAATTGCTGCCCAAGCTGTCAGTGAGCACCCATGGACAGGATGCGGATGGAACAGTGTTCCGGCTGCTTACGGACAAGCGCAGGAGAATTATTTTGCAGCCGGAAATTATACGGCAACGGAGGAACTTGTGGCAGGTGCTCCCGAATATGTTTTCAATGAATATCTGCAAGTAGCCATTGCCTGGGGAATACCTGTGCTTTGCATCGGGTTGTTGATACTAGGTGGGAGCATGTACATAGGTCATAAACAAGGCATCTATGGACTATGCGGCGCATTGCTATCTTTAGCGGTATTTGCGTTTTCCTCTTATCCACTACAATTTCCGGCGTTTGTTTCGGCTTTGATTATATCGGTGCTGGCTTGCAGTATTCGTGTTCTTCCTTTAGAGAAAGTCTGGTTTTCGCCTTTTTGTTTACTATCTTATTGTTAATCGGAAGCTATGGCTGTTTCTGTAAATATCAGCAGAAATCCAAGACTGTAGAAGCTTGTAAGCAATGGACCAAAAGCCGTATGTTTTACCACTCGGGAGCTTATCAGCAAGCGGTGGAAAGCTATGCTGAAATTCAGAAAGAAATGAAAGGGAATGCCCGCTTTATGTTTGAGTATGGCCATGCCTTGCATAAACTGCATGAACCCGAACTGTCTAACAAGGTACTGAAAGAGGCCTTGAAAGTGAGTGGCGATCCCATGATACTAAATATTATCGGGAAAAATGAACAGGACATGAAGCACTATGATAGTGCGGAATATTGGTTTATGCGTGCTGTCCATCGGTTGCCCGGAAGGATTTATCCTTATTATCTTTTGGCCAATCTATATGCGGATCCGTTTTTTTTATCGGTGTGACAAATTGGAGCGGATGGTACAGACGGTATTGGAGAAAGAACCGAAAAATTCAATCTACCGCTATCAAGCAGATGAGACGGAAAGCACGGGAATTATTAAAAAAAAGTACCCGAAAATAGTTTTTTCAAAATAAAAAAGTTTTTTATTTGTTATAGATATCACAAAATATGACCATGAAATTACACATATTTGCATCAGGCTTATTATTAGCCGTTTCTTTCACTGCCTGCTCGGGAGAAAAAAGGAAACAACGGAAAAAGAAGGGGTGGAAACAGTTCTTCCTTCTTTACCCAATGAGGTGACGGTGATGCCGCTGAAAAAGCAGGTTTTCAATCATGAATTGATCAGTAACGGGAAAGTGACGGCACAGGATTATGCCGACCTGTATTTTCGTACCTCGGAAGTGGTGGCGAATATCTGGGTAAAGAACGGGGATATAGTGCGGAAAGGTCAAAAAATAGCCCAATTGGATTTGTTTAAGTTGAACAATACGTTGGTACAGAATAAAAATAGTTTGGCACAGGCTACCCTGGAGATGCAGGATGTGTTGATAGGACAAGGATATGCTCCCGATAATCTGAAGGTGATACCTGCTGATGTGCTGGAACTGGCAAAAGTAAAAAGCGGGTATGAGCAGAGCAAAGCTCAATATGAATCTGCTCAATATGATATGGAACAAGCTACGTTGACTGCTCCTTTCGATGGAGTGATTGCCAACCTCTTTGAAAAGAGATATAATATGCCCAAAACTTCCGAGCCTTTCTGCCGGGTAATCAATGCCGGAAATATGGAGGTGGATTTCACCGTACTTGAAAATGAGCTGCCATTGCTGAAAGTGGGGGATAAGGTGGAGATTACTCCTTATGCATCGGCAGCAGGGGTGCGCCAGGGAAGTATCAGTGAGATTAATCCGCTGGTGGACGAGAATGGAATGGTACGGATAAAGGCGCGAGTGAACGGGAGTAATAAATTGTTCGACGGCATGAATGTAAGGGGTAAGCGTGAAGCGTTCTGTGGGCGAACAACTGGTTATCCCCAAAAACGGCAGTTGTACTACGTTCCGGCAAACAGGTGGTATTTACACTGAAAGAGGGTAAAGCTATGTGGAACTATGTGCATACGGGATTGGAGAATATGGAGGAATATACTGTCACAGACGGACTGGAAGAAGGTATGGAGGTGATAACTACCGGAAATGTGAATCTGGCTCATGAAGCACCGGTGAGGGTGATTAAAAATTAAAAGTATGGTTAAGTTCTTATTGCAACGGCCCATTGCGGTGCTGATGGCTTTTACCGCCTGTTTTATTGTCGGGTTGGTGACCTACTTTTCGCTGCCTGTATCTTTGCTGCCCGATATTGCCATACCGCAGATTACCATACAGGTAACGGGCGAGAATTCATCGGCACGCGAACTGGAGAATACGGTGGTTACCCCTGTGCGCAGACAGTTGCTGCAAGTGGCCGGACTGAGAGAAATAAAAAAGTGAAGCCCGTGACGGGGGCGGGTGTGATCCGTCTGGAATTTGACTTTGGAGTGAATACCGACCTGGCATTTATAGAGGTGAATGAGAAGATAGATGCCGCTATGAACAGTCTTCCCAAGGAAGTGACACGTCCCAAGGCTATCAAAGCAAGTGCAACGGATATTCCTGTACTTTATGTCAATATGACTTTGAAAAAACGACGGTGCTTATCAGGAAACCGACGAGCAACAATTTCTGGAGTTGTGCGAATTGGCGGAGAATGTGGTGAAACGCCGCATCGAACAGTTACCCGAAGTGGCTATGGCGGATATAACCGGATGCCCGGAAGGCTTTTGCAAATTGTTCCTGATAAAGATAAACTGGCCATGACGGGTATCAGTGTGGAGGATATAGAGAATACACTTTCCGCCAATAATGTAGAGCCGGGAAGCATGTTGGTGAGGGATGGTTATTATGAATATAATATTCGCATAGCTACCCTGCTTCGTACCCCGGAGGATGTGAAGAATATCTATATCCGCAAGGGGGAACGTATTATGCAGTTGAAAGAGCTCTGCAAAGTAGATATTGTTTCGCAAAAAGAGATGGGACGTTCCGTAGCCGGAGGAAAAAGGGCGGTAACGCTGGCCATTATCAAGCAGAGCGATGAAAATATGGATGTCATGAAAGAGAAGCTGAAAGAAACAACCGATTATTTTGCATCCCTGTATCCGGATATTGAGTTCAGCGTGAGCCGTAACCAGACGGAATTGCTGGACTACACCATTTCAAATTTACAGCAGAATCTTTCTTTGGGCTTTCTATTTATCTTTATTGTAGCTGTGCTGTTTCTGGGGGATGTCCGTTCACCGTTGATTATCGGCATCAGCATGGTTACTTCTATTGTAATCACATTCTTTTTCTTTTATTTCTGTCATGTGTCGCTGAATGTGATATCACTTTCGGGCTTGATTCTGGCAGTAGGTATGATGATAGACAGCGCCATTATTGTAACGGAAAATATTTCGCAGTATCGTGAACGGGGGTATTCTCTGAAACGTTCGTGTGCCGTGGGCACGACGGAAATGATTACACCGATGCTCAGTTCGTCCCTTACAACCATTGCGGTATTTGTGCCTTTGATATTTATGAGTGGCATAGCCGGAGCTATTTTTATGGATCAGGCTTTTTCTATCACGGTGGGATTGATGATATCTTATATTACGGGTATTATGTTGCTGCCCGTATTGTATCTGTTGTTTTATAAGGTCGGTATCCGCAGTAAGGGATTTCTTTCCAGACGTTTTTGACAATCTGCTGAAAAATGAGTGGCTGGAAAGCTTTTATGATAAAGGGATTGACTGGGTGTTCTCACATAAAAAAGCTTTGTGTGACCGGCACGCTGGCAACCCTTCCACTGTGTGTGTTTCTTTTTTTATGTAATGGAAAAAGAGCGTATGCCGCAGATTGACCAGAATGAACTGGTGGCAAGGATAGAGTGGAATGAGAATATCCATGTGGACGAGAACAACCGCCGGGTGGATGATTTAATGAAACAGGTGGACGACCGGGTAACGGAGCATGCTGCTTATGTGGGTATGCAGGATTATATATTGAACGGGGGCAGTGAACTTTCGTCTACCGAAGCGGAACTTTATTTCAAGACGGAAAAGCCATCCGGAATCTATTCATTGCAGGAATTATTAGAGAAGGAGATAAGAGAGAAATATCCGTTGGCTGTGGTTACTTTCTCACCTCCCGAAACAATCTTTGAAAAATTGTTTGTGACAGGAGAAGCGGATGTGGTAGCGGAACTCCATACGGCGAATAAGTCGCAGGCACCGGATGCGGAGCATTTGCAGCGGTTGGAAAAGGAAATTACGCGGGTGGCGGGTAATGTTCGACGGGCATCGCTTTCCGGAATCAGATGAATCTGATAATCAATAAAGAAAAACTGTTGTTGTATAACGTATCATATGATGAATTGACGCGGGTGCTCCGCACGGCTTTCAAAGAAAACAAGGTTTCCGTTTTACGCTCTTATCAGCAATATCTGCCTATCAGTATTGCCGGAGAGGAAAAGAGTGTAAATAGTGTATTAAGTGAAACTTTGGTGCGGACGATGGCGGATGGTAACGGAGAGGTGAATCATATTCCTTTGAATAATCTGGTGACGGTAGTGCCCGCCGAAGATTTGAAGAGTATTACGGCGGGAAAAGAACGGAGAAATATATTCCTTTAAGTTTTTATGATGTGAAGGATGCACCGGAACTGATGCGGAATGTAAAAGAGGTGGTTAGTGAGGAAAAGGAATGGGAAGTGGATTTCTCGGGTAGTTTCTTTTCGAATGAAAAAATGATGGGGGAATTGACTGTGATTCTTTTTGTTTCTTTGTTGCTGATGTATTTTATCCTTTGCGCGCAATTCGAGAGTTTCCTGCAACCGCTGATTGTCTTGATGGAAATTCCTATTGATACGGCTTTTGCTTTGCTGGCATTATGGGTTTTCGGTCACACGTTGAATTTGATGTCTGCCATAGGCATTATCGTGACTTGTGGTATTGTGGTGAATGACTCTATTTTAAAAATGGATGCCATCAATGAATTACGGAAAGCGGGGATGCCTTTGGTGGAAGCCATTCATACAGCGGGCAGGCGCAGGTTGAGAGCGATTATCATGACTTCGCTGACAACTGTCTTTGCAATGGTTCCGTTGCTGTTTACCTCGGATATGGGGTCGGAGATGCAGAAGCCTTTGTCTATTGCCATGATTGGCTCTATGGTGGTGGGAACTTTGGTCAGCTTGTTTATCATTCCTTTAATATATTGGTTTATTTATAGAAAACATGACAAAAATGAAGTACATTAGCATATGGATGGTGGGGTGTATGCTGTTGTCTCTCGGAGCAAAGGCGCAGCAGGTGGTGAAGCTGGATTTGCAACGCACGATAGAGATTGCGAATGATAGTTCCTTGTCCGCTTTCAGATATCAGAATCTTTTATTTGTCGGGATATTGGGAATATCGTACTTACAAGGCGAATCGTTTGCCAAGTCTTACATTGAATCTGACTCCGGCTAAATATTATCGCTATATCACCCAGCGTTATGATTCGAATGAGGATATGGATGTGTATCGTGAACAACAGATGTTCAGTGCATCAGGCGGATTGAGTATCAAACAGAATCTGGACTGGACGGGCGGTACTTTCTATATTGATTCGGAACTGGACTTTATGCGTAATTTCGGTGACTCAAAGTCTACACAATATTCCAGTATCCCTGTGCGTGTGGGATATCAACAGAGCCTGTTGGGATATAATGCTTTTCGTTGGGACCGGAAAATAGAGCCGTTGAAGTATGAAAAGGTGAAGAAGCAATTCATTTATAACACGGAAATGGTTTCAGAAGAAGCGGTGACTTATTTCTTTGCGTTAGCTATGGCACAGGCGGATTACCGCTTGGCGGAGGAGAATGTGGCGTCCAGTGATACCCTTTATAGCATCGGGCTCCAGCGTCATAAGATAGCAGCCATATCACGTGCCGATTTGCTGACATTGCAACTGGACAAAGTGAATGCGCATAATACGTTGCAGAATGCGCAGATTGCTTTGAAACGCGCTATGTTTTCATTGGCTTCCTTTCTGAATCTGGATAAGAATACCGTGATTGAATTGGATATACCGGGACGTCCCACAGGAAAGATGATTCCCGTAGATGATGCGTTGATGCGGGCCAAAGAGAATAATCCTACTTTCCTGGAACAACGGCAGAATGTGCTGGAAGCGGAACAGAATGTGGACAAGACAAAGAAAGAATCCCGTTTCAATGCCAGCTTTAATGCCAGTGTGGGCTTTAACCAGGTGGCGGATAAACTGGGAGATGCTTACAGGCATCCTTTGCAACAGGACTTGGTTTCTGTCAGTGTTTCTATTCCTTTGATTGACTGGGGGGTGAGAAAGGGTAAATATAATATGGCGAGAAATAATCTGAATGTGGTGAGGATTGCCGCCCGTCAGGAAGAACTGAGTGTGGAGGAAGAGGTGATTATGACGGTGAATGATTTTAATATTCAGCAGAGTTTGATTGCGAGTGCGGAGGAGGCTTTGGATCTTGCCGTAATGGCATACGAGCAGACACGCCAACGTTTTATCATCGGAAAGGCGGATGTGAATAGTCTTACTCTTTCGTTGAACCGCCAGCAGGAAGCGCAGAAAAATTATATTTCGGCTTTGCAGAATTATTGGTTGAATTATTATAAGATACGTAAACTGACGCTGCACGATTTTGAGTCCGGTTTTTCCCTTGCGGACAAGTTTGATTTTAATACAGGAATTTATCGATGAGTAATCCGCGTAACCTCTCCTCGTTTACCTTGATAGTGACATTTGTCTGCCTGTCACTGATAGGGGTGGTATTAGTACCGCTGTTGCCGGTTAAGCTGGCGCCGTCGCGTACCTTGCCCGGTCTGACTGTTTCTTTCAGTATGCCCGGCAATTCGTCACGGGTTATTGAGGCGGAGGTTACCAGTAAACTGGAGGCGATGATGGCCAGAGTAAAGGGAATCAGGAAGGTGAACTCTACTTCGGATAACGGCAGCGGCTCAATTTCTTTGGAACTGGACAAGCATGCGGATATTGACGTTACCCGCTTTGAAGTGTCTACCATCATCAGACAGACCTGGCCTCAGCTGCCCGAGGGGGTGAGTTATCCTCAAATCAGTACGAGACGTTCGGATGATAAGGCGTCCAGGCCTTTTTATTACTTATACACTGAATGCTCCTGCCAATCCTATTTTGATTCAGCAGTATGCGGAAGAGAATATCAAGCCGGTATTGGGACAGTTGAAGGGGATTTATAAAGTGGAACTGAATGGAGCTACACCTATGGAGTGGCTGTTGGAGTATGACAGTGACCAGCTTTCGCGTTTGGGAATCACACTGCAGGCTGTGCAACGGGCCATTAACCGCCATTATGAAAAAGAGTTTCTGGGGATCTGTTCTATTGAAAAAGGTGCGGAGGGCAGAGAGTGGATCAGACTGGTACGTACATCTACTGAAAAAGAAATGGAATTTGAACCGGGAGCCATTCAACTGCAAGCCGAAGATGGAACGATGGTTACGCTGGATAAACTGATAAAGGTAAGGCATGTGGAAGAACGACCGCAAAGTTATTACCGGATAAACGGGCTGAATTCTGTCTACCTGTATATCACGGCCGAGGAAACTGCCAATCAATTAAATTTAAGTGGGGAAGTGAAGCACCTTATGGGTGAGTTGCAACAGAAGATGCCTCCGGGCTATGAGGTACATATCAGTTATGACGCTACGGAATATATTCAGAAAGAATTGGATAAGATTTATTTCCGTACCGGACTGACCGTATTGATTTTATTGCTGTTTGTAGCGTTGATAACACGAAATCTGCGTTATCTGTTCCTGATTGTGACCAGTCTGGCGGTTAATATATCTGTTGCCGTCATTCTTTATTATGCATTTGGTCTGGAAATGCAGCTTTATTCATTGGCGGGTATTACCATCTCATTGAATTTGGTGATAGATAATACGATAGTGATGACAGACCATATTCTGCATCGCCGCAATCTGAAGGCGTTTGTTTCTGTACTGGCGGCCACGCTGACTACTATCGGGGCATTGGTTATTATTTTCTTTCTGGATGAGAAGATACGTCTGAACTTGCAGGATTTTGCAGCGGTGGTCATTATCAATCTGGCAGTATCTTTGTTTGTTGCATTATTCTTTGTTCCGTCCATGATTGATAAAATAGGTTTGGAGAAGAAAAAGAGAAAGAAAAAAGAAGACGTTTTCTGCTCAGACCCACTTTTATGAAACGGTTGACTGTCTATTTTACCCGTTTCTATCAAGGGGTGATTTTATTATTTTATGCCGTTTCAGGGTGATAGCTTGCCTATTATTGCTGCTGGGGTTCGGTCTGCCTGTATTTATGCTGCCCGAGAAGATGGAAGGAGAAGGTAAATGGGTGGAATATTATAATAAGGTATTTGATAATCCTACCTTCAAGGATAAGGTAAAGCCGGTAATCAACAAGGCTTTAGGTGGCAGCCTCCGTCTTTTTTTGCGGAAAAAGTATACGAGGGAAGTTATTTCAATCGTGATGAAGGTGAAGTGGTGCTTTCCGTTTATGCTACGTTGCCTAATGGCAGTACATTGGAGCAGATGAATGTGCTGATTAAGAGGATGGAAACTTATCTGAGCGATTTCAAGGAAATCAGGCAGTTTCAGACGTATATCTATAATGCGCGTCAGGCTAATATCCAGATTTATTTTACAAAAGAAAATCAGCGGAGCGGATTCCCGTATACTTTGAAAGCTAATATAATCAGTAAGGCACTGACTTTGGGAGGTGGTAGCTGGAGTGTATATGGTTTGCAGGATCAGGCTTCAGTAACGATGTGCGTGAGAGTGCGGGAAGTTCCGTGTGAAACTGTATGGATATAATTATGACGAACTTTCTTATTGGACAGAACAGCTGAAAGAGAAGTTGTTATTACACCGTCGTATTAAAGAGGTTACGGTAAATTCGGAGTTCTCTTGGTGGAAAGATGATTATAGCGAGTTCTATCTGGATTTGGACAGGTTGAGGATGGCGAAAGAGCATATTACAGCCACGCAGCTGTTCGCCGCTTTGCGCCCTGTTTTCGGAAGGGATATTTATTGTGGTAACGTGTTGTTTGATAGTCAGACGGAGCAATTGAAACTTTCATCGGTTCAGGGACAACGATATGATGTATGGGGATTGGTCAATATACCCTTTTTTATTGATGGCCGTTCTTATAAACTGGCTGATTTCGCTACTGTCCGGAAGGGACAGTCACCTCAGAAGTCGCTAAAGAAAACCAGCAATACCGGCTTTGTCTGCAATATGAATATATCGGTTCTTCCGAACAAGGAAAAAAACTGTTGAAGAAAGACTTGGAAGAATTTAATAAGATATTGCCTATGGGATATACAGCCGAAAATGAGCAGGATTACTGGTCATGGAATAAGAAAGATAACAAGCAATACGCATTGCTGTTGATTGTAATCGCCATTATTTTCTTTACGACGGCTATTTTGTTTAATTCCTTGAAACAGCCTTTGGCTATCATTTTTGTTATTCCGATATCCTATATCGGCGTATTCCTTACGTTTTATCTTTTCGGACTGAATTTTGATCAGGGGGGATTTGCTTCTTTTGTATTACTTTGCGGTATTACAGTAAATGCCAGTATTTATATTCTAAATGAATATAATGCGATAAGAAAAAGGTATCCTCTGTTATTACCGGTACGTGCCTTCACCAAGCATGGAATTCGAAAATTCTGCCTATCTTTCTGACGGTCGTTTCTACTATTCTGGGATTTATTCCTTTTATGGTGGGAGATGGAAAAGAGGCTTTCTGGTTCCCTTTGGCAGCAGGTACTATAGGCGGGTTAGTTATGTCTATACTTGGAATATTTTTGTTTTTGCCTATATTCTCATTGAAGAAACAAAAAAGATAATAAAGGTTTTACTTTTCTTTTTCAATAGAAGTGTTTACTTTTGTTGTTACAAAAAAACGTGAATAAATATTATCTAATACTCGCTAATCATGTTGACTCAAATTATTAACGGCAAGATTTTTACTCCGCAAGGTTGGCTGGACGAAGGCTCTGTACTGATACGGGATAATAAAATATTGGAAGTGACTAACTGTGACCTGGCACTGATCGGTGCAAAATTGATTGATGCTAAAGGGATGTATATTGTACCCGGATATGTGTGTATGCATGCTCATGGCGGTGGTGGTCACGATTTTTAATGAATGTACGGAAGAGGCGTTTCGCGCAGCTGTAAAAGCGCATCAGAAGCATGGGGCGACCAGTATTTTCCCAACTTTGTCTTCTTCTCCTTTTTCAGAAATCCGTAAGGCGGTAACTGTGTGCGAAACCTTGATGAACGAGAAGGACAGTCCTGTGTTGGGGTTGCATGTAGAAGGTCCTTATCTGAATCCGAAAAGAGCAGGTGAGCAGTTTGCCGGGAAATTGAAGAATCCTGATAAAGAGGAATATACTTCTTTATTGGAAAGTACTGACTGCATCAAGCGTTGGGACGCTTCACCTGAACTTCCGGGCGCGTTGGAATTTGCCCGCTATTTGAAATCAAAAGGTATATTAGTGGCTGTGTCACATACAGAATCGGAATACGAGGGGATAAAAGCTGCGTTTGAAGCTGGGTTTACTCATACTGCCCATTTCTATAACGGTATGCCGGGATTCCATAAATGTCGTGAATATAAATACGAAGGGACAGTGGAAAGTGTTTATCTGACAGACGGAATGACCATTGAATTGATTGCCGACGGTATCCATTTACCTGCTACTATTCTTCGGTTGGCTTATAAGTTGAAGGGAGTGGAAAAAACTTGTTTGGTTACGGATGCTTTGGCATATGCCGCTGCTGATGGAATGGAAATAACAGATCCTAATGTGATTATAGAAGATGGTGTATGCAAAATGGCTGATCATTCTTCATTGGCAGGTAGCATAGCAACCATGGATGTATTGGTACGGACAATGGTAAAAGCTGGTATTCCGCTGGCCGATGCCGTGCGGATGGCTTCTGAAACTCCGGCACGGATTATGGGAGTGGATGACCGGAAGGGGGGCATTGCAGAAAAGATATGGATGCCGATGTGTTGATTTTGGATAGAGAACTGAATATCCGGGCGGCTTGGGCTATGGGCAGGCTGGTGGAGGATACGAATACTTTGTTTTAAAAATAGAAGATAAAGGGAGAATTAGTATCCTTATTGTGTGGACAAGATGCCTTGACTGTTTCGGAAAACAATCAAGGTATCTTTTTTTCGGGTTTAACTCGTCATTATCAAGAGGATTTGCTACATTTGCAACTTGTTAAAATGAGAACCAAAATAATAAAAAAACGATATGAACGGAGATTTTAGAGAGGATTTGAAGAGAGCCTGTGAAGTGATGCAGAAGGGAGGAGTGATTCTTTATCCTACTGATACTATTTGGGGAATAGGTTGTGATGCAACTAATCCGGAGGCGGTGAAACGAGTTTATGATATAAAGAAGCGTGCTGACAGTAAGGCGATGCTTGTATTGGTGGACAGTACGGTAAAAGTAAATTTTTATGTTAGTGATGTACCTGCGGTAGCTTGGGATTTGATTGAGTTTACCACAAAACCATTGACTATTATTTATGATGGGGCACGTAATCTGGCTGAGAATTTGCTGGCTGAGGACGGCAGTGTAGGTATTCGTGTTACGGCTGAGGAATTCTCCAAACAACTTTGTTTCCGGTTTCGTAAAGCTATTGTGTCGACTTCTGCCAATATCAGCGGTCAGCCTTCACCTGCCAACTTCAGTGAAATCAGTGAAGAAGTAAAACAAGCTGTAGACTATATTGTGGAGTATAGACAAGATGAAGTGGGGCATCCCAAACCATCCAGCATTATCAAACTGGGTAAAGGGGGAGAAGTGAAGATTATTAGAGAGTAAAAAAGGAATGGACGCAATTATAGATGAAAATAAGAAAAGTTGGTTACAGCGCTTTATCTTATGGCGCGAAAAGAAGATAAGAGAGAAACACTTTATTCTTATATTAAGTTTTCTTGCTGGTATTTTTACGGCATTGGCCGCATGGTTTCTGAAGTTTCTAGTAGAATGGATCAAGGAATTTCTGACTGAAAATTTTTGATTCTACAGGAGTCAACTGGTTGTATTTGGTGTATCCGGTTTTTGGTATTTTTCTTACCGGATTGTTCATTCGTTATATTGTGAAAGATGACATCAGTCATGGGGGTGACGAAAATATTATATGCCATATCCCGTCGCCAAAGCCGCATCAAGCGGCATAATACATGGTCGTCTGTGATAGCCAGTGCCATTACTATCGGTTTTGGTGGTTCCGTAGGTGCAGAGGCTCCGATTGTGTTGACCGGATCGGCTATCGGTTCTAATTTGGGAAGTGTATTCAAGATGGAGCATAAAACTCTGATGCTGTTGGTGGGGTGTGGTGCGGCAGGTGCTGTGGCCGGTATTTTTAAGGCTCCTATTGCAGGCTTGGTTTTTACTTTGGAAGTCTTGATGATTGATCTGACGATGGCATCATTGTTGCCTCTTCTTGTTTCCTGTGTCACGGCAGCTACTGTTTCTTATATTCTTACCGGTCCCGATGCCATGTTCAAGTTCCATATGGATGAACCGTTTCTGATGGAGCGCATTCCTTCGGCAATTCTGTTAGGCATTGCGTGCGGGTTGGTTTCTTTGTATTTTACGCGGGCTATGAATTCTGTGGAGAATATATTTCGTCGATATAGTAATCCGTATATCAAGCTGGCTATAGGCGGTGCAATGCTGAGCATATTGATTTTCTTGTTTCCTCCATTGTATGGTGAAGGATATGATACTATTAATTTATTGCTGAATGGCGTAACCAATCATGACTGGAATACAGTAATGAATAACTCTATCTTTTATGGGTTCGATAATTTGTTACTCGTTTATTTGGCCATGATTGTACTTTTCAAAGTCTTTGCTTCCAGTGCAACGAATGGCGGTGGTGGTTGCGGGGGGAATTTTTTGCTCCCAGTTTGTTCTTGGGGTGTATCACCGGGGTTTATCTTCGCTCATTTCTGTAATGAACTGCATGTAGGTCCTTATATCCCGGAGAAAAAATTTTGCCTTGTTGGGAATGGCGGGATTGATGTCGGGAGTAATGCATGCTCCGCTGACTGGTATTTTTCTGATTGCAGAACTGACTGGCGGGTATGATTTGTTCCTTCCGCTGATGATGGTATCTGTCAGCTCTTATCTTACCATTATGATATTCGAGCCGCATAGTATTTATTCTATGCGTTTGGCTAAGAAAGGTGAATTGATAACGCATCATAAAGACAAGGCCGTATTGACTCTGATGAATATTGACAGTGTGGTTGAAACTGATTTTGAGAAAGTGCGTCCTGATATGGATTTAGGTGAAATGGTTAAAGTCATTTCGCAGGCTAAACGCAATTTGTTTCCGGTAGTGGATGTCAATGGAGAACTTTTGGGCATTGTGGTATTGGATGATATCCGTAATATTATGTTCCGTCAGGAATTATACCATCGTTTCAAGGTGGAAAAAATTTATGATTTCTCCTCCGGCACGGATCAAATGTTACTGATTCAATGGAAGAAGTGATGAAGAAGTTTGATGATACAAAGGCCTGGAACCTGCCTGTGATTGATGAAGAGGGAAAACACAAAGGGTTTGTTTCCAAGTCGAAAATATTTTAATTCGTACCGGCAGGTATTGGTTGATTTCTCTGA
>ENA-OQAR01000351-OQAR01000351.1-human-gut-metagenome-genome-assembly--contig:-NODE-351-length-13752-cov-1.841101_pt1 | contig 13752 bp, 17 predicted proteins | sample MGYA00242738_ERZ504533 | MGnify/ENA primary metagenome ERZ504533 (study PRJEB26092, sample SAMD00036276) | human gut metagenome | host: Homo sapiens | study: EMG produced TPA metagenomics assembly of... | reverse complement strand
CCCGAGGTCGTCCCCGAAGCCTGGATCCCGGTACTGGGACTGCTCGCTACGGTCGGCCTGGCCGTTCTCCTGCTTTTCCAGGTAGGACTGCTCCGGATCACGGGTTACGTCACCCTCTCCCGACCGATCACAGATCAGCTTGTAGCGCTAAAATTCAACTATTTAGCACTTTCTGTCGTCTTTCTGTGCCCGTTGATCCTACTCTTCCTGCTGGCTTCGCCCGACACCGGGCATATCCTCTCTTTCGGCATCCTCATCCTCGGCGGAGCACTGCTGTTGCTCTACCTGAAAGAGTCGCTCATGCTCTTTCTCTCGAAAAATTTCTGTTTTGCATTGGTTTTTGTACCTTTGTGCCGTCGAAATTTTCCCGTGAGCTTCGTGTGGCTCTCGCTGACAAGAATTTGATAACCCGATAAAACCGTTCTGAATTTGAAGCCCATAGAGTATTGGTTTCACAGCCCCGTCCGGCCGTGGTCGAAAAATCTCCTTTCTACGAATTATCCCAGAAACACAAGGCTGAAATCGAATATATGCCGTTCATCCGCGTAGTAGGGGTATCGCTCAAGGAATTCCGAAGCCAGCGTGTTGAAATACTGGCTCATACGGCCGTCATCTTCACTTCGCGCACGACAGTCGATAGTTTTTTTCCACATTTTGCGAAGAGGCCCGGATTACGGTTCCCGAAACCATGAAATAACATCTGCCAGACGGAAGCCGTAGCGCTCTACCTGCAAAAATACATCGTATATCGCAAACGCAAAATTTCTTTCGCCGACGGCAGTTTCACCAACTTCATCGAGCTGATAATAAAGCACAAGGAAGAAAAATTCATGCTGGCATTGAGCGAACCCCATAAACCCGAACTGCCGGAAACGCTCGCCAAGTTGAAATTACAGTTCTCTCCGGTGATTCTGGCCCGCACAGTCGCCGCCGACCTGAACGATTTGGACATCAAGAAATTCGATCTGCTGGCCCTCTATTCGCCATCGGACGTCAAGGCCATTCTCGAACGCTTCCCCGCCGAGGAGCTGCCCGCAGTCGCCACTTTCGGCGAAGGCACGCTGCGTGCTGCGGTCGATGTCGGCATCAAGGTCAAAGCCATGGCTCCGACCCCTACGGTCCCTTCGATGGCCAAAGCCGTCGATATTTACCTCACGAAACTGGCGAAAGGCGAACAGATCGAAGATGTCGCCGTCACGCACGACGCCGACAAAGAGGAGTTCATCCGAACCCAACAGCATAAGTTAGCCAAGAAAAGCCGTACCCGGCGCACGACTCCGGCGGAGAAGAAATAACGGAACGGCTCCGTGCGACCATCACCGGTTCAAAGTGCGATTCCGAAGGATTCCATCCGGCAAACAAGAAGCGGACGACGCTATTTCCGTCGCGATTTCGCCGACACCGACCGAAAACGGCATTAAAACCGCATACAGTTACCTGTTTCAGCTATGACAGACCGTTCGCTTCCCCGTCAGGAAAGGCTTCGTTCGTTCGGGGCCATCCGCCGCCTGTTCGAAAGCGGGGAGAGCGGATTCGTCTATCCGCTGCGCTACGTCTGGATCGCCGAAGCGGACGAAATTCCTTCGGTCGAAGTACTCTTTTCGGTTCCCAAGAAGTTTCAGAAACGGGCCAACAAGCGCAATCTGCAGCGTCGTCGTATGAAGGAGGCTTACCGGCTCAACAAAGAGATCTTCGACCGGGAGGGAAATCCCGTCGCACTGGATCTCGCCCTGATCTATTCATCCAAAGAGCTCACCCCCTACCGGGTCATAGAACATGCCGTACAGAAAATCATGGAACAAATTATGGCGAGGCTTTAGGCGGGTCTGCACGCTGCCGCTGATCGTGCTGGTAAAGTTCTATCAACGCTGCATATCGCCCTTCACTCCCGCTTCGTGCCGCTACACGCCGACCTGTTCCCAATACGCGCTCGAAGCGCTGCGCAAGTACGGTCCCCTGAAAGGAACGTGGCTTACGCTCAAAAGACTCTCGCGCTGTCATCCCTGGGGCGGCAGCGGATACGACCCCGTACCCTAATAAAGGTCGGCGGACTTTTTCGTATCCGACCCTGCATCCCGAAATCCGAGCGGATCGCAGGGTTCGTTATTCCGGTTATTTCCCGAAACCGGCCGTTCGTCGATAAAATTCCCCTCTTCGTCTATTTCAATTGCACGCACGGAAAGCCGTCGTTAGTTTTGCGTCAAAAACCAAAACCATGAAACGACTCCTGCCGATACTGCTTTGCTCCCTTCTTCTGTCGGGGCTACGGAATGCAACCGCACAGGAAGCGTCCAAAACATGGACCTTGCAGGAGTGTCTGGACTACGCTTACCAGAACAACATCCAGGTACGGCAAAGCCGCAACAACCAACTTTCGGGCATCGAGGATACCAAACAGGCGAAAGCCGCCCTCTTTCCGTCGCTGGTGGCATCGACCACGCAAAGTTACACGAACTACCCTTCGTCCGAAGTCACGGACAACAACAGTTATACGGGGACCTACGGCATAACGGCGGGAATGACGATCTTCGAAGGTGGCAAGCTCCGTACGGAAGTCAAGAGGCAGAAAGTCCAGAATCAAATGGATGCTCTCTCGGTCGAGGAATCCGTGAACGACATCCGCATCGCCATCGTACAGGCTTACATGCAGTGCCTTTACGCCGCCGACGCCGTGCGAATCAACCGCAGCACGGCCGAAGCCTCGAGGCCCAGCGCGACCGGGCCGAAGAGATGCTGCGCACGGGCTCGATCAGCCGCGTGGATTTCGCCCAGCTCCAAAGCCAATATTCGAGCGACGAATACCAGATAGTCGTAGCCGGCTCGACACTGGACAACTATAAACTGCAACTCAAGCAACTGCTTGAATTAGATATTATGGAAGAGATGAATCCGGCCGTGCCGGGGGTTAAAGAAGAGAACGTGCTGAAGGCTTTGCCGCCCAAAAACGAAGTGTATGAAACGGCTCTGAAAGTCATGCCTCAGATCCGTAGGGGAGAGTTGGGCATCGAGGCGGCGAAGCTGGAAGAAAAAAAGCGCACGTGCCGGATTCTTCCCTTCCATATCCCTATCCGCCAGCGTGGGAACGGGACATATGTCGAACAACGACTTCGAAAAGCGGCAGCCAGATATGGAACCGCTTCAACGAAAAACGTAGGCTCACGCTCAACATCCCGATTTTCTCGAACCGTAAGAACCGCACGGCCGTCAATAAGGCGAAAATCGCCCTCAACGACAGCTATCTGGAGTGGACATCGCTGCAAAAAGAGCTGTTACGGAACGTGGAATCGGCCTACCTGGACGCCGTATCGGCCCAGGCCCAGTATCTCTCGGCCCGCGAAAAGGAGAAATACGCCCGGGAGAGTTACGAGCTGACCAGCGAACAGTTCCGCGTCGGAGTGAAAAACACCGTCGAGCTGATCACGGCCCAAAACGAATATTCGGCAGCACAGCAACAGGTCCTGCAAGCCAAATATCTCACCCTGCTGAGTATCGAACTGCTCAACATCTATCAGGGGCTTCCTGCGAGCGACATTTACTAATCCGCACAAGCGGGTTCCGCCAAGCGGGGCCGCACCGGATAAATCGATAATCGAAGATATGAAAAAACGGAATCTGCTCATAGCGGCGGGCGTAGTAGCCGCAGGCGTCTGCATCTGGCTGATCGCACGCCCCTCGAAAGGGCCGAAAGTCCTGCTCGAAACCGCCCCCATAAGCCATATCACCATCCGCAACTCGGTGACGGCGACCGGAACGGTCGAGCCGGTTACGCAGGTCGAGGTCGGCACGCAGGTATCGGGCATCATCGACAAGCTCTATGCCGACTACAACGACCAGGTGAAAGCCGGACAACTGATCGCCGAAATGGACAAGGTGACCCTACAGGCCGAACTCGAATCGGCTCAGGCACAACTCGCCAGCAGCAAAACCGAATACGAATACCAGACCAAGAACTACGCCCGCACCAAGACCCTGCATGAAAAACAACTGGTGAGCGATGCAGAGTACGACCAGGCTTTTTACCTCTACGAAACGGCCCGCAACGCCTACGAGCAGAGCCAGGCGGCAATGGTCAAGGTAAAGCGCAACCTGGGTTATGCGACCATCACCTCGCCGATCGACGGCGTGGTCATCAGCCGTGCCGTCGAAGAGGGCCAGACGGTGGCTGCCGGATTCGAAACCCCGACGCTCTTCACCATCGCCAACGACTTGACACAGATGCAGGTCGTGGCCGATGTGGACGAAGCCGACATCGGCCAGGTCGCCGACGGCCAGCGGGTACAGTTCTCCGTAGATGCCTATCCGGACGACACGTTCGAGGGGACGGTCCTCCAGGTACGGCTCGAAGCCACGACCGAATCGAACGTGGTCACCTACGAAGTGGTCATCGACGCTCCGAATCCCGACCTGAAACTCAAACCGGGACTTACGGCCAACGTGACGATCTTCACGCTCGAAAAAGACGACGCAACAGCCGTCCCGACCAAAGCCCTGCGCTTCGTTCCCAATGCGGAACTGTTGGGAGAGATCGGATTGACCGCAGTCGAAACGGACAGTCAGGCGGCTCCGGGAAGCAGGGAACTGTGGGTGAAGGAGGGAACGACGCTCCGCCCCCGCCGGGTATATGCAGGCGCTGCCAGCGGCGACATGACCGAAATCACCGAAGGGCTCACGGGCAGCGAGGAGATCGTTACCGGACTGGTAACGGCCAAGCCCCGCGAGGAGACTGCCGCCATCGAGCGCAGCCCCTTCATGCCGGGACCTCCGGGAAGCAACGACAAGAAAAAATAGCGAACGACGATGAAAGAGGTCATCCGATTGGACAACATACGACGGGATTTCGTCGTCGGCGACGAGGTGGTGCACGCACTGCGCGGAATTTCGCTGACGATCACCGAAGGAGAGTTCGTGACGATCATGGGCACCTCGGGATCGGGAAAATCGACGCTGCTGAACACGCTCGGCTGCCTCGACACGCCTACCTCGGGCGAATACTACCTGGACGGAATCGCCGTGCGCTCGATGGACAAGAACGCCCGTGCCACACTGCGCAACCGCAAGATCGGTTTCGTCTTCCAGAACTACAATCTGCTGGCCAAAACTACGGCGCTGGAGAACGTCGAACTGCCGCTCATGTACAACTCGACCTACTCGGCCGCGCAGCGACGGGAACGAGCCGAACAGGCGCTTCGCAACGTCGGTCTGGGCGACCGCATGCTGCATAAGAGCAACCAGATGTCGGGCGGCCAGATGCAACGCGTGGCGATCGCGCGGGCACTGGTCAACGACCCCGCCGTCATCCTCGCGGACGAAGCGACGGGCAACCTCGACACCCGCACCAGCTTCGAAGTGCTGGTGCTCTTCCAGCAGCTCCACGCCCAGGGCCGCACGATCATCTTCGTAACGCACAACCCCGAAATCGCCCGTTACAGCAGCCGCAACGTAACCCTGCGCGACGGACACATCATAAGCGACGTCCGCAACGAAGAGATCCTGAGCGCTGCCGAAGCTCTGGCGAAACTGCCCGCAACCGACGACTAAAACAAACCATCCATCCGAACCCGAGCACGGAAACACGAGCAGACCATGAACCTCACGAATCTTTTCAAAATAGCCTTCAAAGCACTCAGCAACAACAAACTGCGCGGATTCCTCACCATGCTGGGCATCATCATCGGCGTGGGGTCGGTAATCACGATGCTGGCGATCGGACAGGGATCCAAACGGAGCATTCAGGCCCAGATCAGCGAAATGGGATCGAACATGATCATGATCCATCCCGGCGGCGACCGGCGGGGCGGTGTGCGGCTCGACGCGGCGGACATGGAGTCGCTCAAGCTCAAGGACTTGGAAGACATTCAGGCGCAGGCGCGCTATATCAGCTACATTTCGCCTTCGGTCAACAGTTCCGGGCAGGCCATCTTCGGTGCCAACAACACGCCGACGACCGTTTACGGTATCAGCCCCGAATACCTGGACATTCGGCGCTACAAAGTCGAGGACGGGGACATCTTCTCGGAACAGGACGTCAAGACCGCCGCCAAGGTATGTCTGGTGGGCAAATCGGTCGTGGACGAGCTTTTTCCGGACGGAGAAAGTCCTGTGGGCAAAGTGATCCGTTTCGGAAAGATTCCGCTACGCATCGTCGGCGTACTCGAGAGCAAGGGTTATAACAGTATGGGTATGGACCAGGACGACCTGATTCTGGCCCCCTACACCACAGTTCAGAAGCGAATCCTCGCCATCACCCACCTGCAATCGATCACCTGCTCGGCATTGAGCGAAGAATATACCGACCAGGCCATCGAGGAGATCACGCAAATCCTGCGGACCAACCACAAGCTCAAGGCGACCGACGAAGACGACTTCACGATCCGCTCCCAGCAGGAGCTTTCGTCGATGCTCACTTCGACGACCGACATGATGACCCTGCTGCTGGCGGCCGTGGCGGGCATTTCGCTGCTCGTGGGCGGCATCGGCATCATGAACATCATGTATGTCTCGGTGACCGAACGCACCCGGGAAATCGGCCTGCGCATGAGTATCGGAGCCAAAGGGCGCGATATTCTGGCGCAGTTCCTGATCGAATCGATCCTGATCAGCGTCACGGGCGGCGTGATCGGCATCCTCGTCGGCGTGGGCGCCGCCGTACTCGTCAATATCTTCGCGGCATTCCCGATCTATATCCAGCCTGGAGCGTTTTCCTTTCGTTCGCCGTCTGCACCCTTACAGGCATCTTCTTCGGATGGTACCCGGCCCAGAAGCCGCGATGCTCAACCCCATCGACGCACTGCGCTACGAATAACCGCTTTTCAGGATAAGATACCGACCCTATTTTTTCGGAAAACCGGCCGAATCCGAAACAGCCGTCGCCATACAGAAAAAGAAGCATGAAATACCCGGATAATTCCTATATTTGCAACAGGATGACATCCCTGCAATCCAGACATACGGGCTTCTGGCTCCACCTGGCGGCCTGGAGCGTGGTTTTCGGCCTTCCCCTCTTCGTACCGGGCGGCCGCGAACCCGTTATGAACATGCAGGAATACGTGCGGTTTCTGGTGGTTCCCCTCTCCTTCATGGCAGTATTTTACGTGAACTACCTCCTGCTGATCGACCGCTACCTTTTCACGCGGCATGTGGGGCGATTCCTGCTCGCTAATGCGCTGCTCGTGGCCGGAGTCATGCTACTCGTACACCTTTTCTTCCGCTTCGGAATACCGCCGCGCCCCCACCATCCGCCGATGGAGCGTCCGTGGCAGGATACGATGTTCTTCTTCCTGCGCAATGCCATGCTCTACCTGCTGGTAGTCGGAGTGAGCGTCGCCATCCGGATGACGGGACAGTGGTACCGGGCCGAAAACATCCGCAAGGACTTGGAGCGCAGCCGCTCCGAAGCGGAGCTGCAAACCTCAAGAGCCAGCTCAACCCCATTCCTATTCAACACGCTCAACAACATCTATTCGCTCATCCAGCTCGATCCCGACCGGGCCCAGCAAACGGTGCACGACCTGAGCCGCCTGCTGCGGTACGTACTCTACGACAGCAGCCGGCCGACGGTACCTCTCAAGGCCGAAATGGACTTCCTGGGCAATTACATCGAGCTGATGCGCATCCGCCTGCCGCGCCATGTGCGGCTCGATGTTTCGCTGCCCGAAAATCCGTCGCATACCCTCGTGGCGCCGCTGCTCTTCATCTCGCTGGTCGAAAAACGCTTTCAAGCACGGCGTAAGCAACGACCGCCCTTCGTTCATCGACATCGACATCCGGGAAGAGGAAGGAGTACTCGCCTGCCGGATCGAGAACAGCTTCTTCCCCAAATCGGAGGCCGACCGCAGCGGCTCGGGCATCGGGCTTGCGAACCTTTGCCGGCGGCTCGAAATGATCTATCCCGGGCGACGAAATGAAATACGGACAACACGGCGACACGTACGAAACCCTGCTCCGCATTAACCTGACCGACCGATGAAACTGACCTGCGCCATTATCGACGACGAGCCGCTGGCGGTCGAACTGCTCGAAAGCTACGTGCGGAAAACCCCCTTTCTGGAATTGAAGGGAGCTTACAACGGAGGCATCACGCACTCGAGGCCCTGAAAACCGAACCGGTGGACCTGCTTTTCTGCGATATCCAGATGCCGGAACTCAGCGGCATGGAGCTCTCGCGGATGCTCCCGACCCGGACCCGGGTCGTCTTCACGACGGCTTTCGACCGATACGCCGTCGAAGGATTCCGCGTGGGTGCGGTGGACTACCTGCTCAAGCCGATCAGCTATGCCGACTTCCTGACGGCCGCCAACAAAGCCTTCGAATGGTTCGAACTCAAGCGCCGCAGCGTCGGCAAACCATCGCCTGCAGAAGCTGGGCCCGGAAGCATCTTCGTCAAGACCGAATACCGGCTTCGGCAGATCGAATTAGATAAAATCCTCTACATCGAAGGACTCAAGGACTACGTAAAGATTTACGTCGAAGACGAACCCCGCCCCGTGCTGTCGCTCATAAGCCTCAAGACGTGGAAGAACAACTACCCGCCGAACGTTTCGTCCGGGTACACCGCTCCTACATCGTCCAACCCTCCAAAATCCGAATCATCGAGCGGGGGCCGGATCGTCTTCGGCAAAAACGTACATCCCCCGTTTCAGACGGCTACAAGGAGGCTTTTTACGCATTTCTGGAAGCCCGCTCCCTAATGCCCAAAAGCGATAAATAAGCCTGTTTCCACCCACGAAAAAAAGGTCATCGTTCCCGCGATGACCTTTTCCCGTACCGATCCCTTCGGATCAGCGCCGCCCCGATATCTTCGTAAGTGGTCTGCAACATCGCCTTGCCCCACTCCAACCTTTCGGACTGCGGGCCGGTTTGAGAAAGCACCGTTTCGCCCGTATTGTCATAGACCGTTTCGCCGTCGGCGTCGATCACGCCGAACCCGTCGCTGAAACAGTAGTAACCGAACTTATGGGGCGGAGTCGCTCCGAAAATATTCTTGCTGTAATCGAATTCGTCGTGCGGAAGGCCCATCTGCGCCAGAAGCGTAGCGCAAATGTCGATTTGCGAGGCATACGTATCTACTGTTCGGGAGGCGGTCGCAAGTGCGCCTCCGAGCCAAATCATCGGAATCCGGTGTCGCAGCGGAGCGTTGTAGGCCAGATCGTACGGATAGGGGTAGCCGTGATCGGCGACCAGCACCACTAATAAATTGTCCCACACGGGCGACTCCCGCAGCCGGTCGAGTCAGACGTCCGATCTGTGCATCGGAGAAGCCATGGCATTCAACAGCTTGGTCATCGAATTTGCGAACGGCACCTCGAACGGCTCATGGCTCGAAAGGGTCAGCAGACCCGCCAGAAACGGTTGTTCCGCTCTGCCCAGCGCTTCCACCTCGTCCCCCGAAAAAGATCGACCACCACGTCGTCGGCATAGCCCCATTTCGAAGTCGGGGCATCGAGCTGCATATCCTTCTGCCAGATCAGCTCCTCCCAGCCGGTCGAATACATGAACGAAGCCTGGTTGGTGAAGTTCAGGTCGCCGCCGTACATGAATACCGAACGATAACCTTCCCGGCCGAGAGAACGGGCCAGCGAAGGCAGCGTGGCGCTTTTTCGCGGCAGCTTCATGATCGACATGGTCGTTTGGGCCGGAAATCCGCACAGGACGGCCACCTGTCCCCGGTCGGTACGGAACGAATTGGCGAAGAAGTTTTCGAACCAGACACCCTCCCGCTTGAAACGCTGCATGTTGGGCATCACAGGCTCGCCGTTCACCGTTTCGTCCATGATCGTTCGGCCGAAGCTCTCCAGCAGGATCAGTACGACGTTCGGCCGGTCGCTGCGCAGCAGTCGGGGCGTACCGGCATCGGCCCCGGGACGGTTGCCCCGCAACTCTTCGAAAAGAGTCTTCCGCCGCTCCTCTTCGAAGAACGGATAAGCCTCGGCATAGTTCTCATTGTCCCCGACCGAAGAGAGAAACGAAAAAACGGGGTTCGTCGCAGCGTGGTTCAGGAACATGTTCGAGCTGAAATAGACCTTGCTGACATTCGCCGTGGCGACCGTCACGCCACCCCGGATCGCCAGAAAAGTCAAGCCGCCGATCAGCAGCGTCGCAACCGTCGGGACAATCCGGCCCCGCAGGGGAACGGGTTCGACCCGGAAAAGCCGTAAAATCCACCGGTAACTCCAGATCATCGCCCCGGCATAGACCAGCATGATTAAAATCTGCCGCAGAACTTCGCCCCAACTGGCACTCGCAAGCGCTCCCCAGGATCGGAAAGGTAGATCAGCACCGAACCGTCGAGCCGAAAGCCCCAATAGCCGTACAGGTTGAGATCGACGGCGAAGATCGCGGCCGTCACCAGTGCGATCAGCGAAAAATAGACCGTCAGAACGATCCGCCACACCCGCTGCGAAAGGGGAATCCAGAACGATGCCAGCACGACAAGTACCAGAAAAGCGGTGACGTAACCCGCCACCGTGCAATCGAGTGAGAGTCCATGCCAAAGAACTCCGAGCCACTCCCCGAAAGAGGCCTCTGCTGCCCGGGCATGGTAGAAAAGCAGGAAAGCCGGCTTCTGCAACAGCATCCAACCTACTGTCGTACAGAAAACGGCCCCCAGAAACAACAGGCGTCGCACGTCAGATCTTCTCACCATAAGCCAGATCGCCCGCATCGCCGATACCCGGCACGATATAAGCCCGCGAAGTCAATTCCTCGTCCACCGCAGCACACCAGATCGTGGTCGTGCGCTTGGGCATATTCTTCTCCACATATTCGACCCCCTGTTCGCTGGCGATAACCGCCGCGACATGGGTATGCGCGGTGCCCGCCCCGTTCGCACAGCGCATTGTAGGCCAGCACGAGGGAAGACCGGTAGCCAGCATGGGATCAACCAGCAGCAAAGTCTTGCCCTCCAGCTCGCCACACGAGATGTATTCGACCTTGACGGTAAACTTGCCGTCCTTGGTACTCTTGCGATAAGCCGAAACGAAAGCGTTCTGCGCGTCGTCGAAGTAGTTCCAGGAATCCCTGATGGAAGGGAAGTCCCGCCCGGAGGATCGTAGCGATCAGACCTGGTCGGAGATCATCGCTACCGAAGCCTCGCCCAGCGGAGTTTTCGACCACTTTCACCGCATACTCGAACGTTTTCGATATTTCATAGGCCACGACCTCTCCGATACGCTCCAGATTACGGCGGAAACGCATCGAATCCTTCTGAATCGACTTGTCGCGGATTTCGGCGACAAACTTGTTGAGAACGGTGTTCTGACTGTTGAGAATGTGCAACATAAGGTTGTATTTTATTTTAACTTTTTGTTTCAGGTCAATAGAGGAAGTTGTTGAATGGATAGCGGCCCGAATGGATTTCACGGACCATGCCGTACAGATCCGAACGCAGCTTCTCGATATTGATCTTCTCGACCGCCGAAATAAAGATGCAGGGCGTATTGCCCGGGCGATCCAGCTCTGTTTCAGGTCTTCGAGCGAACGATTTTCACGCGTGGAAGGCGTCAGGTCGTCAGGCTCCTTCTCCACATAAGTATAAGCGTCCACCTTGTTGAAAACCAGATAAACCGGTTTATCCCCGGCACCGATATCCTGTAACGTCTGCTTCACCACGGCGATCTGGTCCTCGAACTGCGGATGCGAAATATCGACCACGTGCAGCAACAGGTCGGCTTCACGCACCTCGTCGAGGGTCGATTTGAACGACTCGATCAGTTCGGTCGGCAATTTGCGGATGAAACCCACGGTATCCGACAGCAGGAAAGGCAGGTTGTCGAAAAAACCACCTTTCGCACCGTCGTATCGAGCGTGGCGAAGAGTTTGTTTTCGGCGAACACCTCGCTTTTCGAAATCAGGTTTCATCAGGGTCGATTTGCGACGTTGGTATAACCCACCAGCGCCACACGCACCATCGAACCCCGGTTCGATCGCTGGACAGCCATCTGACGGTCGATCTTTTGCAGATCCTCCTTGAGTTTGCTGATCCGGTTGCGGATGATTCGACGGTCGGTTTCGATCTCGCGCTCGCCGGCACCGCCGCGCGTTCCCGTACCGCCCCGCTGCCGCTCCAGGTGCGTCCACATACCCGACAGACGCGGGAGCATATACTGGTAATTGGCCAACTGCACCTGGGTCTTGGCATAGGCCGTCTGTGCCCGCGACATGAAAATATCGAGAATCAGACGCGTGCGGTCGAGAATCCGGCAGGGCATGGCCGCCTCGATGTTACGCGTCTGCGACGGAGAGAGTTCGTCGTCGAAAATCGCCACGTCGATCTCCTCTTCCTTGCAATAGGCAGCGATCTCCTCCAATTTCCCCGGACCGACATAAATACGGGCCGACGGCTGTGGAAGGCGCTGCGTAAAACGACGGACACCTACGATACCGGCCGTTTCAGCCAAAAAATTCCAATTCGGCGAGGTACTCTTCCGCCTGACGCGGATCCTGTTGATCCCGGATGACCGCGACCAGTACGGCCCGTTCGAACCCGGCCCCGGAAGCGGGTTGATCGTTCTTCGTTACAATCTCTTTATTCTTATTCTGTTCCAATCTGCCATACGATTTCTGCACGACTATGCGCCTTCGGAAAGACACATCTTCCTGCACGGTGAAAATAAGGGTATCCCGGCTTCACGCAGGATACCCTTATCAATGTTTCAAACAAACCTTAATCCGAAATACGGAAATCGATCGGAATGACGAACTTCTGACGAACCGACTTGTTACGCTGCTTGGCGGCGGTCCATTCGGAGAAGATTTGATAATACGTACCGCCTCGTCCGACAAGGTACTGTCGGGGGTTCTCAACACCTCGATATTGGATACGGAACCGTCCGTATTCACCACGAACGAGATGATTACCTTCCCCTGGATACCGTTTTCCTGAGCGATCGCGGGGTATTTCACACGCTGCTGCACCCAGTTGCGGAAAGTACCTTCGTCGCCGCCCATGAAAGACGCTTTCTCCTCCACGACGATGAAAATCTCCTCTTCGAAAACCTCCTCGGTCTGGACGGGAGCCACTTCGATCGCCTGGTTCATATCAAACTCCGCAAAATCGATCTCCGTTTCGATCTTGGTATCGTTGGTTACGACTTCCAGCATGTCGCTCACGACGGCCATATCGACTTTCTTGGGAGCTTCGGGCGGCTTCTGGTCCTCGCGGGTAACCTCGACAATTTCCACTTCGACGGGAGCATAGCCAAGATCGACTTTCTCGATACGATGTTCCTTCGGAGTCACGGCGAATGCACCAATAACAAGTACCAACGCCACGACCAAACCGATTTCAAGGAAAAGACCCCGTTTGTTCTCCAGGTCGCTTTCGGTGATTTCTTAATTTCCATTATTGTTCCTGTTTATTGTTATCCTTTCAAGTGACCCGAAGGCACACTAACTACCGACAATATAGGGATAAAAAAATCAAAAAACAGCGCTTTCGGTCTGAAAAATCTTTATTTTTGACTAATTTTGTTCCCGAAAACTCCCTCACGACCGCTTTCCATGCCCCGACACGAATATCTTTACGGACAAACCCTGCCCCAATTGGAAGCTCTCTGCAACCGGTTGGAGATGCCCCGTTTCGCGGCGAAACAGATCGCACGCTGGCTTTACGACAAGCACGCGACGACGATCGAGGCGATGAGCGATCTATCCGCCCGTCATCGGGCCCTGCTCGCCGAAACGTACGAAGTCGGACTCACCGCTCCCGAAAAAGTCAGCATTTCGACCGACGGCACGAAAAAAATACCTCTATCG
>ENA-OQAR01000350-OQAR01000350.1-human-gut-metagenome-genome-assembly--contig:-NODE-350-length-13763-cov-1.383837_pt1 | contig 13763 bp, 17 predicted proteins | sample MGYA00242738_ERZ504533 | MGnify/ENA primary metagenome ERZ504533 (study PRJEB26092, sample SAMD00036276) | human gut metagenome | host: Homo sapiens | study: EMG produced TPA metagenomics assembly of... | reverse complement strand
ATCAGCGAGAGGATGAAGCGTAAAAAGAACAAAAAGCCCGGAGCAGAATACCCTGCCCCGGCTTCGAACGATATATCGGCCAATTACTTCACCTCTTGCCCCCGGAGGAATACCCGGTGGATAAGCGGAGAGGTATAGGCATACGGCAGATATGCCACCGAAGGAATCTTCGTCGTGAGGAAGAAGTTTCGCCTTCTTGCCTACGGTGATCGAACCGTACTCGCTGCTCAAGCCCATGGCGTAAGCACCGTTCAGTGTCGCGGCGTCGATCGCTTCGGCCGGCGTCATACGCATCTTGATGCAGGCCAGTGAAACGATCATCTTCATACTGCCCGAAGGCGACGAGCCGGGGTTGAAATCCGAAGCCAGAGCCACGCTCAAACCGCCCTCGATCATTGCCCGTGCAGGAGGATACGGCATCTCCAGGAAGAAAGCGGCACCCGGCAGCATCGTCGGCATCGTACCGGACGTGCGCAGCACTTCGATCTCCTCGGCCCCCATGCGCTCCAGGTGATCGACGGACAGCGCCTTGTTGCGGACACCGACCTGCACACCGCCCGAAACGGCCAGCTCATTGGCATGGATCTTCGGCACGAGACCGTACTCGCGCCCGCACGCAAAATCTGTTCCGTCTCTTCGACGGTGAAGAACCCCTGGTCGCAGAAAACATCGACGAACTCGGCGAGCTTCTCCCTGCCGACGGCAGGGATCATCTCCCGACAGATCAGATCGACATACTCCTGCTGGCGGCCTTTATAGGCCCGGCCTACGGCATGAGCTCCGAGGAAAGTGGCACGGACGGTGATCGGCGAAGTTTCGCGGATACGGCGGATCACCCGCAGCATCTTGAGTTCATCCTCGGTCGTAAGACCGTAGCCGCTCTTGATCTCGACGCAGCCCGTACCCATTGCGATGATCTCGCGGATACGTTCCATCGCCTGCTCGTAAAGCTCGTCCTCGGAAGTTTCGTGCAAGCGGTCGGCGGAATTCAAGATGCCGCCGCCCCGCTTGGCGATCTCTTCGTAGCTCAAGCCGTTGATCTTGTCGAGGAACTCCTGTTCGCGGCTTCCGGCATAAACCAGATGGGTATGCGAATCGCAGAACGAAGGGAAAAGCATGCCCCCTCCGCATCGACGACTTCCGTGTCGGGAGTAATCTCCGGCATCTTGTCCATCGTGCCGTATGCGGCAATACGGTCGCCGTCGGCCAGCAGCCAGGCGTTGTCGATCTCGCCGAGCACATTCATGTCGCGGCCCTTGACCCGAAGACGGCCGCTCTCGTCCACACCGACGATCTTGGCTATGTTCTTAACGAGTAACATTACAATTTCTCGGTTTGAAGGAATTTCACCGAAGCATCGATCAACGTGTACATCACCTGATCGTTCTCGACGAACGGCACATGGCTTACGGTAAGCAGCCAGCAGATCCTCGATGGGCTTCGAGGAATGCAGCGGACGGCGGAACTCGAGAGCTGTGCCGCATTGAGCAGCTCGATAGCCAGCACACGCTCGGTGTTCAGCACCACGCGGTAGAGTTTCGTGGCAGCGTTGGAACCCATGCTGACGTGGTCCTCCTGCCCCTGCGACGAAGGAATCGAATCGCACGAAGCGGGCCAGCAAAGCCCCTTGCTCTGGCTCACGATCGAAGCGGCCGCATACTGCGGAATCATGAAACCGCTGTTCAGACCCGGCTTGGCCACCAGGAACGAGGGCAGCTCGCGTGCACCCGAAATCAGCTTGTAAATACGACGCTCGGAGATGTTGCCCAACTCCGCAACGGCAATAGCCAGGAAATCCATCGCCAGAGCGATCGGCTGTCCGTGGAAATTACCGGCCGAAACGATGATATCCTTCTCGGGGAAGATCGTCGGGTTATCCGTAGGGCTGTTGATCTCGGTTTCGAGAACACCGCCTACATAGTCGATCGTATCTTTCGACGCACCGTGTACCTGGGGAATGCAACGGAACGAATAGGGATCCTGCACGTGCTTCTTCGGACGGGCGATCATCTCGCTGCCTTCGAGCAGGCGACGGAAATTGCGAGCCGTAGTGAGCTGTCCCTTGTGGGCGCGGATCTCATGCACCTCGTCGATGAACGGGTTGATGCGTCCGTCGAATGCGTCGAGCGACATCGCGCCGATCAGGTCGGCCCACTCGCTCAAGCGGCGAGCCTTGATAAGCGAATATACGCCGAAAGCCGACATGAACTGCGTACCGTTCAGCAGGGCGAGGCCCTCCTTCGATTGCAGCGAAATAGGCTTCCAGCCGAACTCCTTGAGAACTTCGTCCGAAGGACGCCGTGCCCCCTTGTACTCCACTTCGCCGAGGCCCAGCAGCGGCAGGCACATGTTGGCCAGCGGAGCCAGGTCGCCCGAAGCGCCCAGCGATCCCTGCTGGAACACGACCGGCAGCACGTCGTTATTGAAGAAATCGACCAGACGCTGTACGGTTTCGAGCTGCACGCCCGAATTGCCGTACGAAAGGGACTGGATCTTGAGCAGCAGCATCAGCTTCACGATCTCGGCAGGAACGCGCTCGCCCGTACCGCAGGCATGCGACATCACCAGGTTCTTCTGCAACTGCGAGAGCTGGTCCTTGTCGATCGAAATATTGCAGAGCGAACCGAAGCCGGTCGTAATACCGTAGATGGGCTCTTTCTGGGTTTCCATCTTGTTATCCAGGTATTCGCGACAACGCACGATGCGTTTTTTTCGCATCTTCGCTCAAGTCGATTTGATATTGTTTTCCAGAATTTCGCGGACACGATCGACCGTAAGATGCTCCGCGCTGATATGATGAATCATCGTTGTATTTCTTATTAAAGGTTAATACTCAAAAATAAGTCGAATTGTTTTTCGGTGCTCTCGACGTCCGGCGTACAGGGAATCCCCTCCGCTTCAGCCAATCGAAAGCATTCTCTCCGTCCGGCAGCAACCGAACGGAGAGAAGACCGATCTATTATTTCACTTCGTCGATAGCCTTGCGAACCAGCTTGTCGTCCGCCGAGGTTGGGAAGGGTCACCTTCAGGCCCGGGGTACGCTCCATCTCGCGTTGATAGCGAACATCGCGCCTCGTTGCGGGCCCAGCTGCGGCGTGCGATACCGTTGTTCACGTCCCAGAGAAGCATCTCCTTGATATGACGCGCGGAATCCTCCGATCCGTCGATCACCATACCGAAGCCGCCGTTGATTACCTCGCCCCAGCCTACGCCGCCGCCGTTGTGGATCGAAACCCAGGTAGCGCCGCGGAACGAGTCGCCGATAACGTTCTGCACAGCCATATCAGCCGTACGGTTCGAACGTCGTAGATGTTCGAGGTTTCACGGTACGGAGAATCGGTACCCCGACACGTCGTGGTGGTCACGACCCAATACGACAGGTGCGGAAATTTCGCCGCGTGCGATAGCGTCGTTGAACGCGAGCGCGATCTTGGTGCGGCCCTCGCTGTCGGCATACAGGATACGTGCCTGCGAACCTACGACCAGCTTGTTCTTGCCAGCCTCCTTGATCCAGTGGATATTGTCGTCGAGCTGTCCGGCGATCTCCTTCGGAGCGGTCTTGCGAATCTCTTCGAGCACTTCGGTAGCCAGACGGTCTGTAGTAGCCAGGTCTTCGGGTTTGCCCGACGTACATACCCAGCGGAAGGGACCGAAGCCGTAGTCGAAGAACATCGGCCCCATGATATCCTGCACATAGGAAGGATAGCGGAAACGACCGCCCTCGCCCATGATGTCGGCACCGGCACGCGAAGACTCCAACAGGAAGCATTGCCGTAATCGAAGAAATACATACCCTTGGCGGTCAGCTTGTTGATCGCAGCCACCTGGCGGCGCAGCGACTCCTGAACACGCTTCTTGAACTCCTCGGGATCCTCTGCCATCATGCGGTTGGACTCTTCGTAGCTCAAGCCGACGGGATAGTAACCGCCTGCCCAGGGGTTGTGCAGCGACGTCTGGTCGGAACCCAGATCGACATTGACGTTCTCGGCAGCCAGACGCTCCCAAAGATCGACACGTTGCCCTGGTAAGCCAGCGACACGGCCTCCTTGTTCTCCTGTGCCTTCTTCGCACGGGCCAGCAACTCGTCGAGCGAGGTGTACACCTCATCGACCCAGCCCTGCGAATGACGCGTATGCACCGCTTTGGGGTTGATCTCGGCCGTGATGCTCACCACACCGGAGATATTACCCGCCTTCGGCTGCGCACCCGACATACCGCCCAGACCGGCCGTCACGAAGAGCATGCCGCGAATGTCTTTCTTACCCTCGGTAAGCGTTTGCGGGCTGCGTTGAGCACCGTGATCGTCGTGCCGTGCACGATACCCTGCGGGCCAATATACATATAGGAGCCGGCGGTCATCTGACCGTACTGCGAAACGCCGAGCGCATTGAAAACGCTCCCAATCGTCCGGTTTCGAATAGTTCGGAATCACCATACCGTTGGTTACGATCACGCGCGGAGCGTCGGGATGCGACGGGAACAGGCCCATCGGGTGTCCCGAATACATCACCAGCGTCTGATCGTCGGTCATCTGGGACAGATACTGCATCGTAGCAGATACTGCGCCCAGTTCTGGAACACGGCACCGTTACCGCCGTAGGTAATCAGCTCGTGGGGATGCTGCGCCACAGCCTTGTCCAGGTTGTTCTGGATCATCACCATAATCGCAGCGGCCTGACGCGACTTGTGGGGATACTCCTCGATCGGACGGGCATACATCTCATAATCGGGACGGAAACGATACATATAGATACGACCGTACTTGTGCAACTCCTCGGCGAACTCGCGGGCCAACACTTCGTGGTGCTTGGCCGGGAAGTAGCGCAGGGCATTGCGGATGGCCAGCACGCGTCTCCTCCTCGGTGAGTATCTCCTTACGCTTGGGCGCGTGGTTGATGGTGGGATCTACGGTTGGTGCGGGCGAGCACATCGGGTGATACCCGCCTTGATCTGCTCCTGAAATTCCTTTACAGTCATTGTTTTATATGTATTAAATTATTTAATCTTGCTCTCGACGATTTCCAGAATCTCACGCTCGGCTTTCTCCGCATCGGCGACGATCCGGTTGCCTGGCCGATCAGGTCATCGGCGACGGCACGGTCTTTCAGACCGGCGGCATTGATCTTCACGTTCAGACACGCACCCAGCACGGCGCTGCGGGCAGCCAGCGCTCCGACGCCGGCGTCGGTTACCGAATTGGGATTTCCCTGTTCGGCCATCGCCTTCACGATTCGAACACCTTGAACGAGGTCTGCATCGTACGCAGAGGCACCTGCGTAGCGTAGAGCGTAGCCTCCTGCAATGCGGCGCTACGGGCAGCTTTCGTCCTCGTCGGTACCCTTCGGCATCGAGAATACGTTCATGATCCGGTTGAACGCTTCGGTATCCTCATCGACCAGGTGCAGCAACTCGGTCATCAGCTTCTGGCCTTTGTCCGCCCAGTCGGAGAACTCCTCCCAACGTGCGTCCCAGCCGGGTTTGTGCGACGACAGGTTGGCGACCATCGTACCCAGGGCAGCGCCCAGCGCACCCATGTAAGCGGAAATCGAACCGCCGCCCGGAGCCGGGGACTCGCTGGCGGTCTCCTCTGCGAAGCCGGTGCAGGTCAGATCGACCAGTTTCTTCTTCTTATTGTCCGCTTCGATCAGGTATTCGATCACCTTCTCTTCCGGTTTGAACGGCTTCACTCGTCCAGACCCATCGACTTGATGGCGATACGGATGATCTCCTCCTCGGAAATACCGGTCGAACGCTCCTGCTTCTTCAGGAAATAGCGGCCCGCCTCGATCAACGTGCGCTTCGGAATCAGGCCGACGATCTCGGTACCGGTCACACGCACACCGCGTGCGTTGGCGGCGCGGCAAACCTCGTCGAAAGCCACGTGGAGCGGCGTAACGGAAATATTGGTGATATTCATCGAAACCTGGGCGATCTGGTACTCGTCGATGAACCAGCCGATCGCTTGGTAGCCTTCAGCGTACCGGGCTTCATGATGGTCTTGCCGTTCTCGTCCTTCAAGGGTTTGCCTACGGGCGAATTGCCTTCGCGTACCGGACGGCCCTTTTCGCGCACGTCGAACGCGATGGCGTTGGCGCGACGCGTCGAAGTGGTGTTCAGGTTGTAGTTCACGGCGATCAGGAAGTCGCGTGCACCTACGGCGGTGGCACCCGTGCGTGCTACGCCCTCGTCGAAGGGACGGTCGCCGAAATCGGGAGCTTTGCCTTCGTGATTCATCTTCTCGGGCAGCGCCTCGTACTCACCGGCACGACATACGGCCAGGTTGCGGCGCTCCGGCGTAAAGGCAGCCGCCTCGTAGCAATAGGTCGGCACATGCAACTCGTCGGCGATGCGCTTGGCCAACTGACGGGCCAGCTCGGCGCACTCCTCGAGCGTAATACCCGCGATCGGGATGAGCGGACATACGTCCGTGGCACCCATACGGGGATGCGCTCCCTTATGATTACGCATATCGATAACCTCGGCAGCTTTCTTGACGCCCTGGAAAGCCGCTTCCAGCACGGCTTCGGGTTCTCCGACGAAGGTAACCACCGTACGGTTGGTCGCTTCACCCGGATCGACGTCGAGCAACTTGACTCCGTCAACCGCCTCGATTGCGGAAGTAATCTGCTGAATAACAGCCTTGTTACGGCCCTCGCTAAAGTTGGGCACGCATTCAATAATACGTTTTTCCATGTATTTTAGAGTATGTTAAGAATTTGTATTCGCTTCAGAATTAGCCCGTAAAACAGACCTACAAATATACGAAATAAATAAATATCCCTCCAAAGAAAGTTACAAATCTTTTATCGAAACGGACTATACGGTTACAAACTATCACGTATTCCACGGCCGAATCTCACAATACGACACTTTTCGCAACGATAAAACGGGCCGGGATTCGATCCCGGCCGCCGCAAACAAACTTTTCCGGACATTACCCGATCGTCACGACGATACCGCCCGAAAACCAGACGCCGGGCATCTCCAACCCGCCGAAATCAAAATAACGGGTATCGGTCATGTTCATCACGTCGAAATAGAGTTTCCACCCCTTCTTTTCCCACGACAGACGGCCGTCCAACAGGAAATAAGGCTTGAAGTCACGCACTTCGGTCATCATCTTGCCGTCGGGATCCAACATCAGGGAACCGTCCGCATTACGCAAATATAGGTATAGCTGCCGTTGCGGTCATATACCGCACCGGTCAGCGTGAGCGAACAGTTACGCAGAAAACGGAATTCGACCGTCGCCGCCGCTTTGTGCTTCATATAATCCAGCGCACTGGAAGTGATGACCCGATCGACTTTGCTCGTATGGATATAGCCGTATGAAACCGAAATCCGGTGCAGAAACCCGGTCGTCGTATAACCGCCCGAAACCTCCAGTCCATAGGTGTCGAGCTTGCTCTCCTGCTCGGAGTGCCACTTGCCCAGCTCCTCGCGCAAACCCAGTCGATGATGTCGCGCCCCTGCCGGTAGTAAGTAAACAGCGAAGCATTCCACCCGCTGCGGGCGTAATCCGCCGCGAAACGATAGGTAATCGCATGTTCAGGCTTCAAATCCAGATTATTGAGCTGTGCAGGGGATGTGTAATAAAGATCGGTGAAGGTAGGCAGTCGCATCGACTGGGCCGCACCGACCTCGAGCCGCAGCCCACGCACCGGACGATAGCCTCCCGAAAGACTCCACAGGGCCGAAGTCCCATAAGGCGTGAAGCTCACCCCGGCCGAACCGGAAACGTCGAAACGCTCCCACTGTTTGACATGCCGCAGCCAGAGATTTCCCACGTGACGGTCCTTGGCATGGGTATATTTGCCGTGCGGAGTCGGAAGCGGCTCGCCGAGATTGGTGCTGTAAATGTGGTTGTAGGTGTAATCGCCTCCCAGGGAGGTCACACCGCCCTTCCACGTACAGTCGGCCCAGAACTCGGCTCCCGCATTGTCCGTATTGTGATGATTCATCGGCGTACCGCGCGTCCAGTCGTAACGGTCGAAATTCTTGCGGTAGCTGACCGACGAATTGAGCGTGAAACGCCCGACGGATTTCACCCATCGCAGCGAAGAGAGCACCGTCGAAGTATGCTCGAACTGATCGGGATTGTACGCGGCATAGAAACCGTTCGAACCGAACGACCGGTTCTGATAACCGGCCTGGAAATCGAAAAATCCGCCTTTTCACTGTCGTAGTTCATCCGCAAGTAACCGTTGTAGTTCTCGAAATCGGTGTTGTGGATATACCCGTCGCTGCGACGGTACGACCCGGCGGCAAAAAGGGAAAAACGTCCCTTGGTCACGGCCCCCGAGAGATTGCCGTACGCATAGCCGTCGTCGCCGCCCGCCGCCTCGATGCGCAGATAGGCGGGATTTGAGAGGCATCGTGCGGATATTCAGGGCCCCTGCATACGCACCGACGCCCGATACGCCGTCGATCAGATCGATTCCCGCGATGCAATCTATGTCGATCGGCAGCGAATGCGACTGATGACCCGTTCGGGCATCCGTAAAGTTAATACCGTTGAGCATGACCATCGTCTGGTCGAAGGAACCTCCCCGGATCATAATGTCCGCCTGCGTTCCCCTGCCGCTCCGTTCCCGAAGATCGATCGCAGGGCTCAAACGCAGCACAGACTCGAGGGTCTGGACCGGCGCCGAAGCACCCGCCTTTCGATCGAAAACGGAGGTGGACGACATCGTACTGCGCGTGGGGGTAGCTTTCACCCCCGTCACCTCGACCTTTTCGATCTCCAGCTCTCTGGCGATCGTAAGCGAATCGACGGTCTGCGCCTGCACGGGCGTCGTCGTGGACAGGAGAATGGTGGACATCGAAACAGAGAGGACTCCGATGGTAACCTGGCGCCGAAGGCTCGCGAAAGCGGCGTACCCCTTGCGACACCAGCGCCTGAAGCGCGGAGTACGCTTTGTTTGGATCTCTTTCATCCTGTAAAAATTAAAGTGATTAATAATATCGGCCTCGGTTCCTCTGCAGCGGAACTTCGGCCTGTCGGGGTGCAAAGATAATCCATTTGTCCGGACACACAAACGAAAAAGGCCGGCCCTATGGCTGGCGGCCTCTCTTTTCCATTCTATTTTTTATTACCACTCTTTCAACCTTTTCGGATGCCTTATCGACCAATTCCCTGGTCTTGTCGAGCACTTTGCCTGCCTGCTCCTTGGCCTGTCCTTTCAGTTGCTGCGCCTGCTGGCGGGCGCTTTCCTTGACCTGGCCGGCTTTCGCTACGACCTGTTCTTTCACCTGACCGGCTTTCGCGGCCACATGCTCTTTCACATCCGTACCGTATCGGACAGATCCGCCTTCAGACGCTCTTTGTCCGCATTCAATTTTCTCATTCATACGAATAATTTTTTTAGTCTATCTTTTTTCTCTTTTTTTATTGCCTACGGCAGCTACGATCCACAACAATACGATAGCACCGACTACCGAAGTGACGATACTGCCGATGGTTCCTACGGCGAAAAAGTCCGAACAGCGAGAAGATCCAGCCGCCGAGCACCCCGCCGACGATGCCGACAACTAAATTGACGATCAGGCCGGACCCCCCGCCCTTTCACGATCAGGTTGGCGAGCCATCCGGCAACCAAACCTATCAATAAATACCACAAGAAAAACATAATCGATAATTTTTTAAGTTCTTTCGATACTGCTTGTACAAAATCTCCGCCAAACCGAAAAACGACCGGACTTTATCGCAACCGCCCCAACGCCACCTCCGGCCGGACAAAAATCAAGGGACCGCTCCGCAAACCGAACGGAAGATCCGGGAAACAGCTCAGGAATCCGACAGACGGGCAAGCTCACCACATTTGACTACCTCTCGCCTCCGAAATACCTAAAACGGGTGATTGCCCGCCCGTTTTACCCCCCTACTTTTGCAACGAATAAAACCAAAAGCCCATGATTAAAAATATCTGCACTGTCATCCTATTATTATTGTCCGTCCTGCCCGCCAGCGGGACGAAAACCAGGCTAAGGGTACGAAAAATCTCGGGCAAATGTCATCACCACAGACGGCGCTCCGGCCGAATACATCACGGTTTCGCTGAAAAATACGGTATTCGGCGGGTGTCCGACGGGGACGGCAATTTCGAATTTGCGGCTCCCCCGGGCGAATATACGATGGTCGTCCAATCCGTAACCGCCCACCGCAAGGAGTTTCCGGTCACCATCGAAACCGGTCGAAACGTATTCCCGAACATCGAAGTCAAGGAAGATATCAACCAGTTGGAGGAGGTGGTCGTCACCGGACAGTTCTCGCCGCAATCCATGAAAAAAACTCCTTATATAAGGTACGGTCGGTAAAACAGCGATCAGATCCGGCAAAAAGGCACCCCCTGGATGTACAGTCGCTTCTCAAACACCGAAATCGGCATCCGCCTCTCGAACGACATGGCGCTCGGGAGAAACGGACTTCGAGCTGATGGGTATGAGCGGCAACAACGTCAAAAATCCTCATGGACGGTATTCCGATGATCGACCGAGGCTCGACCAAACAGAGCCTCAGCCAACTCGACGTAAACCGGATCGAACGGGTCGAAATCGTCGAAGGTCCGATGTCGGTAGTCTATGGCACGGATGCCCTTGCGGGAGTCATCAACATCATCACCAAAAAGGGACCGGGCTATTCCGGCGAAAGCACCTGGCGCGTGGGCGCCCGCATCCAGGAAGAAACGATGGGCAAGGAATACCAGTTCTTCAACGGCGAAGGTCTTCACAACGAAAGCATCGACCTCGGATTCAATCTTAAAAACGGACTCTACTTCAACGGCGGCTACACCCGCAACGACAACGGCGGCTGGCAGGGCGACCTGACCGGACGCGAAAAAGCGCTGGCATCCCAAAGACCAGTCGCTGGCCAACGGTATGATAGGGTTCCAGCGACGCAACCTGAACGTCTGGTACCGGCTGGATTTCCTCGACGAGAAAAATCTTCGGTCCTCTGAACGGTACCGCCATCGAACCGGAGAAGGTTTCCGACAAGGACTATCTGACCAAACGATACACCCATCAGTTACAGGCAGACTGGAGAACTGGACAACCGGTTGAGCGTCAATCTCGCCCTCTCCTACCAGGACTACAAGCGCCGCACGCAGACCACCTGGACAGACCTCTCGACCGGAGAGAAATGGCTCTCGGCCGAAGATGCCAGTCAGGATGTCACCCAGTACAAAGCCTGGATCGCACGGGCGACGGCAACCTGGAATATCGGCCCGAAGATCAGCCTTCAGCCCGGTTTGGAATACCAATGGACCGAAGGCAAGGGCGGACGCATCGACGGCACCCCCACGATCTCCGATCTGGCATTCTTCATCTCGGCCGAATACAAACCCTGGAGCTGGATGAGCGTACGCCCCGGCGTTCGGGCTTTCCTGATGGCCGACTACGAAAGCTCCTGTGGCCGTACCTTCGATTTTAACGAAGTTCGATCTGACACCCGATATGGACATCCGCCTCTCCTATGCCTACGGCTTCCGTACGCCGACCCTGCAGGAGCTCTACTTCTCGTCCACAACGACAACCACGACATCGACGGCAACCCGGACCTGAAAGCCGAATATTCGAACAATGTCACGGGATCGTTCACCTACGCATCCTGCATAACGCGCGGATCCGGCTCACCACCACGTTGAGCGGTTTCTACAACGTCTTCAAGGACAAGATCAGCCTGGCGCAGAACGTCGATATTCCCAACTACAACACCTACTACAACATCGGCCGCTACAAAACCCTGGGCGGGGCACTGGAAACCTCGCTGGCATGGGGCGGATTACGCGTGAACGTCAATGCTTCGCTGATCGGACGCTACAACAAATATGCCTCCGACGATAAAAGCCTGCCCCAGTTCCGCTATTCGCCCGAAGTGAGTACGACCATCAGTTACCATATCGCCAAGTCGGGAACGGACATCAGTTTCTTCTACAAATACACCGGCCAGCGCAAGGAGTACTATTACCACGAATACACGACCCCGGACAACAAGAAAGAGAGCGAAATTTACCTGAGGGGACTCCCCTCCTACCACTACGGGGACATCACCGTCACGCAGAAGTTGACCTCGTTCCTGAGCCTGAACGTAGGTGTCAAAAACCTCTTCAACCTGACCGACATACGCACGATCGTAGAATCCGCGAACGACACCCCTTCGGTCAGCTATCTCGGCTGCGGACGCAGCTACTTCATCGGACTGAACTTGATGCTGAACGGAAAATTCAAAAAATAACAAATTCAATATTAACTAATTAAAACCATTCTATGAAAAGATTACTTTACTTACTGTCAGCCTGTCTGATGACCTTCGGATTCTCGGCATGCAACGACGATGACGACAACCTGAAGTTGCAGGACATTTCGGTCGAATTCGCCGTATCGGAAGCCGGCATGGACGGCGAAACCGTCAGCCTCGGCCTGAAACTCAGCCGCGCTACGACCGAGAGCTTGGACGTAACGATGGAAATGACCTCTTCGGACGTATCCGACGCGGACATCACGACGACCCCGGCCATGACCGACGGCAAGATCACGGTCAATATTCCGGCCGGACAGTCCACGGGCACTTTCACCGTAGCCAAAGCGACGGGTAAAAACCCCGAGGGAACGGCGAAATTCCAGATTCTCTCCCTCTCGCTGACCGAAGGCTACAAGATCGGCACGACCAAGGAGATGACCCTCTCGTTCACTCCGATCGTCTCCACGGGCGGCACGATGACGCTCGAAGGGAAAGTCGGTGACCAGAACTACGCCAACATGGTCTATGTCGATCTGAGTAATAACAGCCAGATGCAGATCGACCGCAAGAGCTGGAACCTGGGCTTCTACTGCGGCGATGAGTTCCGCGTGGTACTCAACTCTTCATACGCAACGGTAGCGGCCGCTTCCGAGAAAACGGGACTTCGCAGCCGTAACCCTCGAAGATGCGCAGAGCGCACCCAACATCGCCGCAGGCAGCATGTCCGAAGACTCAAGGCGGAATGGATCGACGACGCACGGGCGACCTATCGAAGACCGCATTCGGCGAAATATCGGCTACGGATGCGAACAACAAGGTATTTTTCGTGGCCTCGGCCGACAACAAGACCAATACCGACGGTACGGAAAACCGGAGCCTCTGGTACAAAGTGAAAGTCACCCGCAGCGGCAACGGCTACAAGGTAGAGTACGGCAAGGTGGAAGATACGACCCCAAAAACCGTCGAAATCACGAAAGACCCGATTTACAGCTTCATCGGACTCTCGCTCGAAACCGGCGAACAGGTGCTCCAGCCCGCCAAGAGCAAATGGGACATCATGTGGGCCTACGCCGCCTCTTCGACCATGATGGCATCGGGACCGGTGATCTCGTTCACGCAGGATGTAATCACGATCAACAACCTGGGCGGCGCGGAAACAGCGATCGTCATGACGGACACCAAGTCGTATGCCGACTTCAAACGTGCGGACGTGGCATCTGCGGAGTTCCAGACGGAAGCGAACACGATCGGCACCAACTGGCGCACCCCCGCGATGCCGGGCGTGGAGAATCCGGGTGTCAAGGCAGACCGTTTCTTCGTCATCAAGACTGTGCGGAAAACTACTACAAGCTCCGGTTCCTCAAATTCGGTTCGGGCGACGACGGTGAGCGCGGCGTCCGCAAACTGGAGTACGAGTTGCTGAAATAGACGCAATGATGCGATCGGATTGGCTGGCAGCACCGGAACTACGGGACTGCCGGCCAAACCACGCAAAAAGAGTCCGTTTTCAAGATACGGCCCG
>ENA-OQAR01000349-OQAR01000349.1-human-gut-metagenome-genome-assembly--contig:-NODE-349-length-13765-cov-1.551327_pt1 | contig 13765 bp, 21 predicted proteins | sample MGYA00242738_ERZ504533 | MGnify/ENA primary metagenome ERZ504533 (study PRJEB26092, sample SAMD00036276) | human gut metagenome | host: Homo sapiens | study: EMG produced TPA metagenomics assembly of... | reverse complement strand
GAAAGGATAATTGAGGAGAAGGAACGTCTAATACAAGTCTTATTAAGTAAGAAATAACCTGTAATAGATAAGAAATGTAGGCATATTGTAGGCTATACAATCATGCAAATAATTAATAATCAGGCGATTAAAAAAAACGTTACTTGAATCACTATTAACATCCGGTAACAGTTAAATGTTATCGGATTTTTCTTTTAAATAGCTGATATTAAAACGTTTTTACTTTCGCCCCGTTTAACTTTTTAATAACCTGCCTGTGTAGGCATATTTGTAGGCATATCCCCTCTACAGGCATAAAATAGGCATATAAAAAATGACGGCAATAAGAGTTGTAAGACAAGGCAAAAAAGGCAAAACCGACCGGCTCCCCCTGTATGTGGAATTTTTATATCAACCGCGAGAAAATAAGGATCGCGGTAAGGTTAAGTGTCACCTCTAAAGAATGGGATGAGCAAAACGAAGTGATAAAAGGCCGGGACAAAGAAAGTAAGGATAAAAATTAATCATCTCCAATATCCGTTCACGAGTAAGCGATATATTTGTCCGTGCCCGTCTTAAAAATGAGACGCTGACAAAAGAAAGTTTCTTCCGCCAGTATAACAATCCCTCCGATTTTGGTACCTTCTTTGATTTTGCACGGGTTTACCTCAAACAAATTAGCAAAACTATTTCTTTCGGTACCTGGAAACATCACGTTTCTATCATCAAGAAACTGGAAACATTCGCACCCCGGCCTTGTATTTTCAGAGATTACCCACGAATTTCTCCTGTCTTTCCTTTGCTATATCTTCGCAAAATAGGTAACATGGATTCTACGGCATGGCGTAACATGGCTACTATCAAAATATATGTAGGTGCCGCCATACGCGGCGGTTATATGGACCAGGACCCGTTCGCGGCCATAAAGATACGTCGCCCCAAAAGTGAAGTTATATACCTGACGGAAGAAGAACTCCTCCGTCTGACCGCCTTGTACCGGTCCGGCCGCCTGGAAGAATGTACCCAGAACGTACTCCGTTTTTTTCTGTTTCTTTGTTTTACTTCTTTGCATATAGGCGATGCAAAAGCATTGCAGATAAACCAGTTCATAGGGAATGAACTACACTACACACGAGGTAAGACAAAAAATACCGGTAACTGTACCCTTATCGGACCCGGCACGTTATATCTATGAATATTACCGGGCCGGACGTACAAAAGGTAACTTGTTTATGAACCTTCCCACGGATCAGGATATAAACCGGGTATTGAAAACAATAGCCGGTAAAGTAGGAATAACAAAGGATATCAGTTCAAAGACCGGGCGGCATACATTCGCTACCTTGTATTATAAGAAAACACATGATATCGTAACGCTATCCCACCTTTGGGACATAGTTCTATAACTATGACAATGGTTTACGCACATGCTCTGGAAGATGAACGCGAAGCGGGAATACACGCCTTTGATGATATGGTTATAACTAAAAGAGTGAGGGGGAAACGTGTTTCCCGCTTCCCCCTTCACTTTTTCTACTCCAACGTATAAACGCTCCAGTCTATCGCCTTTTTAAGTTCCCAGCCTTCCTTTTGTGTCTCCTGTATATGTTTCACGGCACCGGTGTAAAACTCTTGTAGTTGCTGCATACTTGCAAACTCGTAAAACGTCGGGTTGTCTTCTTCCCCGAGCTTGAAAGTAACAGGAAGGTTTTCCCCGCCTGTCTGCAAGGCAAGATCGTACGCCGTCTTATAATTCATCTGGTTCTCCATGGAAAGCCAGACTTTCAGGCCGTTCCATACGTACCCGCTTCGATCGTGTCGGTTATCTTCCGGTTATACCATTCATTAATAACCGCCTTGATTTCTGCCAGTGCGGGTAGATGATCGAACGTCTCTTCCATGTAACTACGCTGCACTCCTTCTGCTGTCTCTGTTTCCTGGTAATCCCACGTAATACGCCAGATTCCCCGGCGGCGGTTGGTACATCTTACCGGTTCCGCCTTGCTGTCTGCATAAATTCGTATCATTTCAAGTAAAAATGTATAATTATCAATCCTTTTCACTTACTTCACCTTCGCAAATGTGCTTCAAAAGGCAGTTCTCCGTCTCTTGCCGCTGATTCACAAATGAAAAGTGTTTCCTCCAGGCTGGTAAAATACTTTCTCTCCTTGCCGTCGAGTTCCAGCTTTATAACAGTCCGGTTTCCGTTTTTCGTCGGAACATCCTTTTCATAATCAAGTACGATCACATCCTTGTTCATCAGTTCGGGCGACTTGATCCTTGCCCCGGTAAATCGTTTCCGTCCGTCTTTAGGCTTGTACTTGTAGCCAGATCTTTTAATTTTTTCATTTTCTTTCCTGTTAGTTTATAAAATAAGTTCTTGCAATCGGCATGTTTTGTAAGCCCGTAAAATGAGGCGGTCAGCTCCTGCCTGCGTTTCTTGCTTTTAACCTTGTGCATCTTGCGGGCGAACTTTTGTTTGTTACGCTTCCTTAACCGTACATGATCCGGGCGGGTTACATATCCCAGGAAGTCGATACCTTCGGTGATCGGGAAAACGGTATCATTGCTTTTAATCTCCAGGCGGGCTTTACGGGCCTGTTCATGAATGATATCCCTAACCTTCCAAAGGTATTTCTTACTACCGGAAAGCACCAGACCGTCGTCACAATACCGGTAATAGTGTGCTACTGCCTCCTGATCCTTTAACCGGTGATCCAGGTAAATGGATAGAAGCAAATTACAAAGCCCCTGTGATGATCTTAGCCCGATACTTACGCCTTTAGGCATCATGCGGATGCACTCTTCCAGGATTCCGATTAATATTTTATCCTTGAACATCTTTTTCACTGCATCCAGCAAAATGTCCTGGTCTACGCTTTCATAGAATTTCGTTATATCGAACTGGTACCCGAACAGGGTTCCTTCGGGATCATCCTTTATATCTTTAACGATATACTGTAAAAGGTCATGCGTTCCCCTGTTTTTAATGGATGCGGAAGTAGTCCGGATAAAACGTACTTTCAAATGCCGGTCCACCACATTCATAACAGCGTTAAGAACGATCCTGTCCTCCAGGGAAACCGATTGTACGGTCCTTACCTTCGGCCCGTCGTCTACGGTCATTTCCCGATATCCTCCGAGCTTGAACCGCCCACTCCTGATCCGCTGCCTGATCCTCTCTACTGCCTCGGGACATCCGCCAGTATTCTACGCCCGGCAAGCTGCGCTTCGTCTTCTTTTGCGCAATACCGTTTTTATGGCGTCCTCTATATTGGAGTCCTCGACAATCTCTTCTATAATATTATCTTCTCTCCACATGATAATTAAATTAGCCTTCAATTCCCCGGGCCGGGCTTCTTCGAAAAAATTCCTACCAAACCCCATTGCCCTGCGCTTATTTTCCCCTTTCCAGCCGTAAACGGCTGCTGTTGGCGAGGCTCATTCCTCTTGCTCCACGCCGGGACACGTCCCCACTGTTGTACGCCAATCTTTAAGGCTTATGCGCTTTTTCTTTATCCTAATTGTTTGCAAGCCGAACGCCGATGTTCGCATTCGTGTTCGATGAATCGTTATTCGCGTTCGCATACGAAACACCGCCTAACGCGTTCGCGTTGTTGTTCGACCGATACACCACACGAGTGTATATGAGGAAATCCGCCTTTGTACTTTCAGGAAGCACCGGCACCCGTCTTACTTCCGGACGCCTGCGCTACCCGCACAACGTTTTTACGTTGCTATTTTTTATCTTAATCTGCCTGATTTATGGCTTTAAAGGCCGCGACGCTACCCGCCCAGCGTATGATGCCCCTGAAGGCAAGCCGAACGCCGATGAACGCAACCGTGCTCGATGAATCGTTAACCGCGTTCGCACACGAAAACACCGCCTAACGCGACCGCGCTGCTGTACGACCGATACACCACACGAGAAAGACCGGTACCCACATAGAACCTATCGAACCAATGTGAGGAAGTGGAACCGCCTTCTTTAGCTGCAATCAAATCCATATACTGGCCCCAAACCATGTGGGTAGGATAAATATCCGCGTTATAAACAGTAATTCCCTGTACAATGCGTTCCGTTCCGTCCGGCATGGTAATAAACCACCTTCCGTCCGCCGCCGTCTTGTTTACTGTGACATACTGCAACCATTCCGCCTTGTTTCCCTGGAAATTCTCATATCCCAGCACATTGACGGACTGATAATTTACACCGTCCCGATAAGCACCTTCCGCCTGTGGATTGGAACCGCCCTTTTCCTTATAATAAGAAACCGTATCACGCATCCCCAGCGCATTGGTAAGGCCTGTCACTTTCTGGTAATTGTTTGTTCCATATCCGCAAACTCCCTGCGAATCGGTATTACCGTATTTAAAGAAATGACAGATTACCCACATCCTTGTGCATCTCCCAGTCGAACAGCTGGAAACCTTTGCCCCTGTTCTGGGCGTATTTGACTGCCTGGCTCTGTGAAATAGTTCCTACACTTGAAACACCACTGACAGAAACGCAGCACATCATCAATCAGATAGGCTTCATAAACACCGCCCAGGCATTCCGTATGCTCTACCCAGTCCGGCTCGATCGCTTCCACACTTTCCGATGTTGTGAGTAAAACGAAATCGAAGGCCGCCGAATTAAGGAAAGTAAAGGCCAGTTTCGTAGCCCCTACAGGAACGGCACAAAACAGATACATACCATTGATAAAACCGTTCGCATTTGAAACGCTGATCCGACTTACTATTTTCCCGGCATCATCTATAAATACAGCACCGTAAAGAGTAGAAGCAAAACCGGGAAAACGAACCTGCTTGTAATCCCGGACGTCCACCAGGGCGAACGATCCGGATTCGTATTCATTCTTCGCCTCTTCAATGGTTGTGTAATCCGTATTCTTACGAATCCCGATCTTCCGTCACATCCAGTTCCTCGCGGGTAAATCTTATACTGGTGTACCCTGCTGCTGCCGGCGCATCCTCATTACTTGAAATAAAACCGTAAAAGGCACTGATTCAGCACGTCCGTTACTCCCTTGTACCAGTAATGAGGCTCATATATGTAAACTTCACCTTCCGATCCGGTTAATACTGCATCCGTGGCGTTCTCCACGCTGTCACTATCCGCGTATTTTATTTCGGTTCTCATCATGAAGCGGGTAACAGGTCATTTCACCCTCCGCCGTCTTTTTTAGCCAGAATACAACGTCTTTTTCGACAACACTTCCAATATATGGGAAGACGGGGTAAAATTCAGTATTATAGTCATATCCGGTAGAGTTATCCAGATTCGTAATCTTTTCCCCGTCTCCTACCGTCTGATCTATTTTTATACCGACAAACTGCGGCTGAATGATATTCAGTTCCGGGAAATGTGCACAGGTGGCGGCGTACTCTTCATCCGACATGGACTGGGTGAGCCGGTACGTACCTACCAGGCGGCACGTCTGCACGTTTCCCCCGTCTTCATCAACGCCGCCCATTGTCATAAGCCTGCGAAGCAAATTACCGTTCCCGTCCATATCTATACCGGTAATTCGTAGATAGCTGGTCGCACTGCATTGCTGTAATAACGTGTTCCAGTCGATCAGGCTACAGTTATCAATCACAAGGCGCGTGATATTTGCCGTACCTTCCAGCTGCAGCCCTGCATTGGTTAGTTTGTTCAGGTACCGGAGTTCGAGCGTCTGCAAAGTTCCGGGAAGGACGCAAACGGCCAGAGGCGCACCGCCGGCAAATGTCACACCGGTAAGGGATGTATCACCGGCCAGGAAGGTTTCAAGTTTGGTATTACTTGAAAGGTCCATACCGGTAAAGGAAGAAGATTTAAGTCCGGATATGTCGAGTTTTCGAAGATTACGGCAATTACCCACCAGAAGGGCGTTAAATGTCGTCTGTCCGGCCTCACAACTAACATTCAGTCACGCAAGGCCGTGCAGTTGTTCAGGTTCAACGTGCCGACAATGGCGTGGGCTACATCCGTCAGATCAAGCCCGCGAATACGGCTTGCACCGTAGAAATATTGCGGATCGTTTACAATTAAATCCGTGTCCATTGTCAGTTCCACCACAGCCCCGGCCGTTTCTGCAAGTACCGCGCTTTGGTGCGGTGTTCCGGACGTGTACCCGTACCCGTACCCGTAATAATACCGTTCGGAGGCCGTAATCCGATTTTCCGGTTATCGCTGCCGAACTTGTATCCGAAATAAGCCGCGAAGCTGTCACGACGGTAAGTACCGGCCACATACTGACTATCCAAAAGGGCGAAACGGTTCTGAATGGTATAAGTACGGTGCGCATAACGGCTTCCCTGCAAGGCATACAGATAATTATAATAACTGGTTCCGCTGCCGGTTGTCACCCCTTCGGTAAGCGGAAGGATATATTTATATTCCGAATCCTTGTTATAAATCCGCTCGCACCAGTTGCCCATTTGTTCCTCGTTAAATACTTGCAGGACATATTCAAGGCTCATATTGCTACGCAAGGTTTCCGCCACTTCACGCAATTTGTCCGGACAAGACCGTACCAGTTCCCATAAAACGGAATCATGGCCGGCAAAAGCATAACTACCGATACTATCGTCAAAACTTTCGTGGGTAATGGTATATTCGTATTTCAGTACCGAATCATTACGCACACCGAACAGCGTGTCCATATCGTAAGGAAGGAAATACCAGATCAGAGAGTCCCAAGTCGCCAGCATCATGTTTTTTGCCCGGTTATCCACAGCCATAAAGTAATCGGTAATCAGATACCATGCAAACGGGCTGTCATTACCGAAATACTGGTTATATTCCGCCAGGAACTTGGCGGGATCATCCTTACATGAATCGATCCAGTTCCAAAGCCTTGTAACTGCCGCCTTGTCGTCCTCGTGTGCATCCGCCCAGGTAGTGTCCGCCTTGAAACGAAATTCCAGCGCATCATCAAAAGAAGACATGTCGGTAGTCCCGAACAGACAAAGGGCCTCGGAGTTGTTCAGGAACTCCAGACAGATACATTTGTTACGCTGCCCGTTCAGGCCGCTTCGTCGTTGAATCCTTCAATTCCTTCAAAACCGTAAATGATCGCACTTTCCGACTTCTCATTATTGAAATTGTATTTTCCCAGATAAGTATTCGCACCGGTGCCGTCGTTGTCATAAAACAGGTCCATAGGGAAACCGTCCACGCCTATACGTACGTCATATTCCCCCTTATATGCAGCCTGCGGCGGTGTCAGCCACCCGCACCTCTTCCAAACGTCGTTCACAATACGCACCGCACCGGTATTAATGTGTACCGGAAAGAATCGGAAAAGTCCGCTTTCAAACAGAATATACTGATCGGCCGTGCTCCCGGTTTGAAACTGTATTCAAGGGACGGCACATCCACGCCGTTAACTTCCAGCGTGGTACCGTATTTTTCCAGGCGCAAGAAATAAAGACGGTAATTCTTACGCGGATAAGTGGTGGATGATGTACCCTGTATTCTTAGACCGACATTCCTTGCTACAAAATCGTACTCCTTACCCTGCGGGCTATAAAAATAGATATCGACCGGTACCTCGAATTTCTTGTTATTGGTGGCGTTGACAAGGTTCACATCGCCGACAATTCGCATAACCGCCTTTCCCTGGGCGCGTAACTTGTCTATGTCGATATCCGTACCGTTGTCCCCCCGTAACATCATTCTTTTCAAATAACAGGACCATTTCGTCCGACGTAGTCCGGTCTACCATGTAATTGTTCAATTCTTCATCATCCGTAAGCGCACGGTTATAAATACGGAAATTCCTGATCTCCACATCCGCCGTATCACTGAACAAACGGATGTTCACCGGTTCCGCCTGCAGTAATCCTTCGGTAGCCCCATACTGCACCGCTCCGCAACGGATTCCGTTTACATAAAGTTCCAGCAACCGCTACCGGCCTTGGCCCCGACAATAAAGGCCATTTTCAGGTTCATATCACTTGCAAACTTCGTACTTACTTCCGTACCGCCGGAAACACGCATAAGGGCCTGCTCCGTTGTCATCTGGAAACCGATATCGCCGGCCATACAGTCCAGTATCACCCCCTGCCGGTCCGTTACCGACGAACAAAGAATTTCCATTTCATAGGTAGCCCCGGTAGTGGTTGCATCCGTGGAGAACGGCCGGTACCCGATTTCAATCTTCGCGCCTCCCGTAAGTTTCAGGGCGTCACCCGTCCAGCCGTTGCTGCTCCAGTCGAAACCAGAAAATGTCGTATGTATGTCGCCATAATCCCAGGCTCCCGGATCGGATTCGCTGTTGCTCCGCCCGGCTGCCGAAAGTTTCAGTACAAGCCCGGGCGGTAGTTTCCTGCAAGTCGATCCCGCTTTCCGTTACGTCGATATAAAACGGGTATTCCGTGGCCCCCGTCTTAATTTCATAGTGATCTCGCCCTGCTCCGTAAAACGTTGGTATATGTCTGCGTAGTACGGGCCACACTGACAGACTGCGTTTTCACCCCGTCCCGGTAAACGTCCATTTGAGCCGGCGTTGCGTCAGGATCATAAGCCACAAAGTCAAAATTTTACCTGTTCGTACTGCCCCGCTTCCAAGCGCGGAACAAGATGGTCCTCCGTAAAAATACGGCCGTCCGGAAAACTCATCATCGTGCCGATGAACGGTGCCGATCCTCCGGATTTCAGAATATCAATATAGATACTTTCAGACTTTAACACGAGATCGGCGGAAGCTCCATTTCGGCAACCATTTGAACGGTATTCCGGCCGGTCACAAGCGAAGAGGGGACAAACGTGAAACTGACCGTTTGTCGTTCCGATCTTGTAATGGTGTGCGCGTTCTGTTGCCGGCCGTCAGATAAAGCGTGACGACCTTTGTTCCGGAACCGCTCACGGCATAAGGGATATTAATCGTGTCGGCCAGGGTATAACCGCCTGCGGCTATGGCCCCGGCCAGATTGTAAGAGCTGGTAAGGGAAAGGCTGACAACCTTCACGGATGTAAACGCCTGTCGGGTCTGTTTCTTGCCGGTAGTCGGATCGGTTGTGGTTGCCACTACGTAAATATCGGTATTCCCAACAAGCAAGTAACTTGAAAGGTCCAGTTCGTAACTGCCTTTGGAAACATCGCTGACCGTCTGGGAATACATGGTAGTTGTTCCACGCCTGATCGTAACGGTGATATCCGCCTTTTGCCCGGTAGATTCCCCCTTTTCATCCCCCGTGGTGTATTGGTGATCGTATGTATAAGTAAGACGGGCGTTTCCGCCTTCCTTGATTATGGCGTTATCTACAGCCGCATTCAAGACAATTTTAGTAGCCACCGTTTCGCCGGAACCTCCACCGGAACCGGCCGGGATATCCACGGCGGTAATTTCCGCGCCGCTTTTGTTCTGGAAAGACAGACGGACGGATGTTTCATCCTCGCTTACCTCCGCATTTACGTTAAACAGCGTGGAAGCGTCCACCTCGTTAAAACGGGCGGTTACTACCTTGTTTTCTACCGGATTGGTGGAATCGGCGGACAAAGTCTCGTCCACTTCCAGGATATCCACGTTTACATTCACATTACCGGCCGCGTCCGCGTCTGCTTCTCGCCGTTTACCGTTACGCTCTTTACCGTTCCTTTGCCGCCGAACTCTTCCCAGCTCGCCTCCTGGTCCCAGGCATCCAGGGCGGTTCCGGTAACTGGTACGTCTCCCATTTGCCGAGCGATGTTTCAAAGGTGATGACACGCCCCCGGCCGCGCCACTTCTCCGGTACCGCGGCAATGGCGGAAGCAGGGTATAGAAACCTTCCGTAAGCGGCACACTGCCGGTTACATTATAGGTATTCCCGCCGCCTGAACCGCCGCTGCCGAAATCCTCCCACTTTTCGACATTCTCAAAATCCGTGTCCGGATTGCCTTTAAATTGTTTCGTCACCCAGCCGTCGGCAGTGAGGAAAGAAAGGATCACGCCGTTTTTCCGGACATCGTCAATCTTCCCCGCCGTTTTCAATGCTGCAAACACCCCCGACAGATCACTATAAACGCTGCCGGCGTTCAAGAGGTTGTTTACATTGGTAAAGGTGGAAGACAGACGCCCGGCAGTTTCCTGCAACTCCTGTTTCATTTCGTCACGGTCTGCCTGCAACGTGCTTATGTCCTCGGAACAACTGCTAATATCCTGGGACAGACTTTTCAGCTTTCCCCAAAGGGAACCGTCTTCACTCTGTGAACCGTCTTCGCTGCCGATACGGGCGTTGATATCGGCCAGCAATGCGGCCAGCGAATCACTGTCTTTAAGCCCGTCCAGAAAAGCAAGAATTTCGTTAAAGTTGTCGATTGCCTGCGAAGCGTTGTTGCCGACAAGCCGGTCGATACGTAGAGAAACGGCGTCGATAGCCTTCTGCAAGGCTGCATCGGCGGCAATGCGGGCGCTTCCTCCGCCTCGACTTCCTTACCCTGGGAAACCAGTTTCAGGTGTTCGTTCAAGAAGCCAAGAACCGCCGCCACCATTTGGTTGGTAACGCTTTCCGCGTCCTCCGCGGTTTCAATGACTATAATAAGATCATCGATATACTCCTGTGTTGCCATATAGATACATTAATTAAATTGTTTACTGAACTCTTTGGAATGAACCCGCGGTTTCCGGTAGCCGCTTTCCGTGATTTCTCCCGTCCAGTTGGACTCCTTCTCGGCAAAACGTGAGCTTTAACGTCACGTTCTGCGGCGCGTCCGGACGGACACGGTAAGAAAACTCTTCCGCCGAAGGAATTACCTTGATCTCTTCCCGGCCGTAACCTGCCAGGTAGACATCATCGGAGGAAAGCAGGTCAAGAAGAAAGCGTATTTCCTGCGGGCGTTTGAATCCCGTCTTAACCGTTACGGCTTCCTGTATCTCCGTACGTATGCGATCCGAATAATAATCATCGGTAATTTCATCGTAACGCCGGAAAACAGCGTCTTCGTCTTCATCCATGCCGGGAGTTACGCTCGCCTCGCCTTCCAGGGAAAACACCTCGTAAACCCCGTAACTGTTCAGGAACCGGAGCCGGTAACGCTCGCGGACCGTCGGGCTTTGCTCGATCCCGATCCGGAGAGCGAACGTTTCACCGCTATACACGTCAAAAAGGTTGGCCAGTACCCCGTAATCGGTAAAGAATTTAAGTCTTACGGCCTCCAGGTTCAAGGCGTAGAAATTCCCTGCCGTGCCTGGTACTGCAAGGCTTTGTCCGGTAAGAAGTTCCGTTATTTTCAGCTCGTGCTCCGGATAGATGAAACAGAGCGGGTAAAGTTCCGTCTCGCGCATCGTTATACGCCAGTCATTGCTCCGGGTGGTAAAGAAGAAATTGCAGGATTCATTCAAGAACTTCAAAGAAAAGATGTTATTACCTTCTTCATGCAATTTCTTAAAAGCCCGTTTGGATATACCGCCACGCCAGGCAGTAACAACCAAAGTGGCCGTTTCTTCCTCCTCATTTTGAAGGGTGATCGTGACGACCGCCTTGTTATACCGTTTATCGGAAAGGCTTATCAACATCTCGGAACTGTCCGTTAACGGGGGAATATCAACAAAAAGCGTTTCCAGGACCTCCGCGATATTCACCTTGAAACTTCCATTACCGTTACCGGTAAATAATGGAACGCATAAATTCAAAGTTCACGAAATAACATTATATTGTAAGTCGCCATAGAAGTAGTTTCTACCGAAAGATAAACAGGGTTTCCGGTAAAGGCGTTTTTCCGTCGGATCAATGTTTGCTGTCAAACTCAATAATTCAAAGGTGTTAACGATGAATATTCCGTTAAACTCACTCTTATTTTCAAGTCCGGAAAGGAAACGATCACGCTGATCCGTGGGAGACGTCAGGAACTTGTAAAAGTCCGAGAGCCGCCCCGCATGGTTTTCCCTCCAAAGCTTATAAAGCTCCGTCACCTGTGAAGATGACGGGGCAAGGATGATATTATTCTGCTTTTCCATGCTGCAAAAGTTGGGTTTATCAAAGGAAGAATAAAGGACGGGATCAGCTAAGCACCCTCGATGCGACAAACCTTACCTGGTATTCGACTTCTTCCGTTTCGTAACAAAAAATAGTTGGCCGCGCCGGAACGCTCGTTTACCTCGATTTCAACCTCTATCTTACATTTTGTAAGTTTTTTTTCTATGATGTTATCCTGTGCGGTGGGCGGATTTTTTTAATATATCCTCATCCGTTGACGGCGTAACATACCCGTCATATATCGTATTCGATACACGGCAACCGTACACAGCATACATCCAGTGATAACGGTAATAATCTTCCCAATATTCCACCCTTCCGGCCTGTACACTCTGCAAATTGGAAGAATATACGACCCACACGTAGGAAGCACCGCCCCACACGGGAATGCCCTGTTCATTATCCAGATTATAGGGACCGATCAGACGCAGGGAACGCAACGTAAGTTTACCGGTACCAGTTTACCCGCAGGAAGCGAATAGGAAAGGCCGTCCAGAAGCATGTACTGCCCCCGCAGGGCTACCGGGGTCAAGACATCCATTTTCATAAGCTGGTGAACCGGTAAAAGGGTGTTTGTGTCCACCTGGTTAAAAGAGTGCCTTAATACGGCGTCATACTTCTGCCAGAACTTGGCAAACAGACCGTCTTCAAACTGGAATAAAAGCGATATCGTATGTTTGCTGCCGTCTTTTAACGTAATTTCTCCGCCGTCCGGAGCGTATGGTAAAATAGAACCGAAGGAATAATCCGTACTTTCCGTAACGGCCTTTGTAAAAGCGAAAGCGAAGGAAAGCGGCGTCTCCTCCTTTTCCGAATCCTCTTCATCATCGGAAGAGGTTTTCAGGTAGGTATAACGGTGCACATACCCGGCCAGGTAATACGGGGAAAGAAGGCCGTTCGGGGCAAAATCCATAAACACGCATTCATCATCGCTCGCCAGCTCCTCGTCCTCTACGTTTTCCGTCTTCGGTCCCAGTTAAAGAAACTGATGATGATAACGTATGCTTCTTGTTGCCCGAATCCCATTTGTACCAGTTGCCGGTGGTCTTCTCGTAGTTCAGCCACACGGAGGCCTGGGAAGGATCGAAAACGGCTTACACGGATAACCATTTTTTCGTTCCCCTTGATATAGTCCTCGTACCGTTCCACCGAAGGCGCGGCACCGGTAAAAGACGTTTTTGGCCGATAACTTTATCTGACGGGCCGTTTCATAATTGATAAGGGGTTCCGCCGTCAGATTCCGGGACAGATCAACGGCAGGTTCATCTTCCATTATATCCCGGATCAGTCTTAAAGTGGCCGTTTTTCGTATCGGAAGAGACATTATAAAACCAGTCCGAAACGTACATACAGCGCGTTTAAAAAAGTCCTCAATCGTACAATCCGGCATTAAATCGGCATAATTGAGGATACCCGTCACGCAACAGTCGGCGGCATTGTTCAGGATTACCAGGCTGGAAAGTTCCTTGTCCGTCTTAAAAAGGATTTTCGGTTATAGTATAACCAAATTCTGAAAATATAAAGTCCAGGACACGGTGCACGTATAAGAAGGGGGCCACGCCGTACTTCCGGTAAACTCGTTTCGGTCGGGGGTATCATTTATCAGTAGTGTTTCCGTCCTTGCCTGATAGCATAAGGCATATTCACCGTTTGAATCCAAAGTGATACGGTTTATGTATTGCGGGTAATACGTGCCGTCCTTTGGAATCATTTTTTGACTACTATTTTGAAATATGGCAAAATCTTCATGGAATCCGTGAAGAACCAGTTTATAGAGGACATAAGACCGCTAACGGTACCGCCGCTTATGCTGGGTAATGTGATCGAGTTCAGTTTC
>ENA-OQAR01000348-OQAR01000348.1-human-gut-metagenome-genome-assembly--contig:-NODE-348-length-13771-cov-2.517370_pt1 | contig 13771 bp, 18 predicted proteins | sample MGYA00242738_ERZ504533 | MGnify/ENA primary metagenome ERZ504533 (study PRJEB26092, sample SAMD00036276) | human gut metagenome | host: Homo sapiens | study: EMG produced TPA metagenomics assembly of... | reverse complement strand
CGCGTTGAACCGGTCAAGCGCCGCCAGAATCGGCAGGTTATGCTCCACGCCCGGCTTGGAGAAGCCCAGGCCCGGGTCGATGATGACCTGTCGGCCTGCACCCCGGCTTCAAGCACCGCATCCACCTGACGCATCAGCTCGTCATGCACGTCATTCACCACGCCATGCTCGTAGCGGGAGGTGTCGGCGTCCGGCACATTGCCCGCGGCGCCGGCAAGCCAGCCACGCCAATGCTGCACGATGTACAGGCAGTCGGAATGGTCGGCCACCACATGCGGCAGTTCGCGGTCCAACTGGCCGCCGGACACGTCGTTGATGATCTGCGCGCCATGTTCGAGCGCGGCCAACGCCACCGAAGCGCGCGTGGTGTCGATGGACAGCACCGCCCCTTCGGGAATCAGCGCGTCCACAGCGCCCAGCACACGGGCCTTCTCGTCGGCTTCGCTGACGCGTTTGGCTCCCGGACGGGTGGATTCCGCTCCGATGTCGATGATGTCGGCACCGGCTTTCATCATCGCCTCGCCATGGGCTTTGGCCGCCTCCGGAGAAGCCAGAGGCCGCCGTCGGAGAAGGAATCTCCGTGATGTTGAGCACGCCCATCACAACGTGCGCTGGCTATCACGAATCGCCTTCATATCAATCGCCATCGGTTTTCTTCCTTCATTCATTCCGTTCTTCCGTTCGGTTCTGTCCGATTCCGCCCGGTAAAGCGCACTTACGAATGGTTCGACAGAATCAGGCTCATCGCCTCGGTCCGCGTGGCCGCGTCGCGCATGCATCCTCGCACCGCCGAGGTGACGGTACGGGACTGCGCCTTCTTGACGCCACGCATGGCCATGCACATGTGGTCGCATTCGGTGACCACGATCACGCCACGCGCGTCGATGCCTTCCATCACGCGTCGGCCACCTGCTGGGTGAGCCGCTCCTGCACCTGCGGACGGCGTGCGTACAGTTCCACCAACCGTGCCAGTTTGCTTAAGCCCGCCACTTGGCCGTTCTGCGGGATGTAGCCGACGTGGGCCACGCCATGGAACGGCAGCAGATGATGCTCGCAGACGGAGAACAGTTCGATGTCGCGTACGAGGACCATTTCGTCGGTGTCCACCTTGAAACGGGTTTTCAGCACTTCCTCTGGCCCGTGTCCGAGGCCGGCGAACAGCTCCTTGCACGCGCGCCCGATACGGTCCGGCGTGTCCAGCAGACCTTCACGGTCCGGATCCTCGCCGATGGACTTCAAGAACAGGCGCACGGCCTGGCGCACGCCTTCCTCGTCATAGCCGACAGGCCCGGCCGCATGAGCGGCACGGGCCTTGTCGTCGAAGAGGGTATCGAAATCGGTATCGCTCATCAGTTGGTCAATCCTGCGCTTTGCTTCAGCTTGTCGGGAATCGGGACCGGCGGAATGTCGGAATCGGGACGCTTCTCGTCGCTCAACCAGACCTCGCGCTTCGGCGCCTTCTTGATGTTGGCGAAGATGGCGGCAAGCTCCTTCTCGTTGAGCGTTTCCTTGACGAGCAGCTGACGTACCAGCTCGTCGAGGATGTCGCGGTTCTCGTTAATGACGTTCCATGCTTCGGTATGCGCGGTCTCCACAAGCTTGAGCACTTCCTCGTCGATGATTTCGGCGGTGTGCGCGGAGTACTTGTGGGTGAGCGCGCCGAGATCGCTTTGCTCGTCGTCGGACCACTTGATGGCGCCCAGCTTCTCGGAGAAGCCGTAGTCGAGCACCATCTGACGCGCGATGTTCGTGGCCTTTTCGATATCGTTGGAAGCGCCGGTGGTCGGGTCGTGGAACACGACCTCTTCGGCGGTACGGCCGCCCATGGCGTACGCCATCTGATCGAGCAGCTGGTTGCGGGACATGGAGTAACGGTCCTCGGTTGGCATGACCGCGGTGTAGCCCAGTGCACGGCCGCGCGGCAGAATCGTCACCTTGGTCACCGGATCGGTGTCGTTCATGGCGGCCGCGACCAGCGCATGGCCACCCTCGTGGTATGCGGTGTTGCGCAGCTCGTCGAGAGCCATGCCCTTGGAACGACGCTTCGGACCGGCCTGGACGCGGTCGATGGCCTCGTCGATGGCGCGGTTGTCGATGAGCTGGGCGCCGGCACGGGCGCACAGCAACGCGGCTTCGTTCAACACGTTGGCAAGGTCGGCGCCGGTGAAGCCCGGCGTGCGCACGGCGATCATATGCAGGTCGACGTCCGGCACGAACGGCTTGCCCTTGGCGTGTACCTTCAGAATCGCCTCGCGGCCTTCCAAATCAGGTGCTTCGACGGCCACCTGACGGTCGAAACGACCCGGGCGCAGCAATGCCGGATCGAGCACATCCGGACGGTTGGTCGCAGCGATGATGATGAGGTTCGTATCGTTGTCGAAGCCGTCCATCTCGACGAGCAGCTGGTTCAGCGTCTGCTCGCGTTCGTCGTGGCCACCGCTCATGCCGGAACCGCCACGCTTGCGGCCGACGGCGCGATCTCATCGATGAAGATGATGGCCGGAGCGTTCTCCTTGGCCTCGTCGAACAGGTCGCGCACACGGGAGGCGCCAAGGCCCACGAACATCTCCACGAAGTCGGAGCCGGCCATGGAGTAGAACGGCACGCCGGCCTCGCCTGCGATGGCGCGCGCCAGCAGCGTCTTACCGGTGCCTGGAGGGCCGTACAGCAGCACGCCGCGCGGAATGCGGGCGCAAAGCCTTGTAACGGGACGGGTCCTTGAGGAAGTCCTTGATTTCCTCGACCTCCTGCACGGCAGCGTCTTCGCCGGCCACGTCGGAGAACTTGGTGGTCGGGGTCTGGCCGTCGAGCAGTTTGCCGCTGTTCTTCTTGCCGCCCATGCCGAACATGCCGCCGGCGGCACCGCCCATGCGGCTCATCAGGAACCAGAACAGGCCGAAGATGATCAGGAACGGCAACAGTGAGGTGAGCAGGTAGGTCCAGATGCTGGTCTGCTGCATGGACGCGGTCCAGCCCTTGGCCGGATCGGCCTTCTGCACGGCCTTGACCACGGCCGCGGACTGCGCGTACGTGTAGTAGAACTGCACGTTCTTGCCGTAGTTCTTCGTACGTCCGGTGTCCGGGTCGGTGGCGGAGTAATCGCTCGACAGCTTGAGCTTGACCTGCTGGGTGTTGTCCACGATCGTCGCGTACTCTACGGTGTTGCCGTTGAGGATTTGCATGCCATCCTTGGTGTCGATGGTTTGCGAGCCCGCACCGGCGAAAAGCTGGAACATGGTCACGGCAAGCAATGCCACGACCACAACCCACAGCCACGGCGACTGCCAGAACGGACGGGGGCCGTTGGACTTGTTGCCGTTCGCCCCGCTGCCACCGTTCTTGCCGTCATTGTTGCGGCTAAACGGATTGGTGAACGGGTTATTGCCCCCGTTGGGTTTGTTGCCGCCGCCATTGCTTGGCGGCTGGTTCGGACCGGGGAAACTCATGCCTGACCTCCTTCATAGACTGACGGTTTCAGCACCGCGATCGAATCGAGGTTGCGGTAGTACTCGTCGTAATCCAAGCCGAAACCGACCACGAATTCATCGGGAATCTCACGTCCCTTGTATTTCACATCAACATTGACCTTGCGACGTGCCGGCTTCTCCAGAAGCGCAAAAAATTTCCACGGAAGCCGCTCTACGGCGCTTGAGCTCGTCGACCAGCCAAGCCAGGGTGATGCCCGAATCGATGATGTCCTCAACGATCAGCACATGGCGTCCTCGCACATCCGTGGACAGATCCTGACGAACCGTGATCTTGCCGCTCGACTCCGTGCCGGAACCGTAGCTCGACAGGCTCATGAAATCCATTTGGACCGGAATGCTCATGGCCTGGGAGAACGCCGCAAGCGTGTTCACGGCTCCCTTGAGCACGCAGACCAGCAGCGGGTTCTTGCCACGATAGTCTTCACTGGCTTGTGCCGCGGCACGGTTGATGATGTCGGAGATCTCTTCTTTGCTGATCAGCTCGTGATCAATATCTTCTTGTACGTCAGCGATTCGCATGCCCACCATCTTGGCACACGCGAATGACGTGTTTCTGGCGATATGCTGAATATCCGCTGGGAAGATTCACACGTGGCCGTTCACAGCTTCGGCAGACCGGCCACGAATGTGTCGATGGCCGCCTTCGCCGCCGCGAAATCGGTGGGATTGTTGACGATCACCGCGAAGGTCAACGCTCCGCCGTTCAACCGCGACACATTGCCGGTCATGGAGGTCACGTCGCCCAGACTGCCGGTTTCACACGGATCAGCCCCGCTTCGTCAGCATCGTTCAGACGGCTCTCAGCGGTGCCGACGAAGCCCATGACGACATTCCTTCGGCTGCGGCCGCCCCCGATCCCGCAGCCAGATTGCGCAGTTGCACTTCGAGCAGGGTGCGCGCCGTCAGTTTCGAATCCTCCGTAAGTCCCGAACAATTGCGCATGTCGAGCCCGGTCGTAGTGATGCCTTTGCGCTCCAGCACGCTTTTCACAGCCTGCACCGCGCCAGCCGGCGAATTGTCCCGTGCCGACCTGCAACGCCAGCAGCCTGCCGAATTCCTCGGCGAGCGAATTGTCGGAATGCCGCATGGTGAACGCCATAATCTCGTTCAACGACGCCGAACGCACGGAGGCAAGCGGATGGGATGCCCCCGCAACCGTGCCTTGCGATACAAATCCCTGAACCGTGATGCCCTGTTCGGCCAGCCGCTGCTGGAACACCAGCGCCGCGTCACGCGCCGGCTGCATGCTCAATGCCGGATACGCCGAGAACACATCAGGATTGGCCGGACCTGTCCCGTTCCAATTCCTGCCGCCGTCCACGGCCATTGAAGCTGTCGGGGCGTAGTACAGGTGGTCCGTGTCGAGTTCGGCGATGCCTTGCGGCCAGCGGTCGTTGTCGACAGTGTGTCGTCATAAGCCAATGTCACGGAGGTGATGCCACGCTGCCGCAACGCCTGTGCGGTCCGCCCGGCAAGCGTGCCCAATCCGGCACGTCCGTTGATGTGGTTCGCGTCGGACGCTCCGGCTCCCAACAGCATGTCGCCGTTGCCTTTGAGCACCAGCCGCGCGGTGCCGTCCTGGGACTGTTCCAGATAGGTCTGCCGTGTCCAGGGTCTTGCCCATGTCGAGTTCGACGGCGGCCGCATACGCCGTCAACGTTTTCATGGTGGATGCTGGCGTGCGGGGCACGTCGATGTTGTTTTCCGCGGCCACGTTGCCCGACGCGTCGGCGATGGCGATGGAGAATTCGCCGCCGAAGCCGGCGGCTGAGGCTCGGAACGCGTCGGTCAGCGCGCGCGCAGCGGCCGGATCGATGGTCTTGGAAGCGTCGATGTCGGCGACCACGTCGGCCGCCTCGATCGAACGGCCGGCAGCGGCGGCGTCGAATGTTCGACATGGCGCAATGTGAGGACGCCCGGTGCGACATCGCACATGTCGGCCACTCGCATAGCGACGCACAGTGCGACGGTGGCCACGACGGAAACCGCCACCGTGATCGCTCGGCGTCGTCGCGCATAGCGGTAATCGCCAGCGTCATCCATAGCCAAACCACACCCTCTCTTCGTCATCTTTTCACCATCCGCACCGTATGGATCGCCACGAAACATCTCATGACCGTTCACACCGCCGCGGGCAAGCCTCAGCCCTTATGCTCGATCGGCTTCCATTCGGACTTGGCGAACACCGCCTGGAACGAAATCGGCACATAGCTCAGCATGTAGATCGGGAAGGCCAGCACGTAGGCGAGCAGCTCCTTGTTGGTGGCGCCCACGTGATCGCGTTCCGCCACGATGGTCAATGCGGCGAGTCCCATCATGCCGATCACCGATATCACAATGCCGGATGTCCAGCCGGTCAGCGAATTCAGCTGGCTTTGCCATGTCACGAAACCGCAGGCGGCGAACAGCATGCCCAACAGCACGCGTGCGATGCCGAGCACGGTGAACGGGCACAGCAGCAGCGTGAAATCGACGGCGGAGAAATCACGTTCCCTGACCGCGCGCTTGATCAACGCCGGTCCGTAATAGCGGAACACCTGCAGGAAGCCCTTGCTCCAACGCAGGCGTTGACGCCAGCTTTGCGCGAAGGTGACCGGCTGCTCGTCGTACAGGATGGCGGTGCCGCAGTAGCCGATGCGGTCGCCGTGCAGCACGCTGTCCATGGTGAATTCCAGATCCTCGGTGAGTAGGTGGAATTTCCAGCCGTTGTTGCGACGCATGATCTCCTGGGAGAACATGAAGCCGGTGCCGCCCACGTGGCAGCTGTTGCCGAGCCACATGCGGGAGGCGGAAACGAAGCGCGATTCGCGGATGAACCACAACGCGGAACCGGACGACACCCAATTGTCGGACAGGTTCACGGAATTGCGGTAGCTGGTGAGGATTTTGAAACCGGCTTGGAAGCCCTTGTTCATTTCCTCGATGTAGTGCTTGTCGAGTTTGTTGTCGGCATCGAACACGAAAAAGGCGTCATACGGGTCGGATGCGCCCGACTCGTTCATCTGGTCGAGCAGATAGGTCAGCGCGTAGCCTTTGCCGACCTGCTCCTTGTTGAATCGTTCGATGACGTGGCATCCCATGTTTCGGGCCACTTCGGCGGTGTTGTCGGTGCAGTTGTCGGCCACCAGCCAGATGTCGATGAGCTCGCTCGGATAGGTTTGCGAATGCAGACAGTCGATGAGGTTGCCGATGACGTTCGCTTCGTTTCGCGCGGAAATCAGCACCGCGTACCGTTTGTTCATCGGCGCTTCGGGGAACTTGATCGGCTTGGCGAACAGCGAGATGACGATGCAGACCGCTTGGTAGAGCATGCCGGCGCCACCCAAAACCACCAGCACGACATCAAGTACGCTCAGCAATACCATTAACGCCACCTACTTCTCGGATTGTCATCCGTTCCCTGCGATTGCGACCCGTCCGCTACCTGCGGTCCGGCTTCCGTCTGCGCTCCGTCCGCTTCCGCGGTTCCCCGCAGCGGCTTGCGATCGACCCCGTCCAACACGTGCTTCGGAATGGCGACGGTCTGCGATTCGTCGGCATCCCCGGTCTCGTCGGACCGAGTGATATTGTACGCCTGCTCCTGCAGGAAGCGCACGTCGTCGGGAATCGGCACATGCGCGCTCGACCCCTGCACGCGCGCGGCACGGCGTGCAGGTGCTCGCTGATGACTTCGGCGCCTTCCACCAGCTTCGACTTCTTGTCCGGAACCGGATCGTCCATCAGCGGCGAATCGACCAGATCGTACCGCTTGGTGTAGGTGCGGGCGATCGTCTGGATCGAGGCGACGATAGGCAGCGCCAGGAACGCGCCGATCGCGCCGAACAGCGAGCCGAAGGCAGACGGCAGAGCGACCGCATCGTTGACGTCATGGTGCGGCGGGGAGATCTTCGCGCGAAGATCAGGTTTTCGATCTGCTGGTAGACGCAGATGAACGCCACCACGGCGATCGCCTGCCACAAACCACAGCTGCCCCAGGCGAACAGCACCGGCAACGCGCCGCCGATGTACGTGCCGAGCATCGGGATGAACTGCGATACGACGCCGCAGAACAACGCCAACGGCATCCAATACGGCACGTGCAACGCCATCAGGCAGATCGAGGTGAAGAACGCGTTGAGCACGGCGAGGATGGCACGTGAGAACAGGAACGATGAGATCTGCGTCTGGCTGACGGTCCAGACGAACAGGAACCTGCGCTGCGCGGAGGGAGCCATCCACTGGCAGGCCGCGCGGCGCAGCTTCGGGCCGGCCGCCGAAATGTAGAACGTGGTCATGATCACCGTCATGAGGTTCAGCAGGAAGCTGAAGAATCCGGACACCGTGCTGATGGCGGTGCCCGCGAATCCGTGACCCACGAGGTCTGGATGTTCTTCAGAATCTCACCGCCGAGACTGTTGATCTCAGGAAGCTTGAAATCCGTGTATTGCGCCACGAAATCGCAGATCTGCTGGTAGAGGGCCGGCAGACCGTTGCACAAAGCGATGACCTGCTGCACGAACAGATTGCCGAACAGACCGAACATCACGCAAAGCAGGACACCCAACATCAGCAACGCGAAAATCGAAGCGAACGAACGCTTCCAGCCATGCTTGACCAGCGGAATCACCACCGGCTCCACGGCGAGCGCCAGGAACAGCGAGATGACGACGTCGATGATGAGGTATTCGATTTTGCCCAACTGCGCCAGCAGAAGGAGAGCAGCACGATGGCGATGGCGATGTACAGCAGCGCGCGACCCAGCCATTCCGGAGGTCTGCGTGGATCGCCTTTCGCAGGGAACAGCGTGCCGAGATCCCAACGCATTTCGTCGGTATTGCCGCACTGTCCGGACGTTCCCGTCCTCTTGTCCGTATCCATATGCTGTTCGCGTTCGCTCATGGCTCCTTATTGTAGACAGGCACCGTGTACGGGCTGGAACCTATTCTTGAAACCATGCTGAACGTTTCAATTGTCATCCCCGCCTGGAATGAACAGGAGCGTATCAACGATTGCCTGCTCAACGCCACCCGGCAGACCGTGATGCCTCATGAGGTGATTGTCGTCGATAACCGTTCCACTGATTCGACCGTTGCCGTGGTGGAGCAGTTCATGAAGGACCATCCGGAAGCGCGGTGAAGCTGCTGCATCAGGATGATGAGCAGGGTCTGATTCCAACGCGTGATTATGGTTTGAATCATGCCACCGGCGATATTCTTGGCCGTTTCGATGCCGACTGCATGATCCGCCCGGACTGGGTGGAGGTGGTGTCCGGCATTTTCACCGAGGATCCGGATGCGATGGGCGCCACCGGTCCGGTGATGTATTACGATTTGCCGAGCCGTCATTTCGGGCTTCGCGGGGACAATTCCACCCGCAAACGTATTTATAGGGCCGATGATGGGCAACCTCTGCTGTTCGGTTCCAACATGGCCCTGCGCGCCACCGCCTGGCGCGAAATCGCCGACGAGGTCTGCCAAGACAAGGCGGATGTGATGCATGAGGACATCGACATCTCGCTGCATCTGTTGGGCAAGGATCTCAAGACCGTGTATTGTCCGCGGATGATCGCGGGCATCAGCGCACGTCGTATGGACACGTCTCCGGCATCGTTCCTCAACTATATGCGCCGTTTCAAGAACACGTTCAACGCGCATCCGCAGCATTACCGCAAGCACAAGCCGGAAATCCTCATCACCGCGTTATATCCTGTGATGCATCTGCTGTATCCGGTGTGGCAGAAGGTGTTGAACACCGCTGATATCAATCCGGCCGAGGCCGCGTGGATCAACGAGCAGATGGAATTGGCCGAACAGGAAGGCCATGAGCTGTATGACGACACTCCCACTGATGAGGAGTGGAGCGAGAAGCACGAGGAATAGCGATTAGGTATAGCGATTATTCGCGGCGTATTTTCCGCGGATAGCGAACGGACGCACCGACCATGCGATCGATGCCGTCCGTTTTGTTTTTACGATTGCGGTTTTGCGATTGCGCCTACCGCAGTCGGACCTACATCAGGCTCTTGTAGATGGCGAGGATGTCTTCCTGGGTGGCCTGGCGCGGGTTGCCCGGCGTGCACACGTCGTGGAAGGCGTCATGGGCCAGCGGCTCCAGGTCGCTTCGGTGGCGCCAACTTCGGAGATCTTGGTCGGGTTCTTCAGATCCACGGTGAGCTTGTGCACCGCCTGGACGGCCTCTTCACGCACGGTTTCGATGTCGCCGGTGTAGGCGTCGGCGATACCGAAGGCGTCGGCGATGTCACGGTACTTCTCGCCGGTGTAGTCCTTGTTGTATTCCATGACCGGGGCCAGCAGGATGCCGTTGGCCACACCGTGCGCCACGCCGAGGCGGCCGCCCAGCGGGTGGGCCATGCCGTGCACCAGACCGAGGCCGACGTTGGAGTAGGCCATGCCGGTGATGTAGGAGGCGTAGGCCATCTGTTCGCCGGCCGGAATGTCTCCATCGGCGCTCTTGGCGAGGTTCTTGGCGATCATGCGGATGGTCTGCATGGACAGGCAGTCGGACAGGCTCCACGCGCCCGGTGTGATATAGCCTTCGATGGCGTGGGTCAGGGCGTCGAGTCCGGTGGCCACCTTGAGGCCGCGCGGCATGGAGTCGGTCAGGTCCGGATCCACGAAGGCGACGATTGGGATGTCGTGCGGGTCGACGGCCACGAACTTGCGCTTGTTGGCCGTGTCGGTGATCACATAGTTGATGGTCGTTTCGGATGCGGTGCCAGCGGTGGTCGGCACACCGAAAATCGGCACGGACGGGTTCTTGGTGTCGGCCACGCCTTCAAGGGACAGCACGTCGGCGAATTCCGGATTGGCAGTCACGATGCCGATGCCCTTGCAGGTGTCCTGCGGGGAACCACCGCCCAGGCCGATCAGGAAGTCGGCTCCGGAGGCTGCGAACTTGGCGACGCCATCCTGGATGCACTCGACCGGCGGATTCGGCTTGACGTTGTCGAACACCTCATACGGCATGCCCGCCTCGTCAAGAACGTCGGTGACCTTCTTGACGGTGCCGGTCTCCAGCAGCACCGGATCGGTGACGATGAACGCTTGGTGAAGCCGTGGGACCTGGCGCGCCCGGAATCTCCTTGATGGCTCCGCGGCCGAAATACGCGGTCTGGTTGAAATCATGCGATAGACCATAGTGTGCTCTCCTTTAAGCGACTGTGTGTTCATGGGCTCCGGCATCCTTTGCCGTAAAGCCAACGCTCCCATCATAAACCCATTTTCGACCGGCATGCGGCCAACGACACCGCAGTATTACACGAGCTTTCCACCCAGCAGAAGAAAACCAGACGAGACATCGCCGGATATCAAATAATTCGCTCCAAGCGAGCCGATCCCTCCCATTTCGAAGACCCACATGGTCTCGTCCACGGATTTGCCGTCCACGACAATCGTTTATCCACCTGCGCCGTAGTTTATCAACACTAGGAACAAAATTCCCTCTTAGTTAGGAGCAGCGATAACAAGAGATAATTGCATCGATACCACAGAAACCATGAAACAGTGAAGAAAAACCTTATACAAAACAATAAACCCCGAATCTCTCCGGGGTTTCCATGGTGGCTCCGAGCGGCATCGATCCGCTGACCTAACGATTTTCAGTCGTTCGCTCTACCAACTGAGCTACAGAGCCATGAACAACTTGCGCTGTTCCAGCGACCACGGCCGGACTTGAACCGGTGACCTCCGCCGTGACAGGGCGGCGCTCTAACCAACTGAGCTACGCGGCCATTGCCACCTTGTTTCCAAGGTACGTACCCCCCTGAGAGAGTCGAACTCTCGTTGTCAGATTGAAAGTCTGGTGTCCTAACCGTTAGACGAAGGGGGCGCTTTCAGCGTTTCCGCTTGACAACTTGCCCTACTATACGCGAATCTGGCCGACATGCAAACCTCGGCGTGTCGCGCCGGTGTCACACACCGCCACAATAAGACAGGAATCCTCGTAAAACACTGAAATTCCAAGCCTTATCGCATTACACGCGACGATAGGTGAAATCGTGAATCACGCGCCCGGCGGCAAGTCCCTTCTTCTCGAAATTGGTCAAAACACGGCCATCGAATCGCTCGGATTCAGCGAAATCGGCGTGTCGCAATGCGGCCGCCTCATCCGCGTTGCCTTTGCCGACGTGCTCGACGGGCAGGCTCACGGTCAATGCGCCGTCGTTATGGAAGCCGTCCAGCTCGTCCATCACCTCATGGACGTGCAGCGCGTAATCCTCGATGTCGGTGGCGATGCGCCACACGCCTTCGTCCGTCAACGCGCGGTGGACGTCCGCGGCGAGCTCGGGCTGTACGATGCGGCGCTTGTGATGGCGCATCTTCGGCCACGGGTCGGGGAAGAACGTCCACACTTCGGCGATCGAGCGTCGACGGCCGCCTTGAACAGTTCTGGCGCGTTGATCTGGGCGATCCGCAGGTTCTCAGGTTCTGCTTGCCGGCGAGCAGCAGCGTGTGCGCCACGCCCGGATCGTAGACCTCCAGAGCAAGGAAGTTGACGTCCGGCCGGGCGGCTGCGGCGGCAACGACGTTCTCGCCTTGTCCGGAGCCGATTTCCACGATCAGAGGATTGGTATTGCCCCACGTTTCGCGGATATAGGCTTGGTCGAACACGAAACCCTCACGCACGTCGAGGGACCCTTCGCCCGCGTGATGTTCAGCAGATACGTATCGGCGTAGGCGTCCCAGGCCCGCTGCAGTCGTGCGTCGAGCCGGGCGGACCGCCGCACGAAGGATAGTACTTTGCGGCCGTAAAGAGCAGGCCTGCCATCGACTGTCGGTTGTACGTCTGGCACGTTTTCTTCTATTTCACGGCCATTATTCGGCGTGTTTTCGTCTTGTTGCATACCCTAATTTATAGAGGAAACGCAGGAACGAACGAGTTATGTGCGTTCGTGTTCACGTGCTATACTCAAATTGTTCAAAAGGTAACAAATCTGAGCAAAAGTGAACAATGGCTGACATTTTCACCAACTGTTGCATTTCACTGCTCATTCGAAGGAAAGGCCAGAACATGACAGTTCTCGTCACTGGTGGGTGCGGATACATCGGCGCCCACGTCGTTCACGCACTTCATCAGGCCGGCGAAAAGGTTGTCGTCGTCGACGATCTGAGCTACGGCAAGCCCACCCGCATCGAGGCTCCCGCCTGTACGGCATGGACATCGCCGCTCCGGGTGCCGGCGAGCGCCTCGCGGAGATCATGAAGGCCGAAGGCGTCGATTCCGTGATCCACTTCGCCGCCCGCAAGCAGGTCGGCGAATCCGTCGAGAAGCCGCTGTGGTACTACCAGCAGAACCTCAACGGCATGCTCAACGTGCTGATCGGCATGCGCGATTCCGGCGCCAAGAAGCTCGTCTTCTCCTCCTCCGCCGCCACCTACGGCGTGCCGCCGGTCGATGTGGTGCCGGAAGACGTCGTGCCGATGCTGCCGATCAACCCGTACGGCCAGACCAAGCTGTTCGGCGAGTGGATGGCCCGCGCCTGCGAGGAACCGTATGGCATCCGCTTCTGCGGCCTGCGTTACTTCAACGTGGCCGGCTGCGGCCCGGTGGAACTTGAGGATCCGGCTATCCTGAACCTCATCCCGATGCTGTTCGACCGTCTGAAGAAAGGCAAGGCCCCGGCGATCTTCGGCGACGACTACCCGACTCCGGACGGCACCTGCGTGCGCGACTACATCCACGTGTCCGATCTGGCCGACGCGCATATCGCCGCGCTGAAGTATCTGGACCGCGACGAGCGAAAGTATGACGCGTTCAACGTCGGCACCGGCGAGGGCACCTCCGTGCGCCAGATCGTCGATGAGGTCAAGAAGGTCACCGGTCTGCCGTTCAAGGAGACCGTCATGGGCCGCCGCGCCGGCGATCCGCCGCACCTGATCGGCTCCCCGAAGCGCATCAACGAGGAGATGGGCTGGCACGCCAAGTACAATGTCGAGGACATTGTGAAGTCCGCTTGGGACGCATGGCAGGCCAACCCGGAGCACCACATCGACGTCGACACCTGGAAGCAGACCGACTGAGATTCGTCTCCTTTCCCGCGAAACTGCGGCGCGCCACGCCCAACACACCGCAACACGCCGCAGTTTTGCATAATTGCGATTTTGCCGTAATATTTCTATCTGTTGTCAGTCGCAAGACCGAAACAACGGCCGCGTAGCTCAGTTGGTTAGAGCGCCGCCCTGTCACGGCGGAGGTCACCGGTTCAAGTCCGGCCGTGGTCGCCATTAAAACCCCCAGCCCCAATCCGCTGGGGGTTTTTCTTTTACCCTCACTCTCCCCTCCCA
>ENA-OQAR01000347-OQAR01000347.1-human-gut-metagenome-genome-assembly--contig:-NODE-347-length-13772-cov-2.346720_pt1 | contig 13772 bp, 22 predicted proteins | sample MGYA00242738_ERZ504533 | MGnify/ENA primary metagenome ERZ504533 (study PRJEB26092, sample SAMD00036276) | human gut metagenome | host: Homo sapiens | study: EMG produced TPA metagenomics assembly of... | reverse complement strand
ACACTGATTCCTCCCCCATATAGTTTAACAGGAGGGGAAGCAATGAAAGTCAGAGCAATTTTGAAATCACTATTATTTGCATATGCATTAACAGGAGTGGCATTACTGCTTTTGGCCCTGGTACTGTTTGCTTTTGATCTGGGAGAAACAGCTGTAGATGCGGGTATTATTATAATTTATGTACTTGCATGTTTCATGGGAGCTTTATGGCCGGCAAAATTGTGCGTAAAGACAAATATCTGTGGGGTGTTATCACAGGTCTGGCTTACTATGTATTACTGTTGACTGTCTCTGTTATGGCAAAAGGCGGCTGGGATATGAGTGCAGCTCATGCAGTTACAACATTTTTTTTTTTATGTGCACAGGCGGTGGAACACTGGGTGGAATGCTGTCGTAAAAAAAAGCTTTTAAAAATGAAAAGATATATGATATACTATGCCAAGAATATAATTACATAAGGAGGATAGAGTTATGGAACATATCAAAACCCTGAATACAAAGAATTTACAGAACACTGTAAAAAAAAAAGGTGGATGTGGCGAGTGCCAGACTTCCTGCCAGTCCGCATGTAAAAACTTCCTGTACAGTAGGAAACCAGAGCTGCGAGCAGAAATAAGATCAGCTATGGAGAAATGAGATAAGCAGCGGAACTTTTATTCCGCTGCTTATCTTACGCTTAGAAAGGATTTTTAGTAAAATGAGTCTGATTCACCGTTATAAAAGCAATGGCTTTAATATTGTACTGGATATCAACAGTGGATGCATCCATCTGGTAGATGAGGTTACATATGAGGTCCTTCCATATCTGGAAGAGGGCCTTGGCACAGAAGCTATTGCAGAGAAACTGGAAAACAAATATAACAGAGAAGATATTGAGACATCTGTAAGAGAATGTAATAAGCTGAAAGAAGATGGAATGCTTTTTACAAAAGATGTTTATGAGAATGTAATTGAAGAATTTTCAAATAACCGGCAGACCGTTGTAAAAGCATTGTGCCTGCACATTGCTCATGACTGCAATCTGGCCTGCCGTTATTGTTTTGCCGAAGAAGGCGAATATCATGGCAGAAGAGCTCTTATGTCTTATGAAGTCGGCAAAAAAGCTCTTGATTTCCTGATCGCGAACTCCGGTTCCAGGAAAAACCTGGAAGTAGATTTCTTTGGCGGCGAGCCGCTGATGAACTGGCAGGTTGTAAAAGATCTGGTAAAATATGGCAGAGAGCAGGAAAAGCTTCACAATAAGAAATTCCGTTTCACTTTAACAACAAACGGAGTTCTTCTGAATGATGAAGTAATGGAATTCTGCAATAAAGAGATGGGCAACGTTGTACTGAGTGTGGACGGACGTAAGGAAGTACATGATTACATGCGTCCATTCAGAAAAGGTGCAGGAAGCTATGACCTGATCATGCCGAAGTTCCAGAAGTTTGCAGAATCCAGAAATCAGGACAAGTATTATGTAAGAGGTACTTTTACCCACCATAATCTTGATTTCTCCAAGGATGTGCTTCATCTGGCAGATCTTGGATTCAAACAGATTTCTGTAGAGCCTGTAGTTGCGGCTGATACGGAGGAATATGCGATCCGCGAGGAGGATATCCCCCAGATCATGGAAGAGTATGATACTCTTGCAAAAGAAATGATTAAAAGAGAGAAAGAGGGAAAAGGATTTAACTTCTTCCATTTTATGATCGACCTTACAGGTGGCCCTTGTGTATACAAGAGACTGTCAGGCTGCGGTTCAGGAACAGAGTACCTGGCTGTAACACCCTGGGGTGATTTTTACCCATGTCACCAGTTTGTTGGTGAAGAACAGTATCTCATGGGAAATGTAGACGAAGGCATCACAAAGCCGGAAATCCAGAAGGAATTCGGCGGATGCAACGTTTACACAAAGAAAGACTGCAAAGACTGCTTCGCACGTTTCTACTGTAGTGGCGGATGTGCGGCAAATGCATTCCATTTCCAGGGAGATATCAAAGGCAATTATGAAATCGGATGCGAACTCCAGAGAAAAACGTGTGGAGTGCGCCATCATGATAAAAGCCGCACTGGCATGTGATTAGTGGGCAGTAATCTGTCTGACTGATACCGCCGTCGGCTGTTATCATAACAGAAAATGGCTGGCAGGCGGATGAACATGACCGCGGACAAAAAATCAAGAAGGGAAAAGAACTATGAAGAAAAGTAAAGGAATCGTAGTGCTGCTTCTGACACTGATCCTGACTGTGTTCTTTTGCTTTACTGCAGCCGTAGGTATCGGCCTACCGGAACCGGTGCAGCAAAACATATCAACACGGGTCTTGATCTTGCCGGTGGTGTCAGCATTACCTACCAGGCTAAGGAGAGCAATCCGACAAGCGAAGAGATGTCAGATACGATCTACAAGCTTCAGAAGCGTGTAGAGCAGTACAGTACTGAGGCTCAGGTATACCAGGAAGGATCAGACCGTATTACAGTTGAAATTCCTGGTGTTACAGATGCAGATACTATTTTGAATGATCTGGGTAAACCAGGTTCCCTGTATTTCATCACAAAAAGAAGATGCTGACGGAAACCAGAACTTTACTACAGGACAGGATGGATATGTTCTCTCCAGAACTATGGATGAGATCAAGGAATCCGGAAGTGTTGTTCTGGAAGGTTCTGATGTAGCAGATGCCCAGGGTGGTGCGATCCAGAATCAGAACACAAGTGCAAAGGAATATGTGGTAAGTCTTACTCTTACTTCTGATGGAGAAAACAGTGGTAAAACAAAAATTTGCAGAAGCTACAAAGAATAATGTAGGCAAGCAGATCGCTATCGTCTATGACAATAACATTATCAGTGCTCCGAATGTAAATGAAGAGATTTCCGGCGGAAAAGCACAGATCAGCGGAATGTCTGACCTGGAAGAAGCACAGAACCTTGCTTCTTATATCCGTATCGGTTCTCTGGGACTGGAACTGGAAGAACTTCGTTCCAGTGTTGTAGCTGCACAGCTTGGTGAAGAAGCAATCTCTACAAGTGTTCTTGCAGGTGCGATCGGTCTGATCATCGTTATTATCTTTATGATCATTGCATACCGCGTACCTGGTGTAGTTGCAGGTATCGCACTGATTCTTTATACATCATTAATGCTGATCACGCTGAATGCCTTTGATATTACTCTTACTCTTCCGGGTATTGCGGGTATTATTCTTGGTATCGGTATGGCGGTGGATGCCAATGTTATTATTTATGCCCGAATCAGAGAGGAAATTGGTGCAGGAGTTTCAGTAAGGAATTCTATTAAGTCCGGTTTCAGCAAAGCTTTCTCTGCAATCTTTGATGGAAATATTACAACACTGATCGCAGCCTTTGTGCTGATGTGGCTTGGTTCAGGTACTGTTAAGGGATTTGCTTATACACTTGCCCTTGGTATCGTGATCTCCATGTTTACAGCACTGGTTGTATCCAGACTGATTGTAAATGCACTTTATGCAGTTGGTGTACGTGATCCGAAATTCTACGGATCTGCAAAAAGAACGTAAGGCAGTTGATTTCCTTGGAAAGAAGAAAGTATTTTTTGCTATTTCCATTATCCTGATCCTCTGCGGTCCGGCAGCGATGTTTGCTAATTCGCATGCAGGAAACAAAGCGTTAAATTACAGCCTTGAGTTCTCAGGCGGTACTTCTACGACTGTTACATTTAATGAAGATATGGATATTAAGACCATTGATTCTGAAGTAACTCCTGTTGTAGAAGAGGTGACAGGAGATAAAAAATGTTCAGCCTACAAAGGTAGTCGGAACAAATCAGGTTGTGATCAAGACACGTTCTCTGAATCAGAGCGAACGTGAAGCTCTGCAGAGTGCACTGGTTGAGAAATTTGGTGTAGATGACAGCACGATTTCCACAGAAAGTATTTCTTCTACAGTAAGTAGTGAAATGCGTCGTGATGCGATCGTAGCGTTATAGTAGCTACAATCTGTATGCTTCTTTATATCTGGTTCAGATTTAAAGACATCCGTTTTGCAAGCAGTGCGGTATTGGCGCTTCTGCATGATGTTCTGGTTGTACTTGCATTCTATGCTATTGCCAGAGTATCTGTCGGTAATACATTTATTGCCTGCATGCTTACAATCGTAGGTTATTCTATCAATGCTACAATCGTTATTTTTGACCGTATACGTGAGAACCTTCACAGTGGTTCCAGAGAAAAAACTGGCAGAAATTGTAAACACAAGTATCACTCAGACTCTTACAAGAAGTTATTTATACCTCTTTTACAACTTTTGTTATGGTAGCTGTTCTTTATATCATGGGTGTTTCTTCTATCCGTGAATTTGCAGCACCTCTGATGGTTGGTGTTCTTGTCGGTGCATATTCTTCTGTATGTATTACAGGTGCGTTGTGGTATGTGATGAAAAAAGAAATTTGCAGGAAAAGGACAGCCGGCAATTGCTGCAGCTTCCGCATCTGCAAAGTCCTCTTCAAAGCCGAAGAAAGCACGTGATGTATCACAGAAAGATCCGACTCAGCCAAAGAAGAAAACAGAAAAGAGTAGCTGAACGTCTGGCTGCCGAAGAAGCAGCTAAAAACAGCAGAATGATGATGCTGAATAAAACAATAATTGTCTGAAAACAGGCAGACAGAAATATCCCGGGGTAAAACTCCGGGATATTTTTATGAGGAGAGAAATATATGGAGAAATGGGTAATAGCAGCAAAAAGAGCAGATTTTAACCAGATCGGTCAACAGTTTCATATTGATCCGGTGATTGCGAGACTGATCAGGAACAGAGATGTGATCGGAGAAGATAAGATAAGAGAGTATCTGTCAGGAACAGTACAAGAGCTTCCTTCTCCCTGGCTGATGAAGGATATGGAAAAGCTGTAGATATCCTGGAGAAAAAAATATCGCAGAAAGCAAAAGTCCGTATTATTGGTGATTATGATATTGATGGTGTGACCTCTACATACATTTTAATGAAAGGCCTTGCGAGGATCGGAGCAGATGTGGATACTTATATTCCGGACAGAGTTGCAGACGGATATGGGATTCATGCACATCTTATAGAAAGAGCGGAAACGGACCGGATCGATAGATCGTGACCTGTGATAATGGAATTGCTGCGGCTGCTGAAATCCAGATGGCAAAGGATAAGGGAATGACAGTGATTATTACAGATCATCATGAGGTTCCTTACAGGGAGGAAAAGGGAGAACGCCAGATGGTGCTTCCGCCGGCAGATGCGATTTTGAATCCGAAACAATATGATTGTCCATACCCGAATAAAACCTGTGTGGGGCAGTGGTGGCCTTTAAATATATTGCAGCACTTTACGAGAGATTTGGTGTTCCGGCAGAGGAACTGGAAGATTATTATGAACTGGCGGCTATTGCAACAGTAGGAGATGTTATGGATCTTCAGGGAGAGAACAGGATTCTGGTAAAAGAAGGGCTGTGCCGTCTGAAAAATACCAAAATCAAGGATTGCAGGAACTGATCCGAGCAAATTCTCTGGAAGATGCTAAAATCACAGCTTATCATATCGGATTTGTGCTGGGACCATGTATCAATGCCAGTGGCAGACTGGATACAGCTGCCCGTTCTCTTGCACTTCTCAATGCAAAAACAAAGGAAGAAGCAGCAAGGCTTGCCGGAGATCTTACAGCTCTTAATCAGAGCCGAAAAGCTCTCACTGCGAAAGGAAAAGAAGAGGCAATCCGGATTATAGAGACTACAGAGCTGAAAAATGACAGAGTACTGGTAGTTTATCTTCCGGATTGTCATGAAGTCTTGCCGGTATTATAGCAGGCAGGATCAGGGAAAAATATCACAGGCCGGCCTTTGTATTGACGGGCGGTGAGACAAGTGCAAAAGGAAGCGGAAGATCAATAGAAAGTTACTCTATGTATGAAGAACTGGTAAAATGTGCAGACCTGATGATACAGTTTGGAGGTCATCCGATGGCAGCAGGTCTGTCTATAGAAGAAAAAATATAGAAGAATTCCGGAGACGCCTCAATGTCAACTGTACGTTGACGGACGAAGAATTGCGTCCTAAGATCGTGATTGATGTGCCGATGCCTGTGTCTTATATTACAAAAGACTGGTAGAACAGATTTCGCTTCTGGAACCCTTTGGAAAAGGGAATACAAAACCGGTCTTTGCGCAGAAAAATCTCAGAGTGCTTGATCACAGTATTATCGGGAAAAATAAAAATGTAGTAAAACTAAAACTTCTCGATCCGCAGGGGATTTCAGTGGAAGGCATTTATTTCGGAGAAGCAGAGGATTTTGTGAACTTTATCAGGGAAAAAGACAGTATTTCTGTTACTTATTATCCGGAGATCAACAGATTCAGGGGACGAGAGAGTCTTCAGATTATTATTCAGAATTACTGTTAATATTACCGCTTGGTTTGTAACCGCCGGTAAGCCTGGAAATACAAATGTCAGGGCTTAACAGTAACTTGATTCTGAAATAAAAAGGTGATATACTATAAAATATTTATGAGCGAACAGCAATATAACACACACTGGAGGAGAAATAAAATGAAGAAAATTGAAGATTATGTATTAAGTATACCGGATTTTCCTGAACCGGGGATTATTTTCAGAGATATTACAAGTGTTCTGCAGGACGCGGATGGCCTGCAGTTGGCAATCGACTCCATGCAGGACTGTCTTAAGGATATAGATGTGGACGTGATTGCAGGAACAGAGTCCAGAGGCTTTATCTTTGGTGTACCGATCGCATATAATCTTCATAAACCATTTGTACCGATTCGTAAAAAAGGTAAACTTCCCCGCGAAACAGTATCTGTAAGCTATGATCTGGAATATGGCAAGTGCAGAGATTGAAATGCATAAAGATTCCATAAAACCAGGTCAGAAAGTGGTTATCGTTGATGATCTGATCGCAACAGGCGGTACGATCGAAGCAGCGATCAAGCTGGTGGAACAGCTTGGCGGTGAGGTTGTCAAGGTTGTATTTCTCATGGAACTTGCAGGTTTAAAGGGACGCGAAAGACTGAATGGGTATGATGTAGCGTCTGTAATTTTGTTATGATGGTAAATAAGCACAGCTGATTGTGCAGGACAGGCAGGTGGGAGCATATGACAGAGATAACAAAAAGTACAGAAGCAAAAAAGATGAAATGCAGGTTGAAAAAGAGAAGCTGGAATCTGTAAAGAGAGCAGATGCGGCAGTAAAGACCATGCATGATTTTACAAGTCCGGAGGTGCTTTATAAAGAACTGATAAACAGTGTTCTGAAGTATCATCCATCAACAGAATATTCCATATAGAGAAGGCATATAAGGTTGCAAGTGAAGCTCATGAAGGACAGAAGAGAAAGTCTGGAGAGCCATATATCATTCATCCTTTGTGTGTTGCCATCATTCTGGCAGATCTGGAACTTGACAAAGAAACGATAGTTGCAGGTCTTCTTCATGATGCAGTTTGAAGATACCTGGATGACCTATGAGGAAGTTGAGAAGGAATTTGGTTCAGAGGTTGCACTTCTTGTGGATGGTGTTACCAAGCTGGGACAGTTATCTTATTCTGCGGATAAAGTAGAAGTTCAGGCAGAGAACCTCAGAAAGATGTTTCTTGCCATGGCTAAGGATATCAGAGTTATTCTGATCAAGCTTGCAGACCGTCTTCATAATATGCGTACCTTACAGTATATGCGTCCTGAAAAGCAGCAGGAAAAGGCCAGAGAGACCATGGATATTTATGCTCCTATTGCCATGCGTCTGGGTATTTCCAAGATAAAGGTAGAGCTGGATGACCTGTCGCTGAAATACCTTAAGCCGGATGTATATTATGACCTGGTGCATAAGGTTGCCCTGCGTAAAAGCGAGAGAGAACAGTTTGTAGGTGCGATTGTAAAAGAAGTTAAGAAACATATGGATGATGCCAATATTAAGGCGCAGGTGGACGGACGTGTAAAACACTTTTTCAGCATCTACAAGAAGATGGTAAATCAGGATAAGACTATTGATCAGATTTATGATTTATTTGCTGTCCGTATTCTTGTAGATACAGTGAAGGATTGTTATGCTGCCCTTGGTGTGATCCATGAGATGTATAAGCCAATTCCGGGACGGTTTAAAGATTATATTGCCATGCCGAAACCCAATATGTATCAGTCATTGCATACCACATTGATCGGACCCAACGGACAGCCCTTTGAAATCCAGATCCGTACTTATGAAATGCACAGAACTGCAGAATATGGTATCGCTGCACACTGGAAATATAAGGAGTCGTCTGACGGAAAGGCTCCTGTAGGTAAGAGTGAGGAAGAGAAACTGAACTGGCTGCGTCAGATTCTGGAATGGCAGAGAGACATGTCTGATAACAAAGAATTCATGAGTCTTCTGAAGAATGACCTGGATCTTTTTGCGGACAGTGTTTACTGTTTCACTCCACAGGGAGATGTTAAAACACTTCCAAGCGGTTCTACACCGGTGGATTTTGCGTACAGTGTTCACAGTGCAGTCGGAAATAAGATGGTAGGTGCCAGAGTTAACGGTAAGCTGGTTCCGATTGAATATGAGATCAAAAACGGCGACCGTATTGAAATCATTACTTCACAGAATTCTCAGGGACCAAGCCGCGACTGGTTGAAACTGGTTAAGAGTACTCAGGCAAAGAACAAGATTAACCAGTGGTTCAAGAAGGAATTAAAAGAAGATAATATCCTTAAGGGCAAGGAGATGCTTGCGCAGTATGCGCGTGCAAAGGGATTTAAGATCGCAAATTATACAAAAACCCAGTATCTGGAGGCTGTTTTGCGTAAATATGGTTTCAGGGACTGGGATTCAGTACTTGCTGCAATTGGTCATGGCGGATTGAAAGAAGGTCAGGTTTTCAATAAGCTGGTAGAGGCTTATGATAAGGAAAATAAGAAAGAATCTGACAGATGAGCAGGTTCTGAGGCTGCTTCTGAGACACAGGAGAAGCTTCACATTGCCAAGAGCAAGAGTGGAATTGTGGTAAAAGGAATCCATGATGTGGCAGTCCGTTTTTCCAAGTGCTGTAATCCGATCCCGGGTGACGAGGATTGTAGGCTTTGTTACAAGAGGACGTGGAATCACAATCCATCGTACAGATTGCGTCAATGTGCTGAATATGTCTGAGACGGACAGGACACGATTGATCGAGGCGGAATGGCAGCAGCCTGATACCAAGGAAAAAGAGAAGTATATGGCTGAGATTCAGGTTTATGCAAATAACCGTACAGGGCTTCTTGTGGATCTTTCTAAAATATTTACAGAACGTAAGATCGACCTGCGAAGTATCAACAGCCGTACAAGCAAGCAGGAGAAGGCAACTATTTCCATGAGTTTTGAGATTGGAAGCAAAGAGGAACTGCGTTCCCTGATCGAGAAGATCCGTCAGGTAGAGAGTGTCATTGACGTAGAGAGAACTACAGGCTGATCATGGAAAAATCTGCTGGAACATTATTTTATGGAACTGCTGCAGATTGACAGAAAGGAATAACATGAAGAATTTAGAATTACAGAAATGTATATTAGGACCTGTATATACAAATTGCTATCTCCTTAAGAATAAAGAAACCGGAGAACTGATCATTGTTGATCCCGCAGATTGTCTGGAGAAGATTGAAATGAAGATTTCCCGGATGAATGGAAAACCGGTGGCGATTCTTCTTACCCATGGACATTTTGACCACATTCTGGCTGCACAGGCAGTAAAGGAGAAATATAATATTCCGATTTATGCCTGTCGTCAGGAAGAGGAGATGCTCCGCGAACCTTCGATCAATATGACTGTACATTATGGACAGGGATGTTCTATTGTGCCGGATGTATTTCTGGAGGATCTGGATGTTATCAGACTGGCGGGATTTTCCGTTCAGATGATCCATACACCGGGACATACCAAAGGAAGCTGCTGTTATTATCTGAAAGATGAAGGTGTATTGTTCAGCGGTGATACAGTGTTCTATGGCTCTGTTGGAAGAACGGATTTTCCGGGTGGAAGTACAGCAGAAATTGTGAGAAGTCTCCATAAACTGGTAGATTCGCTTCCTGAAGAGACCGAGGTTTTCCCCGGACATGATGCATCTACCACTATTGGTTATGAAAAGAGGTATAATCCATTTGTGTAAAATAGGCATTCTGTTTAAGAACAGAGATTTTGAACATGATGTTTATGAACTGATCAAAGCGTTTTATCCCGAAGCGGAGATACATACTCTTTATGAAAATGGTGAAGCAGAGTATGACCTCCGCTTCAGTGTGGAACGGGATAATGACAGTTATATCATAAAATACGAAAGGACAGAGAATCTGTCGAAACAGGAAACAGAGCAAAAAGGGGTAATTTCCGCAGACATACTTTCTAAAGAGAATGCAGGCTGTGGAATACAGGATGCTCATGCTCTGAGAAAAGAGAATAAAGATAATATCAAATATGCTCTGTATCAGTTGTTGGTAAAACTGACGGGCAGAACTCTTCCATGGGGAAATCTGACAGGAATACGTCCTGCCAAACTGGCAATGGGAATGATCGAATCCGGAATGAAAAATACGGAAGCAGCCCGGGAGATGCGTGAGAGATATCTGGTGAGTCCGCAGAAAACAGCGCTTGCCATCACTATTGCAAACAGGGAAAGAGAGATTCTGAAGGATATTGACTATGAAAATGGATACAGCCTTTATATTGGAATCCCGTTTTGCCCAAGTATCTGTCTGTATTGTTCCTTCAGCTCCTATCCGCTGAAAGTGTGGGAGAAGAGAACAGATGAATATGTGGAAGCTCTCTGCCGTGAGGTAAGAGAGACTGCTCTTATGATGAAGGGAAAGAAAACTGGACACCATCTATATTGGCGGCGGTACCCCGACTACACTGCTTCCACATCAGATCCGTAAGCTCCTGGATACAGTGGGAGAAGCTTTTGGCTATGAAGGACTGGCAGAGTTTACTGTGGAAGCCGGCAGACCGGACAGTATTACACGTGAAAAGCTGATGGCGATCAGGGAGTATCCGGTAACAAGAATTTCCGTAAATCCACAGACTATGAATCAGGAAACCTGGATATTATCGGCCGCAGACATACTGTGGAGCAGACAAAAGAAGCGTTTCATCTGGCACGAGAGCTGGGATACGATAACATTAACATGGATCTGATCGTAGGACTCCCGGGTGAGGATATTCACATGGTAGAGCGGACTCTTGAACAGGTTCGTGAACTGGCACCGGACAGTATTACCGTACATTCACTGGCAGTGAAACGTGCAGCAAGGCTGAATATTTTTAAAGAGAAATATCAGGAAATGTCTTTTGAGAATAATCAGGAGATTATGGATCTGACCATGAAAACTGCGTATGAATGGGAATGGGTCCTTATTATCTGTACAGACAGAAGAATATGAAGGGAAATTTTGAAAATGTTGGCTATGCAAAGGTTGACAAAGCGGGAATTTACAATATACTGATTATGGAGGAAAACAGCCTATCATCGCACTGGGGGCAGGCGGTTCTTCCAAGCTGGTCTTTGACCATGGACAGAGAATTGAACGTGTGGAGAATGTAAAAGACGTTTCTAATTATATTTCCCGCATTGATGAGATGATCGAGAGAAAACGGACAGCAATAGCTACCTGGCTGTAGGATGTGGAGGTAACATTTTGGACACAGTACAAAAGACAGCAGCAGGTTCACAGCAGAGAATCCTGGAATTTGACCTTGCTTCTGAACTGCATCATGGAATGCTGGTAAGTAATCTGGCTTATGCGGTTGCAGAGGAGATGGGACTGCCGCATGAACAGTGTTATGAGCTTGCAATAGCAGGAATGCTCCATGATATAGGAAAGCTGAAGCTGACAAGTTATATTAACGGACAGGAGCAGGATCCTCTGGTGATCGAGGAACTGAAGTATGTCCGGATGCATTCTGCATTGGGATATGAGGAACTTAAAGGGCAGGGATATTCGGATTTTGTATTGGAGAGTATTCTGTACCATCATGAGAATTATGATGGTAGTGGATATCCGTCCAATAAAGCAGGTGATGATATACCATAGGTGCCCGGATACTCAGAGTCTGCGATGTATATGCAGCATTGATCTCTGACAGACCATACAGAAGAGGATTTGATATTTCTTCAGTTATGGAGTTGATGATCGATGAAGTAAAAAAAAAATTTTGATATGCAGGTTTTTCTTGCGTTTCAGAGAGTGGTTCATAATGGAGACGGGCAGAATTTTTATAAAAGAGGAGGACAACATGGCATTAAAGAAGAAACCGGTAACCGGTATGAAGGACATTTTACCAAAAGAGATGGAAATCCGTAATTATGTGATGAACATGATTCGTGAAACATACGGAACATTTGGCTTTTCATCTATAGAGACACCATGTGTGGAACATATTGAAAATCTTTCCAGTAAACAGGGCGGAGAGAATGAGAAACTTATTTTCAAGATCCTGAAACGTGGGGAGAAACTGAAACTTGCGGAAGCAGAGAAAGAAAGTGATCTGGTTGACTCCGGACTTCGCTACGATCTGACTGTGCCGCTTTCCAGATATTATTCCAACAACGCAAATGAGCTTCCGGCTCCTTTTAAGGCACTTCAGATGGGCAATGTGTGGAGAGCAGACAGACCGCAGAGAGGACGTTTTCCGTCAGTTTATGCAGTGTGATATTGATATTCTGGGTGAGCCTACTTATCTGGCTGAGATCGAACTGGTTCTTGCTACCACAACGTTGCTCGGAAAGCTGGATTTCCATAACTTTACGATTCGCATCAACGACAGAAAAATCTTAAAAGCGATGGCGCAGTACAGTGGATTCCCACAGGAAAGCTTTGACACTGTGTTTATCATTCTGGACAAGATGGACAAGATTGGTCTGGAAGGTGTTGCAGAAGAACTGGAGAAGGAAGGATTTGCAAAAGAGAGCATTGATACTTATCTTGGACTTTTCAAAGAGATCACTTCTGACATTGAGGGTGTCCGTTATTGCAAGGAGAAATTAAAAGATGTTCTGGATCCTAAGGTTGCCGAGGATCTTGAGACTATTATTTCTACTGTGGATTCTGTTAAAACAGCAGATTTTAAGATGTCTTTCGATCCGACTTTGGTACGTGGAATGTCTTATTATACAGGACCGATTTTTGAAATCTCTATGGATGAGTTTGGCGGCAGCGTAGGCGGCGGTGGACGCTATGATGAGATGATCGGTAAATTTACAGGAAACAATACATCTGCCTGCGGATTTTCAATTGGATTCGAGAGAATCGTAATGCTTCTTCTTGAGAGAAATTATGAAATCCCGACAAAGAATGGTAAGAAAGCATATCTTATCGAGAAGAATATGCCGGCAGACAAGATGCTGACGATTCTGAAACAGGCTCAGGAAGAGCGTAATGCCGGAACACAGATCAATATTTCTATTATGAAGAAGAATAAGAAATTCCAGAAAGATCAGATGACAGCAGAGGGCTATACAGAGTTTGTAGAATTCTTTAAAGACAGAATGTAATAATTCGTAACTGTTCAGCAACATTGCGAGATAGCAGACTGCCGGATAGTTACAACAATTCTTATAATATAGAAAGCATGAAAAGAGGAAAGAAACATGGCTGAAAGTATGCAGGGACTGCACAGAACATGCCGATGTGCAGAAGTAACAAAGGAAATGATCGGCAAAGAAGTTGTCCTTATGGGATGGGTTCAGAAAGCCCGCGATAAAGGCGGAATTATTTTCGTAGATTTAAGAGACCGTCCGGTATCATGCAGCTGATTTTTGAGAATGGCAGCATTGATG
>ENA-OQAR01000346-OQAR01000346.1-human-gut-metagenome-genome-assembly--contig:-NODE-346-length-13782-cov-8.485756_pt1 | contig 13782 bp, 16 predicted proteins | sample MGYA00242738_ERZ504533 | MGnify/ENA primary metagenome ERZ504533 (study PRJEB26092, sample SAMD00036276) | human gut metagenome | host: Homo sapiens | study: EMG produced TPA metagenomics assembly of... | reverse complement strand
CATGATGACGCAATCGTAGTCGTTGTTCTTTATATTATTGAAGAAGCGCACACGGTTGGCGGTCGAAAAAGTCCTTCTCCGAAGCGTACAGAATACGTGCGTTGGGATATGCCGCCTGATAGGTGGCGGCAATCTCCGCAACGTTGGCTTTCAGCCCGATAATCATCGGCTTATGTGCCAATTTCAGACGCTTCATCTCATGCGCGGCGATGCACATTATCAGCGTCTTGCCGGTTCCCACCTCGTGGTCGCAAATTCCGCCGCCGTTCTGTTTCAGCATCCAGACGCAATCCATCTGCGAGGGATAGACGCTCTTGATACCCCGGCTTGCCAAGCCTTTCAGATTGAGGTCGGGGAAGGTCTGGTGCGAGCCGTCATACTTCGGGCGCACGAAACAGTTGAACTTGCGGTTATACATTGTCGTCAGCCGTTCCTTGAACTGCGGCGACTGTTCTTCGAGCCATTCGGAGAAACCGTTGCGGATTTCATCAATCTTGGCGTTGGCGAGCTGTATGCCCTCGCTGTCGCGCACCTTGATGTCGTTGCCATGCTCGTCCTTGCCGATGGACTTCATCATGTCGGGGCAGGTGTTGTGCAGGGCGTGTTTCAAGAGGTGCATACCGTCATAGTTCCGGTAATACCCCTTTACCAGAAACTCGTCCGTGATTTTCATGGTGCGGTAGCCGCACGCAACCGAAAACTCGTCCATGCTTGCGGAATAGGCGATTTTCACCTCCGTGTCGAACAGCCGGCTCATGTAGGCGGCATAGACACCCGTCGGAATCCAGCGTTCCCCGAAATTGAAGTCCAGATCCTCGAGGCGATACGCGGCGGTTCGGCATCTTTCAGAGCCTCCAACGCCTGTTTCACTTCCGGCATACGCTCACTTTCGGGGTTTTCGCCCATCCAAGCCTCTATGCGTTCCGCCTTCTCTATCACGTTCCCGGCTATGAAGCGGTCTTTGATTTCGTAACCGGTCACGAGCGGATTGTAATAGATGCGTCCTTGCAGGGCTGTGAGCAACTCCTCCGCCGTGCTGTCGGTTATCTCCCGCATATAGTCGAGATTGACCGTGCCATATTTGTTGAGCGACGCGGACAGGGCTTCTTCGGGAGAGCCTACGTTGGCATGGCTCTCCACGGAGAAGGAAACGGGATGCTCGAAGATGTCCGCCTTGACGAACTTTCCGTTCTCCACCCGTTCCAGCGAAAGGATGTCGCGCCCGCCCGCATCCATCATCACTAACTTCACGTTCTGCTTGGCGTTGAGGTTGCCGTAGCGCATGACAAACTCATCGTAACAGGTATTCAGATGCTCTCGCCACGGAACATTTGCCTCGCGCCGGAGCGATTCATAACGGTACAGACGCTCGTAGGCGTCACGCAGCGACACATACAACAACGCCTTTTCCTTCTGGTATCCTTTCAGGTCGAGCGGCTGGAATGTCGCCCCGTATGGCGTGATGTCTTTCAGGTAGCCGATGTTATGACGCCCCCGGTCAGCCACCAGCGACCCTTCGCGCAGGTGCATCTCCGGCGTGCGGTGGTAGGCACGCGGAGAAAGGTCCACGACTTCCTCCTTCGGCTTTTCCGGTTCGATGTCGGGAAAAAGGGAAGTAGCCACCGTTTCCGGTGGAGCATCGGTAACAGCAGGTGCGGCGACTGCTTCCGGCTGTGTTTCCTCCTGCCGGGGTTGTTCACGTGTACTTCCGGCGTGATCGTCGCAACCGTTCTGTTTTCATGTTTTTTCATTATGCTGCCTTGCCAGCTCCCGAAGTTCCTTCCTGCGCTCCGGCGTGAGTTCCATCATCATCTCGTAGAAGCCGTTGATGGGAGGATTGGTTTCCCAGTCCAGCTTTGCATAGATGTCGTCCGGGTCGGCAGGCTTGGCGGTGTTCTCCGCTTTCACCTCCTTATTCTCCATAGCGGGTTTTGCAGTTGGAGCTGTCGGTGTAACCGTGACTTTCGGTTTGGGCGGAGTGGACTTTGCCGTAACTGCCTTTTTCACCGTCTTTTTTCTTTTTGGAGGTTTTCGGTTGGCTGACCTCTTCCGTCATCCCCCAGAGGTCAAGCAGGGTGAGCTGCACGCCTGCGGAATATTGCGGGCGCGGTTCTATCTCCGGCTTTTCATCTGCGGGTTGCGGCTTTTCTGTCGGAGTTTCCACCGTCTGCGCCGAGGATACTGTTTCCAATTTTATGGCAGGACGCTCTACTTTATTTTGAACGGCAACTTTTTCTTCCGTTCCTGCCTGCCGGATTGAACCCGAATACAAGCGCATGGCAAGCCTGTAATGGAAATCCTCGTCGAGCATACGGCGCAAATCCCCGGCGATGCCTGCTGCCTTGCCCTCGTGCAGATAAACCATAGCGGGCTTCCCGTAGGGGTCTGTGTCAAGTTTCGCCATCGTATGCACGATGCGTTCCGGGTGGTGGATGAAATAGGCGTTGTCGGTCAGGGCGGTTTTCGTGTCCGTCTGTATCACGGTCATCAGCCGCTCGTCCTGCGACATTTCCTTCTTGCTGAGGTTCTTTTGCAGGACAATCAGGTCACTGCCCACCTCCGTGCCCGCGTTGTCCGTGAACAGGTTGTTGGGCAGGCGTATCGCGGATACCAGATTGGCCTGACTGAACAGCTCGTTACGCACGGAGGTCTTGGTGCTATTCAATACCCCTTGCGAGGTGATGAACGCCACGATACCGCCGTCACGCACGGCATCCAGTCCTTTGAGAAAGAAATAGTTGTGGATGGTTTTCTGGGCGGAGCGTCTGCCGAAAGAGTCGCTCCGCTGAAACTCCGCGTCGAACACGGCAATGTCACCGAACGGAATGTTGGACACCGCCAAGTCGAAATAATTGTTGAACGGTCTTTCGATTTTCTCAAAACCGCAGGTGCGCATTTTCTGGTCGGGATAGAGATGCCTCAAGATTGTACCCGTGAGCAGATCCTTCTCGAAAGCCATCACATCCGCATTGGGGCTGTGCCGCAGCATGGAATCCACGAACACGCCGACACCTGCCGACGGTTCGAGCATACGGGCGGGGCGGACGCTGTAATCTGCCAGCACGTCCGCGATGGTGTCGGTTATCTCTTTGGGGGTGTAGAAAGCGGTCAGCACGGACGCTTTCAGCGAATCCACAAACCGCTTGTACTCTGTTTCGTCCTTGCTGTTCTCACGGATAAGCCTGTGCAGCTCCACCGTCGGGGCGAACAGTTCGAGGTCGGATTTCGCCCACCGGACGGCATCCGTCAGTTCCTTTGCAGGGTTGAGGATACATTTCAGACCGCCGAAACCGCAGTACCTTTGAAGTATGGCACGCTCTTCGGTTGTCGCTGTCCTATTTTCCCTGTCAAGGATGAATGCCGTCCGTATCGCCTCGATGTTGTCCCGCAGTTTCTGTTTGCGGTTAAACGCCATATTCGTCTAAGTAAAGGACGGTTGCTCCCGTCAGCTCCGTGTAGAGCAGGTCGTAATCGGAAGACAGGGCGAAATTGTCATCCGAGAGGTCATAGACGGAGAACACGTTGCCGACAAGCGGCAGCAGTTTCAGGACAAAGGCTTCACGCTTCTCTTCCGGCACTTCATCGGCAAACTCGTTTTCCACGACTTCGCGGAGGATGGCGTAACGGGAATAATGCAGCCCGCGCAGCAGCGTGTCCATCGCCAGTTCCTGCGCACCATCGGCGGGATAGCCTTCAAGCCGTGCCCTCTCATACGTTTCGGCGGCACGGTCGGCCCGTTCCCGTATGAAAGCGGTGTCGTCAGCCTGTTCAAACTTGTTCGTGCGGAGATAGTCCAGCAGGTACAGACCGTAATAGGAAAAGTCGGTCTGACCCTCGTTTTTCTTCTTGTTGTTCATTACTTTGGATTTAGCGGATTGATAATTAACGGGATAATCGGTTGGAAAAAGGAAGAAAAAGGCACTCGGTATCCCTCCGAGTGCCACCACTAAATCCAAAGTATGAGTGTAATCCGGTATCGAAGAACAATTCATTACTCTGAACAAGTGGCAAAGTTAATACTATTTCTTCCGTCCTGAAAATTTCTTGTCCTTTTTAGCCTCCGGGAACACAAAAGTCGTGTTATATTCCCCGTCAAAGGCGACAACAGCATCGAAACTCTTGCCCTGTTTGCTCTTGAACCCTTTGAGCAGCTTGGTATGCCCTTCGGTGAGCAGGTCTTTGATTTCATCGTCGGACAGGGTGCGTCCCGCTTTCAGCCGGAACACGGGCAGTCCGCACTCCGTGTTGTCGCAGCGTACCACCTTGCCGTAGAACCGCATCCTGCCCGTGCCACACTTGGGACACGCGCAGCCGGAGTCACGGCTGCCGAAGAGCTTGTCGCACGAGATCAGTTCGGAGGTTATCTCACGTGTGTACGCCTCTATCTCCTTGCGGAAGGTGTCGTCGGACAGTTCCCCGCGCTCGATACGCGCCAGCTCCTTTTCCCATTCGCCCGTCATGGCAACATCGGCGATGCGCATCGTCTTGACGACGGAATTGAGGGCAAGTCCTTTTTCGGTGGGAACAAGCGACTTCTTGCAGCGTTCCATGTAACCGCGCTTGAAAAGCGTTTCGATGATGGAGGCGCGTGTGGCGGGAGTACCGATGCCACAGTCCTTCATCGCCTGCCGCAGTGCGTCGTCCTCAATTTCCTTGCCCGCCGTTTCCATTGCCGAGAGCAGGGTGGCTTCGGTATGCAGCGGCTTGGGTTTGGTCTTTCCTTCGGTAATGGACGAGCCTTTCGGTGTCAGCGTGTCGCCTTCCTGCCAGCCGGGGATGGTAATTTCCTCTTTTTCCTCGCCATAGACGGCACGCCATCCGGTTTGCTTCACGACGCTGCCTTTTACGGTAAACTCCACTCCGGCACATTCCGCCGTGACAGTGGTCACATCCTTGACGCATTTCTCAGAGAATGCCTCGACCATGCGCCCGGCAATCATCTGATAGATGGTATTGTCCTCTTTGGAGAGGAAGAGCGGTTTCTCACCCGTGACGAGCAGGGCATGGTGGTCTGTCACCTTGCCGTCGTCCACGCTGCGGCGTGTCGGGGCGGCTTTTGCCCGCACCTTGTCTTTCCATTCGGGCTGTGTGCCGATGAAAGCGAGCAGTTTGGGAATTTCGGCAAACACGTCTTCGGGGATGTAGCGGCTTCCCGTTCTCGGATAGGTTATCAACTTCTTTTCGTAGAGTTTCTGCGCGATTTCAAGCGTCTGTTCCGCCGTGAAGCCGTGCTTGGCGTTGGCTTCTTTCTGGAGCGTGGTCAGGTCGTAGAGCAAGGGAGTTTCCTCCGTCTTCTCCTTGCGCTCGGCTTTCGTGACAGTGGCGCAACCTGCCGCCTTTACCTTATTATATAGTTCCATCGCCGGTTCTTTCTCTTTCCATTTCTCGGAGGATGAGAATTTCACGACTTCGCCGTCGCAACCGTCCGTTGCGATATGGAGCTGCCAGAATGCTTCGGACGTAAAGCGGCGGTTCTCCCAGTAGCGTTCACATACCATAGCCAACGTTGGTGTCTGCACCCGCCCCACGGAATACGTGCCGTGTCCGGCGGCGATGGATAACGCCTGTGTGCCGTTGATGCCCACGAGCCAGTCGGATTCGCTCCGCGCTTTGGCGGCGAGGTAGAGGTTGTCGTATTTGCTGCCGTCTTCGAGTTTCCGCAGTCCCTCGCGGATAGCTTTGTCGGTGAGAGAGCTGATCCACAGGCGCACGAAAGGAGTGGTGCAACCCGTATAGTGGTAGAGGTAGCGGAAGATAAGCTCTCCCTCGCGTCCGGCATCGGTCGCCACGATGATATGTTCGCTTGTGTCGAACAGTCTTTTGATGACTTTTATCTGCGACACCACGCCGCTGTCGGGCTTGTAACCTTTCTCCGTCCTGACCTGACGGGGGACGAGCGTGAATGTGTCGGGAATAATCGGGAGGTTGTCACGGACAAATCCGCGCACGCCGTAGCCGTCGGGCATGGCAAGCTGAACGAGGTGTCCGAATGCCCATGTCACGGCATAACCGCCTCCCTCGAAATATCCTTCCTCTCTCTTTGTCGCGCCCACGATGCGGGCGATTTCACGTGCCACGGAGGGCTTTTCTGCAATGATTGTCTTCATGTCTTCTTCTTTTTTTGTTGATACTTTGGATTTTATTTTGGATTCAGTGGCGGACACGGGATTACATTTTCATGCCCTTGCCCGTTTTCTTCTGCGGCTTCTCCTGCTGCTGTTGCTGGCGGGCGTCCTTCGGGTTGGTCTGACCTTTCTGCAACGGCTCTCTCAGATTCTTTGTAGCCTCGTTGGTCTTGCCATCGTTGTTCACCGCCACCTGCGTGCGGCTCTCGTTGGACGGAGCAACCTGCTGTGCATTGTCAGGGTTCGTGTCGTAGCGGTACGGGCGTCCCTTCTCCGGGTTGAACTTGATATACATCGTGGCATGGAAGCCCTGCTTGTCGGTCACGTTCTCCAGCTTCACGGCTTTACCCGCCACATAGTCGGCTTTCTGCTGGTCGGTGAAGCTCACGCCGCTCCATTTGCTGATGGGGCGGATGCTGCCGTCCTCGTTCGTCCACGTGTTGCGGCGTTGCTCCTTCTTGGTCTGTGCGGCATTTTCCCCGCCCTGCGCCTGACTTTTCGATGTGTCGCCTTTGGTTTCCTGTGTCTGTGCGGTACGGGGCGACTTGCCGGTTCCCGGCACGAACTCCACGCCGCGCTGCTCCACGTTCACTTGCAGGGTGGTGACGAACTTTCTGCCGTCGTTGCGCTCGATGAGCTTGTCGCGTACGGGCAGTCCGGCGCGGAGCATGTCCCGCTCCTGCGTGGTGATTTCCGTCTTGCCGATGCGCTCCGGGATGCGCACCCTGCTTGCCGGAATGTCCGTGATTTCATTCGTCTTGCGGTCGATGCTGATGTAGGAGGGGATGATCTCGCCCGTTTCCCTGTCCACAATGTCCACGACCCTACCGAGATTGCCCGTTTCGCGGAGGTTCTTCCGGTCATTGTCGGAGAATTTGTGTTCCTTGTACTCATCCAGCTTCTGCTCCTTGCGGATGAAGTGCGGCACGAGGCTGATGTTTCCCTCACCGTCCTTCTTGAAGGAGAGGCGGGCGTCCAGCTCGAATGATTCGCCGCCGAAGGTCGGTTTGACCTTTACCAAGTCGGACTTGCCATAGTTGAGCATCTTCGTAAGGTCGCCGGACTTTTCAAGGTTGTCCCGCTTTACGCCCCATCTGTCCTCCAGCTCCTGCCAGTTGATTTTACTCTCGTCGATGGGCTGGTAGCCACGTTTGCCCTGCATCTGTTCGGATTTGTCCTGTTGCTGTTCTTTCCGTTGTTCCATGTTCTCCTGTTTTTGAGGTTCTTGTTTCTCTGTCTGTTGTGCTGCCATCTCTTCCTGCACCTTCTTCTCATAGTCGGAGGTGTCCACCTTGTGAGGGGCGAGCAGCTCCTTGTTCGCTTCGGGGTCTTTCAGCAGTTGCTTCATCACCTCTAAGAGATTTTCAGCTTGGTCTGCCGCAATGCGGTAGAAACCGAAGCGGCTGGGTTCCTTGCACTGCCGGAAGAAGTTCTTGAAGAAGTTGTCCAGCACGTCGCCATGTCGGTCGAATTGCAGGAAACTCTGCGCGTTCTCCGCTTTTGCGGGGGTGCGCTTGGGTGTGCCGTCCGCGTTCAGCCCGGCTACCACGCTGATCTCGCCTGTCTTCTCGTCACGGACTACCAGCACGTCCTTTTCGTCTTTTTTCTTTGCCATCTGAAAAATGTTTTAATGGGTTATTTATGAAAGAAATTATGGATACGAGCCTTGTAGAAGGCTATATCTTCCTTTTTGAAGTCCTTGATATGGTTGGAAAGGAATGTCAGCACGTCCTCCTCGCTGTAATAGGTCTTCTTGCCCAGCGTCTTGTAGGGCAATGCGCCTACGCTGCGGTAGCGTTGGAGGGTGCGTTTGCTTATCTGGAGCAACATGCACAAATCCTGATTGTCGAAAAGGCGGATGCTTTCCGTGATAGTGGGCTGTTTCCCCTCAGCCTTCATCGCCAGCAGCAGTTCGTCCTGACGGTCGAGCCGTTCCATCAGCTTCTGCATCCAGCCCTCGAAGTTGTTTCGTGTGAGCAGTTCCATGACCTATGTCCTCCTTCCTTTTGGTTTGCCGCCCGTGCGCAGCGTGTGGTTGTGGAACAGGGTGTCTATTGTCCCTTCCTCGTTCCTTACTGTGTTGTCCTCCAATAGCCGCAGTATCTCGGAAAGGCGGTAGCGGCAGCTTCCGCGTACCACCACATACTCGATACGGTGGTCGGTGCGCATACGCTGCATGGTGCGCTTGCTCACGTTGAGCATCTTCGCCGCCTGTGCCGTGTCAAGCAGCTTGTCTTCGGTTTCCCGCTTCCGTTTCTTCTCGTCCCTTGCCTCGCGGATGTACCCTGCGATGTTCGCAATCTGCGCCATCATCTCCTTGTAGGCGGAACTTTCCATTGTTATCACTTTCATGTTCAGTCCTTTCTTTTTGTTTCTGCGACAAAATTCGGCAATAAACAAAAGGGGCTTTAACAACTCACTACGTGACTCACGTAAGATTTTTGCGGAAGATGGCTCCGTAACCCGGTCAAACGGCGCAACAGGCAGCCTTTCAGCGGAAAACGATACGTCTTGTATGCCGTTTCGTTACCTTTGCGGCAAACTCTAAATGACATGAATATGGAAATAGTATCTATCGAGAAAAAGACTTTCGAGATGATGGTGGCGGCATTCGGCGCACTCTCGGAGAAGGTCGCCGCCCTGAGGCGCAAAAGCGACACGGGGCGCATGGAAAGATGGCTCACGGGCGAGGAGGTCTGCGGGCAGTTGAGAATAAGCCCGCGCACGTTGCAGACGCTGCGTGACAGGCGGCTTATCGGCTACTCGCAGATAAACCGCAGGTTCTATTACAAGCCAGAGGAGGTGAAGCGGCTGATACCGCTTGTCGGCACGCTCTATCCGCACGGCAGATGATTTGATTTATTCACCCACTGAATCCGAAGTTATGATGAACGAGAACAACGATGTTTTTACGATGGAAGACGAGCCGATAGCCTCTGTGGTGCAGGATATGCGCAAAGGCTCGAAATGGCTGTCCGCATTTCTGGAAAGCTACCGTCCTCCGCTGGACGGGGAACGTTACCTGACGGACGGCGAGGTGTCGGAACTGCTCCGTGTGAGCCGGCGCACCTTGCAGGAATACCGCAACAACCGCGTGTTGCCCTTCATACTTTTGGGAGGGAAGGTGCTTTACCCGGAAACGGGGCTGCGCGGGGTACTGGAAGCGAACTACCGCAAGCCGCTGGAGTGAGGCGGTTTCATGAAAAAGTAAACGGGTGACACCTTTTGTGGTGCTACCCGTTTACTTGTCTTATGGGGTATGTGCAATCAGCAATACCCGGCTTTTCCGTTCTGTATGAACATCACGTATGTCTGCCGTTTCTCTTGTGAGAGTGCCTTTCCCACCAGCATGTGCGGAACAGGTGGGTGTTGTAGGTATTCACCCTGAAAGCGACCGGGATGATGATTTCAAGGGCGTACACGTCCGCGTGCAGCCCGTTTTCAAGCTGCATGTAGCGGCACACCTCGTAGTCGTTCAGCACGTCCGACTTGCGGACGGCTCTGATGGCGGCGTTCACTGCCGGGACGGTCGTATGGAACAATCCGGCTATTTCGGTGGCGGTCATCCACACGTCGTTACCGGTTACGCTGACTGCCTTGTCCTCGATGATGATTGTGTCACGTTTCATGGCTTTTCTTTTTAGATGGTGCAACCTGCAAATTCCTCGACGCCGTTCAATCTTGCGGCAAGGTTCTCCATGTCCTGATTGAGCTTCTCTTTGGTTATCTTTGCGTAAATCTGCGTCGTCTTTATGCTCTTGTGTCCGAGCATGGAGCTGACCGTTTCGATGGGAACACCGTTGGAGAGGAATATCGTCGTGGCTGCCGTGTGGCGGCTCTGATGCCACGTGATATGCTTGGTGATGCCGCAACGCTTGGCGACGGCACGGATACCGGCAAGGCACGTGTTATAATGCGGAACGGGAAATATCCTGCCGTCCCCGCACAGTCCCCGGTATTTGCCGATTATGCGGTTGGCGATGTCGAGCAGGCGGATGTTGGACACCACGCCCGTTTTCTGGCGGTTGATGTTTATCCACTCGTGTTCGTCGAAGTAGGTGCGGATATTCTCTTCCGTAAGGTTGCGCATATCCGCGAACGACAGCCCCGTGAAGGCGCAGAACAGGTAGAGGTCGCGGTACAATTCCTGTTTGGCGTTTTTCAGTTTCCCCTCCATCAGCAGGCGGATCTCATCTTTGGTCAGGAAACTGCGTGTTGTTTCCTCCTTCTTGATTTCATACTCGCGGAACGGGTCGCGCGTCAGCCACTCGTTGTTGATGGCGATGAATACCATCGTCCGTAACGGGCAGACGTACAGCCACACGGTATTGGTGCAGCAGTGCTTGTCCGTGCGCAGGAACATCTCGAAGTCGGAGATGAAAGCCGGGGTAAGCTCTTTTAGGGCGATGTCCTTCACATGGTAGCGGATGTCGAGGAACTCTTGCATGTGCTTGTAAACGGTGCGGTACTTCAGCAGCGTGCCTTTGGCTTTCATGCCTGCCTCCACCTGCTTCTCGTAGTCCTCGTTGTGCTGGCGGAACACCTGCATCAGCGTGTGGTAGCGGTGTTCCAGTCCGAGAAAGGCGTTCTTCACCTTCTCCGCCGTGACGAAGTTGTCACGCTCCATGATTTCCTGATAATGCCTGTTGATGCGTACCCGCATCTTGTCAAGCATACGGTTCGTTTCGAGTGCCGCCGTGCTTCTGCCCGTGACACGTCCACCTTTGGTGTCCCACAGTTTCGGATCGACAGTCAGTTTGCAGCTGAACTGTGTCTGGCTGCCGTCCACCGTGATGCGTCCCATGACGGGAACTGTCCCGTCCTTTTTCACTACCTGACGCTTGAGGTAGTAGATTACTGAAAATGTACTCTTCATTGTCCTTAATTTTTGGGTTTCAAAATTAGTTGGTGAAGAGTCCGGTGTTGGTACGCAAAACGGGGAGGAACGGCGCAATCTTTTTCCGTAACCTGATTTTTCGCATGAGTTATGGATAACTCACTATTCCTTAGAGCCTTGTTTCGCTATTCGTACCCGTTTGTCGCATTTTCGGGCATGGTTACGAACAAGTAACGTAGCGGCGTCAGGATTTGGCTTCGGCAGGGATTGTAATGGCTTCACGGATTATCGCCACTTCAACCAAAACCCTTGTAACTCAATTCTATCACTATATCTTTCCGCATTTCACTTTTTTTGTAGTAACTTTGCAGCATAATTTTCAAATTATAAAGAAATGACTAAATCGGAAATCGTAAAGGAAATATCTGCCAGAACCGGCATCGACGGCAAAGCGGTGCTTGCTGTTTTGGAAGGATTCATGAACGAGGTAAAGACTTCGTTGGGTAAGGAGGAAAATGTCTATCTTCGTGGATTCGGTAGTTTCATAGTGAAGAAGAGAGCGCAAAAGACAGCTCGGAATATCTCTAAGAATACTACTATGATTATTCCGGCTCATAACATACCGGCATTTAAACCGTCTGACGAATTTTTTGAAAATGGTAAAACAACAGAACGCATAATAGGTAAACACAATGAAAGATCAGTTACGATTATTGAGAGACTGTATCAATAATGATCGTCCGGCAGTTGTCTTTCAGGGAGACGATTTTTGCGCTCCTGAGATTTTGGAAGCAGCAAAAGAAATTTATCGTAAACATGGTTGTTCCGAAGAATTTCTTTTTGACTGGCAGCTGCTTATCAATGAGGTGAAGGCTTACCAGTTAGAAAGTCCGGCAACTGTCAAATTGCCGAAACTCTCCCCGACAGAAACGGAACTGGTGCGGGAAGAGATGACTAAACGCTAAAAAATATTCTTGTTTAATACGCACCTTTTATTCTTCAGGCAGCGTATTGAACGGGATGGGATTAAAATGTTGGCGAACCTGCTTTTTTCGAAAGTTCCTGCCAATAGTTGAAGTCACTCGGTGAAAGATGCTCTTGCATCCAGTCACGCATACCAATATCGTTTCTTTCGTTCACATATCTCGTAAACGGAATCATTGTCTTACATGCTTCAAATCCAAGCATTCTCATATGGCGTGAAATGTTGGGAGGAAGACCTTCCAACCACTCTTTATAATACATTATCAATCTGTTTTCTTGGATTGGAACCGCTTGTTGGTGGTAAATATAGCTGGCGTTTCCGATTCTAATATCTCTGGCCTTATTTTCCCGTTCTTCTTCAGGTAGCCGACTTAAATATTCAGCTTGTGCTATTCTGCATTTGGAGTTTGGATGTTCCATGGTATTTTATATAATTAAGACTCTTCAATGATACGGTTCATCAAATCACATATTTTTTGGCAGCTATGACGGTCTGCGCAAGCAGGATAGGGGCATTTCTCAAAGGATGCCTGATTATCCGTAACTATGAAACCTCCGGAACGACGTACATAACTTACCGGATGAAAATAAATATCTTCCTTTTTCGGCCTATAAGTACATAGTCTTATAAGGCTGTTCAGCTCTTTGCAAATTTGCTCACATTTTTCTTTGGGATAATGTGGCAAATCACTGAATGCTTCGTAGGGGACAAAGGCAAATGCTTTGTCATCCCACATGACAGGTGTGTAATTCTGTACCATTTGTTATTTGGAATAAGGATGGCTGGCAGATTCCGTATTTCTGTATCAGTTAGGTAATCCGTCACTATTTAAGTGCGCCTGGGCAAACTCCCGGAGGTTCGTTTCGGCAATGCACTTTTCATAAATCTCATCCAATACTTCTTGCATATTTTCTACTTTATTGAATTTTAAGGGGCTGCCGTTTGTTGCGGCTTGCCTTTCCAGTTGTTCGATGATACTGGGAAATATCCCACGCAATAAACCGACGGTAGCTACGGCTGTAGCTGGTTCTACCTCTATTGTAATCTTTTTCTTTTCCATATCGTTGTATTATGTTATCAAAAGTAATAATTATTAGGATATTGGTAAGCATTTCTTCTGAAAAACTTTTTTAAAGATATTGTTTTAAGATGACATACTGTGTTTTTGCGTTCACGCAGTATTCTTTCCCACCCTCCCCTTCATCGGAATGACTGTTCTCATTTCCGGTTTACCCGTAGTCATCCGCTATGCGGCTGATTATGGGCAAACCAGAAAAGAGAAGTTCCAACGTGGGCGGGATTGCAATGGTCATCATCCGGAGCTTCGGCATTGCCGAAACAACCTCCTTCTTCCGTATTGCAGTCCCTTCCTTTTACCGTTTGTCCCGGCAGTCCGTTGCTAACCCGTTCCCCCCTGTCACTTGTGGCAGGGAGATAGGAGTATGGTTTTGCTTGCAAAACCGTATGGCTTGTTTTACTTTCCGTACTGCCCTTTTCCTTGTTTTCTGCCTCCCCTAATGTGCTTTTTTCATAGCTCCATCTGAGATCCTTTGTTTTTGAACGGCAAATTTATTTCGGTGGATGGATACGAAAGAGTTCCGGTCTTCGCCCTTTGTCCCGAAAAAATAACGCCGGACGCTTCGCTGTCCCCAACATTTTTTTTGTCGTCCAAAACTTTTCTTAATCCCTCCTTCCTTATTGTTGTGTGCCGTAAAAAAAGGCTCATAAACTCAGATGGGCATGAAAGCTCAAAAAAAAGTCGCAGAAAGAAAAGGACCATACCGGAAAGGGGTTTAAAAAAGGTCCATTTGAAATTACTATACTCGAAGCATAAA
>ENA-OQAR01000345-OQAR01000345.1-human-gut-metagenome-genome-assembly--contig:-NODE-345-length-13792-cov-2.119941_pt1 | contig 13792 bp, 18 predicted proteins | sample MGYA00242738_ERZ504533 | MGnify/ENA primary metagenome ERZ504533 (study PRJEB26092, sample SAMD00036276) | human gut metagenome | host: Homo sapiens | study: EMG produced TPA metagenomics assembly of... | reverse complement strand
AAAACGCAATAAATTTAATCATTCAGCGACATAGGTGCGCATGTTAATGAAAGGAAATACCAAATGATCGGTTCAAATATGAAGCGCGTGATAGCTTTAATCGCCGCAAGTGCCGCGGCAGTCAGTCTCGCCGCTTGCGGTAGCAACTCGAGTCAAGATTCCAAAACAATCGAATTCTGGGACCCATACCCTCAGAAGAACGATAGCAGCACATGGGCGAAATACGTTACCAATTGTGCTCCTGAGGGATATAACGTAAAACGCATCGGCTATGCGCAGTCAGACCTATTAAACAATCTCACAACAGCTGTCAAGGCCGGCAACGCACCCCAGATCGCCCTGATCGATAACCAAAAGATGCCTACCGCTGTCGACGCAGGACTTGTTACGGATATCGAGGCAGCGGGAGTCGACGTTTCAGGATTCGACAAGAATATCGAAGGTCCCGGCATCATCGACGGCGTACAATATGGGGTTCTTACGGCACTAACGCATTGGGCTTGTATTACAACCCCGATGTCCTCAATAGGCCGGCGTGACCCGGAATCGATTACCGATTGGGATTCACTCAACAGTGCCATCGAAAAAGTAGTAAACGCAGGATATAAGGGCATCACGTTCTCCGGCATTTCCGGCGAAGAAGGAACATTCCAGTTCCTTCCCTGGTTCTGGGGAGCCGGCGGTCAATTGAAGGACGCTTCAGGTTCCAGTGCCGAGCAGGATGCGCTTGATCTGGTATCCGGCTGGGTCCAAAAAGGTTGGGCTCCGAAATCGGTCGCAACGGACAACCAATCTGCTGCATGGGATCTGTTCCTTGGCGGCGATTACGGCTTCTCCGAAAATGGTTCATGGCAGATGGAGTCGGCCGTCGAGAAAGGCTACAAGATGATTTCCATCCCATCCAAAGATGGCGGAGTAGCCCCAGTTCCAAGCGGTGGCGAGTTCATTACCATTCCAGCCCAGAAAACCAAAGACAGTGACAAGATGAAAGCAACCGCGGAGGTCATTCAGTGCCTCATTGACGGAGATAATCTCAAGAAGACCAATGATGAGATGGTTTATCTTGCCGCCAAAAGTGACGTCCGCAAGCAGCAGGTGGAAGAGAACAGTGCCTGGGCACCTTGGGTTGACGCCGTAGAAAATGCTGAAGGCCGTACCACTGACGTTGGTCTGGAATACGAAGACATTTCTGCACAGCTTTCTGAAGATCTACAGGCTGCCTTGAATAAGGGCTGATTCGCGGTCTCATATTTTTCTGGGGCATCTGCCCGCCATTCATTGCGATATTCAGACGCCCCATTCCATCTTTTCCATCAACAGGCAGGTGAACTATGTCTCAAACAATCACCGCAGATAAACCAAGGCGAATCAAGCCAAACCACATTTGGCCGCCCATTGGTTTCGCGGCCCCGCTGATTATTTACATGCTTATCTTCTACGTTTGGCCTCTGATTCAGAATATTTCCATGAGTATGCACCGCTACACACGTCGCACTTTTTGTGACCGGCGATGCCCCTTGGTCTGGATTCGATATCTATAAGGAAATATTAAGCAATCAACAGTTCTGGACCATTCTCGGACAGACTTTGATTTTCGTCTTCGCTTCTATCGTTTTCCAATACTCTATCGGCTTGGCATTGGCGGTTTTCTTCAATCAGAATTTCAAACTTTCCGCGGCTTTGCGCGGCGCATTCCTTGTACCATGCTACTTCCGCCAATGATTTCCGGTACGATCTGGCAATGGATGATGGACGCCGACAGCGGTGTTATTAATAATTTCCTCAAACTATTTGGTTTGGACCCGGTTTGGTGGCTGCAAGCCGATCATTCCTTGTGGGCGGTTATCATTGCCAATATTTGGCTTGGTATTCCTTTCAACCTCGTAATTCTGTATTCGGGCTTGCAAAACATCAATGGCGACTTGTATGAAGCCGCCGCGTTGGATGGCTGCAATGCTTGGCAGCGCTTCTGGAAGATTACTTTCCCGTTGCTCAAGCCGGTATCGATGATCACGCTCCTGCTAGGTTTCGTCTACACGTTACGAACAGTAGACATCATCTGGATTATGACCAAGGGCACTGGATCTTCGAGAACCTTGGCAACTTGGGCTTATGAGATGGCTTTCGGAAAGGGCACATCAGCAACCATCCGGTATTCGGAAGCATCCGTTGTGGGCACGATTCTCATTGTCGTAGCACTGATTTTCGCTCTGATTTACCTGTGGGCCCAGCGGAATGAAGAGAAGAGGTAACTAAAATGAAACATCGTTCATCATGGTGGAAAACACTTATAGGCATCATTTTGACGCTGATTATGCTCTTCCCCGTATACTGGATGATCAACATATCATTCACGCAACGTCGTTCCATCCGTTCAGGTGACCTGTTTCCAAAAGATTTCACGCTTGACAATTATGCCTCTGCGTTAAGTTCACAGCTCCCCTACCTAGGAACGTCATTGCTAGTTGCCATAGGATGCGTGATCCTGACTCTAGCAATTGCATTACCTTCGTCATACGCCATTGTTTTCTTGGAGTTCAAAGGCTCAAAGTCCATGAACTTCCTGTTGATTGTTGCTCAGATGATTCCCGCGGTCGTTATGTCTCTAGGCTTCTACCAGATCTACGATGACATCGGTCTTCTCGACAGTATTCCGGGACTTATCGTTGCCGACTCCACTTTGTCGGTACCGTTCGCAGTGATTCTGATGACGGGATTTATGTCCGGTATGCCACGCTCGTTGGTGGAGGCAGCGCAAATCGACGGAGCATCGCAGTGGGGTGTTTTTACCAAAATCGTGATTCCACTCTCCCGTAATACCATTGTCACGACTTCGCTGTTCGCTTTCCTCTGGGCATGGTCAGATTTCATGTTTGCTTCGACCCTCGATTCCGGTGGCGGCAAGATGAGGCCAATCACCATGGGTCTATATGACTTTATCGGTTCACAGAACCAAGAATGGGGGCCAATGATGGCCACCGCAGTATTGGCCTCAGTACCAACAGCGCTATTACTAATTTTCGCACAGAAATACGTTGCCGCCGGCGTAACAGCCGGAGCGGTGAAAGACTAATCCAACCCTTAAGTACATAATTACAAGGACCAACTATGAGTGAACTAACTTTTTGCTATCGATGGAGATGCACTGTTGTGGACTGGTGACGGCGAATATCTTCGCATCGAACCATGGGGGAAAGAATTCAGTCCGCGTCCGCGCCTCGAAAAATGCATGAGATACAGGAACAAGACGGAGCTTTGCTGCCACAAAACAACCAGCCTCAGGCAGCCACAACTATGGCATCACCATTGACAAGCCCAGTAGAACCGCCGAATTACGCAATGGCGATATTGTAGTTCAAGCGAAAGCATCCTGCGGCCTGTACTCCGGATCAGGATATGAAGAGCCACGCTGTTTACTGAGCTTCTATAAGGCAGACGGCACACCGCTCATTCAGGAAATACCATCTGGCGGATCACTAAATCTTCGAGCGCGATGGTTCAAACCAATCACCGGAGGCGACTATTCCATCGTTGCTTCCTTTACCACACCGGAAAATGAGAAACTATATGGTATGGGCGAGTACCAACAGAACATCCTCAATCTGAAAGGTTGTACCCTCGAACTCGCGCATCGCAATTCACAGGCATCCATTCCTTTCGTGGTTTCCAGCGCCGGATATGGCTTCCTGTGGAATAACCCGGCACTTTGGAAACGTTACGTTCGGCAAGAACCGTACGGAATGGCAAGCTGAATCAGCCAAGCAGATTGATTACTGGATTACCACAGGCGATACACCTTCTTCGATAATGAAGCATTATGCCGACGCCACAGGGCACGCTCCTCACATGCCTGAATGGGGACTGGGATTCTGGCAGTGCAAGCTTAGATATTGGAATCAACGTCAGCTCCTAGACGTCGCCCATGGGTTTAAACAGCGTAATATTCCGTTGGATCTCATCGTTGTAGATTTCTTCCACTGGCCGCATATGGGTGACTTCCGTTTTGAGAATGAATTCTGGCCCGACCCCAAAGCTATGGCGGACGAGCTGCACAGCATGGGAGTGAAACTCATGGTATCTGTGTGGCCCCAGGTCGCGCTCGCCTCAGAGAATTATGTTGAGATGAAGTCAAAGAACCTTCTCGTGCGCGCAGATAAGGGTGAAGACGTCGGCATGATGTTCGAGGTCCCAGCCAGTTCTATGACGCCACCAATCCAAAAGCTCGCGAATACGTTTGGGAGAAGTGCCGAACAAATTATGCCGAGCTTGGGGTTGATGCATTCTGGCTCGATGAAGCGGAACCTGAATACGGAACGTACGATTTCGACAACTATCGATATTACGCCGGCCCAAACCAGCAGGTGGCAAACATCTAACCCAAGAGACTATAACAAAGCTTCTACGAGGGACAACAAACCATAGGAAGGATGGTGACATCGTCAACCTCACCCGTTGCGCTTGGGCTGGTTCGCAACGCTATGGTTCTCTTTGTTTGGTCTGGAGACGTTGGTTCGACCTTCGCCGACCTTCGTGCCCAGATTACCTGCGCCATCCACATGGGCATGGCCGGTATTCCTTGGTTCACCACCGATATGGGCGGTTTCCATGATGGGATAATTGATTCGGACGATTTCAAGGAGTTGTTGGCCCGCTGGTGCGCGTTCTCATGCTTCCTACCGGTCATGCGCAACCATGGCGACCGTAGTCTGCATACGACAACCGGCAAGGAGACCATCACCAATTCGGCCGGAGACCACCGTTCGCCAAGTGGCGCCGACAATGAGCCTTGGAGCTATGGCCCCGAGACGGAGCAGATCTTCCGAAAGTTCATTGCCATTCGCGAGAAAATGCGCCCTTACACGCGGGAATTGTTCGAATCAGCACATACCGATGGCCAGCCCTTGGTCCGTGGGCTCTTCTACGAGTTCCCTCAAGACGAATCGGTGTCCGATATCGCCGATGAATATATGTTCGGCCCTGATGTCCTAGTGGCCCCCGTAGTTGAGGCCGGAGCCAGATCGCGTGAGGTGACGCTTCCCGGAAACGCTAGCATCACATGGACGGATCTACGCACTGGCAAAGTGTATGGGAGGGGGGCAAAAAATCACTGTCGACGCCGGAATAGACACGATTCCAGCCTTCGCACGCGACGGCCACGATCACGGACTGATCGGAATGCTATAAATTCCCGCACAACAAGTGTGGGGCGTCCGTTCCCAAGGCGAACGCCCCACACTCTGCGCATCTTTCCCATTTCAACCGGTCTATCTGCGGTATGTATGGCAGATTTGTAGCGGGCTTTCAGTCAAACAGATGTTGAGCAGTTTTACATGGCATTTATCAAAGATCTTGTTTTCTGCCGCTCCGTACTTAAGGAATTCAGCCAGAAAATACCGATCGCTTTTGCAGCCGCATCAATTAAGTGACTGCAAAAATCCATTCAATACGCTGCTGCCAGCAACACCTCGGAAAGCAAAGTCAAAATTTGACCAACATATTCGGAGGCATCGCCAAGCAATGCAACCGTATTAAAACTTGGTTCGATTAAGATTCGATAAATCCGCCTCGCCATTTTTGCTTATGGCGAAGCAAAATACATCCTTCCCACATGGCTTTGCTGCTTTTTGTATCTTTTGTTGTTATCCGTTGCCACTTGTCGGCATCGGCACGGCATGTCAGTATCATGTGCGTATGCGACTTCTTGGCAATATTCTGTGGCTGATTTTGGGTGGACTGTTGCTCGCCGCCAGCTGGGCCATTATCGGTTTGGTGTTGTGCATCACCATTGTGGGCATTCCACTGGGTATTCAGGCGTTCAAGATGGCGGGGCTCACGTTGACCCCGTTTGGTAAGACCGTGGAGTATGGCGGCGGCGTGGGATCCGTGCTGATCAACATCATCTGGTTCGTACTGGCTGGTTTGTGGATGGCGATTGGCTATGTGGGTGCCGGGCTGCTCAATTGCATCACCATCATCGGTATTCCGTTCGGCATTCAGTCGTTCAAGATGGCCAAGCTGGCTTTGTGGCCGTTCGGCTCGCAAATCCTCAGCTTGTAAATCACTTCAGATCACTTCACCCACATAGACGGCCATCGACTGCCGTCTTGCATATAAGTATCGAGGAGCTGCGGTCCGAACGGGCCGTGACCACTGCGCCCTAAGCAACGAAACATATTTCATTCGCATATGGCAGCTCCAGAGCGGCAAGGCTCAAAAACTGAACAGTCGAACATTACCTACCCAAATGATTGCTGATGCCAGCCGCGAATCCCACCGCAGCACTTCCATTCATGCCCAGGTCATTCAACAATCGTCCCGCGTGCTGCGCGCCGGCCCATACCGCGTTGATGATGTTGCCGGCGCATATCCGGTAAGCACCGTCCACGGATGGGCGAGCAGCCCGCATATCGGATCAAGACTTGGTAGATTCGCGCGAGAACGATCCGGGTGCCGGCCTGCATTAGCACAGCGCCAATCGCATACACAACGATGAGTTGCGCAACCGCTTGGCATAGCCCACGCATAAGCCACATAAGCGGCAGCAATACGCCAAACAGATGCATGCCGATATAGCTGGGCTCCGCGAACAGGAACTGCGGGTGATCACGCCCCACACCGAGCTTTCATTGATGTACTGCCGGTACATGAGGTGCGCGAAATAGTCGGTCAACGGCTTGATATGCAGATGGATGGATAGCCATTGCACCACGCCACGCCGAAGGAGAACCAGTAAGAAGCGATGAGAATCCGCAATGGCGTACGCCATGGAATGCGTTTGATGCCGAACGCAATGGCGATCGCACCCAAAGTGGCGAGCACGCCCAATAATCTGGTGATGCTCATGAACGCGGCGTTGAGGTGGATGCCGAACTTCAGCATCCCGGGATAGACAGGATTATGCAGGCACCGGCAGGAGGAACATTGGCAGGTACCGGTTGGCTGCGATGCGCAGTTGACGCCAATTGCATAGGCAGTACACGGCGAACAGCGCCGGACTGATTGGCGACCAGAACGGCGCGTACAGGCCGAGCGTGGTGCCATCCACCGGGAGAAGCGCAATGCCCAGCAGCAGCCAGACGACGTTATGTTCCTGCGCTGCCAGGAACTGCAGCAGCGGATGGCATGGAACGATGCGCTCTGCCGACTGCCTGCCGCTCATTTGCACCTGTGCGGCGGCGCTGTCAACGGTGGCACCCGCCTTGGTATTGGCGGCCATCTTGCGTTCGCCATTGTTCGATCGGATCACATGCGCCCCTTTCCGCAACCAACCCTACTCGAGCGTCGATATCTATGGCCACATTTATGGCCACGGCGACTATGCAACGAATCTGGGGGTAGTGAAGCCGACTACATGTAAGAGAATGGGCTTTTCTCGCTCTTCTACAAGATCTGAAAACCTACTTCGCTTGTTTGTGACACCGTTTCGCGGAAACACCGGGGATGAGCGTTGGAATTCCGCCACTCATACTCGCCATCTCACGGTTTCGGCGCCACAAACAAGCCACTTAGAGGAATTGGGGATTGAACCGGCTTCGGATGAAACAAATATTCAGCAATGCGCATACTTTCGTCGAAGAATCAAACCGCACCACAACCGCCTAGGCAAAACGGCACAACCTAGAACAGCCCGCCCGCATGAAGATATAGGAACAGCACAGCCTGCAGTACAAACGAACACGGCAACCCCCCACACGAAAATACCAGTCCCCTGGCTTGTGGTTGAACAGCCGCATAGCGATTATGCGCCGAGAGCGCCGCCCATGAACGACAGCCCCATCAGCCATGATTCGGGCACCCTGCTCCGGGGCGCCTCCACCCAGATCGGGTCAGAGCCCGCTCCCCTGCCGCGACTCCGGGGCGTATCGCCGTTGGCGAGCGCGATTCTCTTATCGGCGACGAACACCAGCAAGGTGACGCAGTTCATCGCGAGTAGATATATTCCGAAACCCCGCAGCATAACAGGGTTGAAGGCACGGAACATGCCGGCTCCGTTGAACGACACGAGACCGCATCTCCACGCGCACACCATGCCCCACGCCACGAGTCCCACCGCCGTTTCGAACCACCAGGCGACGTTATGTTTGTTGACGTTCCGCTCCCATAGAATCAGGCCCAGCAGCATGCCGACCGAGCCACCGGCGAGCGCAAGCAGCGGCATGAGTATGGAGAGAACGCGTGCGGCCGGCGAATCGGCAGGTTGACGGCTGTTGCCGCGAATGTTGCGGTTGCGGGCGGTGCGGCGGCCGTCAGGGGTTCGTGTAGGGCGATGGGTGACGGAGAGCACCAAGAACGCTACTAGGTTGACGGCAATCAGATATGCGAGGAAAATGGGGTCATGGTGGTTTGTTTGTTGGCTGGGGGTAGACGTGAATTGTCTAACCGATGTCTGGAGTGGGAGCATACTTCCGCCGGCCGACCAAGAATGTTTGCATTGCTGTCGGTGGAAACATGACAGAGAATACGGATCCATCCACCTCCGAGCATTGGGGATGAACACATCCGCGACGAGGTGATTGTCCTGATCGACGATTATATCTGCTGATACAGCCATAAGCATATTAAGGCAGTCACTTGGTTGGATAAGTCCAATACAATAACGTCAGATTCAAGGAACGGCTACGCAATTATCTCCAAGAAAAAGTCCGCAGCTCATTGCCCGTCAGCTGCTACAGCTTAACTAATGTAAGCCAACCTTTCGCACCTTTTCATTAGAGCCTAAATTCGAATCCACACAAGAAACCGTGTGCTATCACTAATTTGTAAAACTCGCAATATCTTACACATATATGTATCGCGTATTTTATAAAGCTGTGAAGAACATTTGAACATCGAAAATCAACAAACCTAATATGTAAAATCAGTCTTCTTTATATACAGGTTGACCAAAAACATTATTCAATACCATTCTTCAAAGGTCTTCTCACTTATTAGTCTAATCTGTCTAAAAAGAATTCTCTCATAATCTCCAAATACCTTAACAGCTCCTCGAGCTCGTACCCTTTCAGTCATCATTCCATTTGATCTTCCTTTGACAACGATATATGCATCAATTTGCTCATTAGGCTTCGTGATTCCCGGCATAGATTCTACCGCGAGCATAAGTAATGTTTCTACAAACTTACGGCGAATGGAATATTCGAAACTTTTGCCTCTGCTCTCTTCACAGAATTCAAATTCAAAAGAGTTCGTCTGTGATAAAATTTTTCCAATTTTACGATTTTTAAATTCAATTAAAGCTAATCGACTATCCTTTTTCTCACCCCATTGGACGATTGCATCGACACTGTGCGGTGGAATCGGTCCATCGAAGCCATTCTTGTTTTCGCTTATGCGCGTATTATGCTTTTTTGCATATAATCTCGCAAAAGCGTCACCGTCCAAAGCTAAAGCTTTATTCACTGGATTTTTCTGTACCAAAGCCGTGCCGGACGAGTCATCTGAGCTACGGCTCAGATAGGCATATGTTTGAGGGAGTAACCCTCTTTGTCTAAATTGTATCTGAAGTTTACTTTCAGCCATGTTTACATATACTCCAATGCAGTAATCTTATCAAACGGCTCTATCATCGCTTCATATAAATCATCCCACTCATTTTGATCAGTCTCCCGGAATGACACTGCACCGTCAGAAGAAGATGTTGCACGATAAGTAGTCAACCCATTAGAATCAGACATTTGTCGTGTGAGTACAGACAACGTTTTTAAAGAAATACGGCGAGTGTGTTGTCACAAGAAAACGTGTTCCATATTCCCTGTAAATATTCACCAAAGCTTGCGCATAAACAACCTGCCACGCCGGATGTAAATGAACTTCAGGCTCGTCTAAGACAATAAGCAAATCAGATCGCATAATCCCTCGCGCAACTAACGATTTCAGTAGCACTAAAGGCCGAATTCCCATAGATGCATTTACCAACTTGATTCCATCTGTGGTCGGGAATATCTCACGCAGCATAGGTTCATATTGCTCATTGAAACCGATACTGCCATCATAAATCCCAGACAACAAATTTACAATTTTTTTCTGATGAATGCGAATACTCTTCATGTTCAATAATGTACGCAATTGTTGAAGCGTCCATAACATATATACCTTCACTAATCGAACTATTAAAAGCCATCCTTTTGCGGAAAACCTCAGATTCAAATCCTGAAGCAACTAGCGCAACTTGCGCTGGATCATCTAACAAAAAGACAAATGACTAAAAAGATTCATCCTCAGATTTAGAAAAATAATTTTAAGATCATAATCTTCATTTGATTCGGGAAGAAGCGAATGGGCCTGTTCGTTAAAACAGATGCCTCATTATTTTATTCAATATAATATTTTTCCAAGTCTGCCTACTACGCGTCAGCAATGAGACAATCCGACTCCGTACCGCAATAGCCTTGCGAGAACGACCGCCTAGCTTTTTCAAGTAATCACTTGCTGCTTTTGATGCCTTCTCAGAAAGTAAAGGTGATGAGATAGGCATATCTCTAAGCCATTTACCTAATGATTGAACGGTTACATCCGTACCTATAAGCTCATCCACCATCATATCGATGATAGGACGCATAAAAACGAGGATGCCCCCACTGACCATCGAACTGAGTAGTAAACATTGCAAGCTGAATCTCGGCAGCAACTTCTTCTTTAATGTTACGCTCCAGATCCCCATCCGCATTAGCATAAGCAAATAACGCTTTGCCAACAGTACTCTTACCAGTATTATTCTCACCAGCAATAACGGTGATACCGTCAAGCTTGATATCCGCTTTCCGTATCCTACCAACGTCAGTTATTTGAAAACGCACTTGTCAACTCCCATAACCAGCATGCTTAGACTCCATAAGCCTATCATCAATGAGCTCCTATATCATCTGAACATATTGAGCTGTCATGAGTGGCATAATCATGCTCAAAAAATATGTAGCGCTCAATTTGTGATTATGGGAAATCCACGGAAAGACGTAGAGTACAAGCATAATGACTCACACGTTAGACATGCGCTCCCTAAATTTCAAAATCCAAGAGCGAATTCTCAACATAAATCCCAATATCGAGCTGTTGTACAGCATAGTGATACTCACAATTCTCAAGCGATACCTTATGCCGCTCATTCGTAATAACACTCTGATGACATTTCATATATGTCAGTTAGTACGTCACCACTTCTTCAGCCACTCTAAATTTGTTCTATACGCACATACGGGTGAATCAACGGATCAAGCTGCAGCCTGAAAAGCAACTGGTCTTTGGACACGCCCAAACGCAATGCAACCCAACTACGAAATACCAAGATGCCTTTCCTCCATGCATTAAGGCTTTGCAACCGATCAACGGGAGCTCGATTCGCATGTTTAATCGAGTTATAGGATTCAGTCATCTCAAGCTCCCACTGTTCAAGGTTGAAAGGCCAATCATCACCAAGCTCGGAAGCAATAGCGCGAAGTCTGCTGATGAAAGGGCTAGCCCCAGCTTTATTCTTACTTATTCCCTTTTCCTGCAGTAACTGGTATCCGAGCGCCTCAAATCCAATGCTAAGTTGCACTACCCAAGCCTCTATCGAGGCTCCCCTCATGGAGAATAGTGAAACTATAGGGTCGATTCCTCGTGCATAAGCGTCCCGAAGACTGAACCACGAGCTTAAATCGCCGTTGCAGAAATCAGAATACTCAAATTAGATAAATTGAGTCGTCTTGCATACGAGTGGGCGTTAGGATACGACTCGGCAACCTTGCACCATCTTTCCTGATATGGAATACCACTCTCCACCCGTAGGGATCATCTTCCCTGCTGACTGCTTCTATTGAAAGAAGATGCTCCGTCCAACTTGAAATACGAAGGAGATCACGCATGGCCCGATGATTTTCGAGATGCTCTTGCCAACGCCTAACTTCATGAGAAGTGCTTTCCATATAAGCCAAATCATGAAGCTCGGTCGTATCTCCAGAAACTGAGACGGTCCAATAAGGAACAAAATTGAATGCGGGGATGCCTGCCCCGATGCTATCTGCCGGACACTTAAGCGTATATTCCCTCTCTTTCACACGATTATTGTCATCGACAATTGGCGCCGACACAAGGACACTGCTGATACCAAGCCATTCGCGCAAGCCATCTAGAGAAGTACGTACTGCATTGACGCTTGAATAGTCTTCCCCCACCGATGCATCGAACACTGCATACTCCGCGTCAATGATTCCGTTAGCACCCGCCCCGTATTTTTCCTTGCATGATCTGACTTTGCAACCGAGCAAATCCACTGATCCTTGAGAATCACGAAAACCAGATTTGCCTAGGTAAATCATAAAATATATTTTTTTGCGATCTGGATCGTCAGCATAGAACACATGTTCCGAAAAAGAAAACAGCGTTCAAAAACGTGCTATCGCTAGGATTCCAAACAATGGTGATGTCAATATGACCGTCATGAATCCGGAGAAGAGCTTTCGTGTCAGGAAGCTTATCATTTTTGAAATGAAGCATGCCCATTCTAGAAATATTTTCCCCAGAAACCTTGCCTTCGTTCAAAAATCAATCCTCCGATTCCGTCTTTCAAAAACAAATCATGAAAATATTCATGCAAGGAACGACGCCAATTGACGCACCCACTGTTCTGCAATGTCGTTAACAGCAGTAGATGCACCAGATAATGACGACAGCGCCAGTGGAGCCAGAATACGTTTCATCAAACAGATAAAATCCTTCAATCTCTCTTTATCTGGATGCTGTTTGCCAATTTCTGCCGAGGCCTTACTAACGGTTTCAGAAAGTTCAAGTTCATCCTCATCGGACAAATTTAAAGAATCCATCTTTTGAGAAATTTTCAGTCAGGAGCTTCTTCATCGCTTCGATTTTTTCGTCAGAGCCAGACAGGTTCATTTCTTGATGAATTTCATGAGCATTGACTGCAAGCTGACTATGTGGCGCCGCGTTGATAGTAAAAATTATTGACAACACCGACAGGTCTCTGCTCACCAATGTTCATCTCATCTTGCGATAGACCCAAAACGCGATGCGCAGACAGGGATTTTAATAGGATTCTTGCTGAATTTCTTTTCTCTAGCTCACGCGTCATCCTCTGAATAACCTTTTTTGTTTATCGTGAATCCCTTCATGCTCTATTCGCTTCCTTTGTAACAATCTTTAAATTTAAAAAAGCAATTGACAGCATACAACACAAAATCGAACAAAAAGTTCGAATCCACACATCTTCTCACACCAGCAATTTCTTAATGAAGCTATGACAACCTGTTTTCTTGTCTAAATGGCTGTGGATGCGTTCATCATCTGGCGACAACAGGCCGCAAACGTTTTCTCGAAAGCTAGATGGAGGGGATTATGCATATCCCTAAGAAACAGCGACATGCGATGGAGCTGCACTTCGGCATACCGATGGTAATGGCCCAGACGATTGGATATCCTAAGCATCTGTCCAGACAATGTTTGGAACACGGTAATTGAAACGTAATGTCTGGAACACTGGCTGATGGCGTTCTCCAGCGCGCCCGCCTTATGACAAAGCCTTCATCCCGTTGAGAACAAAAAAGGCAACTAAACGACAGCATCCGGAGGAAGCAGGCCGCCAAACAACTCAGTGAGGGAACCAAAGTCAAAAAGCGTTAATGTAAGAGATAACGGAAGCCATAGAAAAAAGCTCCGAACACCAACTCTTGGCCAACAGCAAACTTCCAGCCACGTACGCCACACTCGGGGACGACGAGGTGTATTCGATACTGTTCCCCGGCAGGGGCGAATGGGAAAGCGTGTATAAACAACCCGACTGGACCAGGGTCCACCGCGAGCT
>ENA-OQAR01000344-OQAR01000344.1-human-gut-metagenome-genome-assembly--contig:-NODE-344-length-13812-cov-1.890829_pt1 | contig 13812 bp, 16 predicted proteins | sample MGYA00242738_ERZ504533 | MGnify/ENA primary metagenome ERZ504533 (study PRJEB26092, sample SAMD00036276) | human gut metagenome | host: Homo sapiens | study: EMG produced TPA metagenomics assembly of... | reverse complement strand
CAATAACCCGTTCCCCTGCCAGTAAATCTTTGTTAGCTTCCGACAATCTTCGGTTTTTTAATGTATTCACTAAGCGTCATTCCTGATAGGTAAAAGAAACACTTTTTCGGAAATGAAAAATCAGAAACTCTTGCATAATCAGCAAACCGATTCAAAGTGATATTTCATCGGTCAGATGCTCTTCTATATAATCAATTACTCGGTTTAATTCTCTTAACATATTTCTTTATTTTTATTGCGACAAAGTTACGGTTACTTTTTTCTCTCATCCGACTCTTTTTACCAATTTAATCGGATTAACAAAAGAATGGGAAAGAAGTACAAACAAATAAGATAGGTGTTTTTATATCCTTTCAGTAATCTGCTTTTCCAGTCCTGCCAATTTATGGGAAAGAATTTCCATATCCTGGCTGATTTTCTCTTTCGTTATTTTAGCATAGATTTGGGTAGTCTTGATATTGGTGTGCCCCATCATTCGGCTGACTGTTTCAATCGGAACTCCCTGTGAGATAGTTAATAAAGTCCCGAATGTATGCCTGGCAACGTGGTACGAGAGCCGTGTTTTAATCCCGCATTGTTTGGCTATCTTTTTCAGGATATTATTACAACTGCTGTTACTTGGTACAGGGAAAATTCTGTTATCCCTTGTATAGCCTTTGTACTTCTCAATTATCCGCTTGGGTACTTCCAACAGTCGGATACTTGAATCGGTATTCGTTTTCTGTCTGCGGGTAATTATCCATAAATGACCGTCAAACGACGTCTTAAGATTGTCTTTCGTTAAGTTCTTTACATCCGAGTAGCTGAGACCGCAAAAACACGAAAATACAAACAAATCTCTTACTAATTCGTATTGGGCATTCTTCATTTTAGCATTTACCAACGAATTGAGTTCTTCTTTAGAAAGAAATCCCCTGTCTTTGTGTTCGGGGCTTATTAGATAGCCTGAAAATGGGTTAATGGTAATTGTCCTGAATTTCTGGCAATAGCTACAATATGTTTAACGCCAATCATATAGCACCATATTGTATTGGTAGAACATTTCCTTTCGGTTCTCAAATAGTGTTCAAAGCCATTGACAAAAGCAAGGTTCAACTCTTTCAGAAAAATATCATTCCGCTTATACTCCTTTTTGATATAGCTCTCCATGTGCATGTACAAGGTGCAATATTTGGAATATGTGGCTTGCGCCCTGTTGTACCCGACCTTTCGGGAAAAACTCTTGGTTGTGTTTTGGCGAATAGGGCTAAGAATGTATCTTGCTTTTACACCTAAACCCAAAATAGGCATTTCTTCACTTTTATCGGCAGTAACAAAACCATCTGTTTGCATTACTTTCCTGATAGTGGCGATTAAATATCCGTTTCGGATTTTTATCCAAATAGTAAGATTGTTTTCTAAACGCTAATCTGCTTTTTGCCTGTCAATCGTCCGGCTTTGGTATCCCAAAGATTAGGTGGTACATTCATCTTACAACTGAATTGGCTGATTGTTCCGTCTACTGTGATTCTGCACATCGCCGGTACTGTTCCATCGGCTTTAGGATTGTTCCGCTTCAAATAGAATAAATCTTAAATGTTGATCGCATAACTCAAAATTTTAACTGATTACAAAATTAGTTTACTTTGAGTTACAAGAGGTTACGTAATATAATGCAAGAAGCAGACAAATAGCGACTTATAGCCGATTTGCGTTTTGCCGTTGGTAATGATGTGGTAACCCAACTTTGTCCTACCTTTGTCTATCGGTGACTTTGATTGCCTAAAAAACAAGCCAAACAAAGAACGCTTCCCGTACATTATCAGTCGGTTGTCCTCGTTTGGCTGATTCCGGCTTTTTTATCAGACTTTTATTTTAAAATCTTTTGGGATTCTGAAAATAAAAGAAACATTTTTGTGATGTTTGATACTGATTTATAGGCTTCTTAATATATAAGGAAGGGACAACTAAGGACGAATGGGCATTTTCTTTGGCAGGATGAGAGGCTTGTTTCCGGTTTTAAATCCATAACTACTATTAATAGGTATTGACTGCTATTGGAAATAGTTCTATCTTTGCCCCCGTTACGATGAAGAAGCATTTGATTCATATTCTAAAGCTTTTCCTTCCACTGATATTTATTGCCTATTTGGGAGGTATTACCCTTTTTACTCACTCGCATGTGGTAAATGGGGTGATTATCGTACACTCGCATCCGTTTAAAGGGGAGCATCAACATACAGAAGTGGAATTGGAAACTATCTTTTTCCTTTCTTCTTTTGCTGCTTCCGGTAGTTTGTTCACTCCGTCTTCCACAACGGTCTTTTGGGTATTGCTGTGTTTGCTGGCTGTGCCGGCTGTAGAACGCATCAAACTGATACGAACCGATTGTGGCATTTATTTGCGCGCGCCTCCCGCTGTTTGTTAAATAGTATATTTTTTATGTTGGTGGAGTGATTTTCCGTTACATTATCTGTTCGCGGATTCATTCTTCTGACCGCTATCCTTTTTATTTATTAATAAACAGAATAACAACACATGAAGAAATATATATTTTTCTTGATGGGAGCAGTGTGTTTTCTACTCTCATCATCGGCTGTGCACGCCAATGAATTGAATAAGTCCGATGCCAATATCATAGGTCATGTATTGGATAAGAATACGGAAGAGCATCTTTCTTTTATCAGCGTATCGCTGAAAGGAACTACCATAGGGACTATGACTGACGCCAGTGGACACTATTTCCTTAAAAATCTGCCTGAAGGAGAATTTACCATGGAGGTAAGTGCTGTCGGTTACAAGACGGTCAGCCGGAAAGTAACTTTAAGAAAAGGGAAAACTTTGGAGGAGAACTTCGAGATAGAAGAGGATTTGATAGCATTGGACGGAGTGGTGGTGTCTGCCAATCGTAGTGAGACCACCCGCCGCATGGCACCTACGTTGGTTAATGTGATGGATGTGAAAGTGTTTGAGAACACTAATTCCTCCACCTTGTCGCAAGGACTGAATTTTCAGCCCGGAGTGCGGGTCGAGAATAATTGTCAGAACTGTGGTTTCCAGCAAGTACGTATCAATGGGTTGGATGGCCCTTATACGCAGATATTGATTGACTCGCGTCCTATATTCAGTGCCTTGGCCGGTGTATATGGATTGGAACAGATACCTGCCAATATGATTGAGCGTGTAGAGGTGATGCGCGGAGGAGGTTCGGCTTTGTTCGGTTCTTCAGCCATTGCGGGAACCATTAATATAATCACCAAGGAGCCTGTACGGAACTCAGGGCAGTTGACACATACTCTGACAGGCATAGGCGGTACTTCTTCTTGGGATAATAATACGACACTGAATGCTTCGTTAGTGACTGATAATCATAAGGCAGGATTGTATATTTTTGGACAGAACAGAGAAAGAAGCGGTTATGACAATGATGGCGATGGCTACACCGAATTGCCAAAACTGAAAAATCAGACAGTCGGTTTTCGTTCTTTTATCAAAACAAGTACATATTCAAAACTGACTTTTGAATATCATCATCTCAGTGAGTTCCGTCGTGGCGGGAATAAACTGAACCGACCTCCCCATGAAGCGGATATAGCCGAACAATTGCAGCATACTATCAATAGCGGGGGAGCGAAATTTGATTATTTCTCTCCGGATGAGAAACAGCGGCTGAGTGTATATGCTTCTGCACAGCATACAGGACGCGACAGTTATTATGGTGGAGGACAAGATGTGAATGCGTATGGCGCGACCACGGATTTTACCTGGGTCACAGGATCGCAGTATATCTATAGTTTTGATAAATGTTTCTTTATGCCTGCCGATTTTACCGGAGGACTGGAATATAATCAGGATAACTTGACGGATGATATGTGGGGGTATAACCGTTATACCAAACAAGAAGTCCGTATAGCCAGTGCATTTTTCCAGAATGAATGGAAGAACAAGCAGTGGAGCTTTTTACTTGGAGGGCGTTTGGATAAACATAATATGGTGGATCATGTAATCTTCAGTCCGCGTGCTAATCTTCGTTACAATCCGACCGAAAATATGAACCTGCGTGCCAGCTATTCTTTCGGATTCCGTGCACCTCAGGCCTTTGATGAAGATTTGCATATAGAAAATGTAGGTGGGACTGTGTCTATGATTGAACTGGCAAAAGACTTGACAGAAGAAAAATCACAAAGTCTGAGTATATCGGGAGATTTGTATCATCGTTGGGGAGATTTTCAGGGAAACTTGCTTATAGAAGGTTTTTATACTTCGCTTTCAGACGTATTTGCCTTACGTCAGAAAGGAGAGCGTGACGGTATTATTATCAATGAACGGTATAACGAGAAAGGAGCTAAGGTATATGGTTTGACTTTGGAAGGAAAGATTGCTTACCGTTCCTTACTTCAATTGCAGGCCGGCGTTACCATGCAGAAGGCCGAATACAAGCAGGCACGTGCATGGAGTGATGATGAAACGGTTCCGATGGAGAAAAAAATGTTCCGTACTCCGAATACTTATGGATATTTCACTTTGTCATACAACCCTTTCGTACCGATGACTATTGCATTATCCGGTACTTATACCGGTAGTATGATGGTAGACATAAAGCAGGTTTTATTGATAAGGACATTGCTGTGAATACACCTGATTTCTTTGAATTGAATCTGAAAAGGCGGTTTAATTGATTTCAAATTTGTATTAAAGGCATAATTATGCAGGTCAATGCTGGAGTACATAATTAATCTTTAATGCGTATCAAAGTTGACTTTGACCGGGGGGGCAAAACGTGACTCCGGTTATATTTATGGACCGGGTATGCCGCGTTCTTACTTTGCCGAAGTGAAATTGAGTTTTTAATTTGTATATATTATTGCCGGAGAGGAGCGCTGTCCGCCCTCTCCCGGCAATTTTGCGTCATAGAATAAAATAACCTGTTATAGGACTTTCGAACAGGTTATTTTAGATAATAATTCTTTTGATACTCTTTATTTAGAATAATTATCTAAAATAAAATGCTTTATTGGATGTAAAATCTGCTATTCCTATCTTTGTGAAGAAATAAATCTGAAAATGTGATTAATATAAAGATAAATCTTCTATATAGCTGTCTGTTATATGGATTTATCGGAATTAATAAGTAAAAAGGTCAAAAAAGATGGGTATTGCTGAGTTGATAAATAAGGAAAAGAAAAACAGCATTTTCTTTCGAGGTTCTTCCACCGTTGAAAGGTACTGGAATTGAAAAACTATATGCTACAATAGATACATTACGGGAGTTTGATCCTCTTTATGTCAATATTACCACTCATCGCAGCGAATATGTGTATCGCGAGTTGGGGGGTTGGCTTATATGAACGTAATCGTTATCGGCGGCGTCCGGGTACGGTAGCGGTGGCTGCGGCTATACATAATAAATATGATATTACTGTTGTACCGCATATTTTGTGCAGTGGTTTCTCGCGTGAAGATACGGAATATATATTGCTTGATTTGCAATTTCTTAGGTATTACTAATCTGTTGGTACTCCGGGGTGACAAGGCAAAAGATGAAATCTTCTTTTGTTCCCGAGAAAAACGGTTATGCCCATGCTTTGGAGTTGGAAGAGCAGATTAATGCTTTTAATGAAGGAAAATTTATTGATGGAACACCTATTCAGGCTCCTTTAACTCCTTTTCGTTATGGGGTGGCAGGCTATCCGGAGAAGCATGAGGAATCTCCCAACATGGAACAAGATTTATATTGGTTAAAAAAGAAAGTGGAAGCCGGAGCCGATTATGTAGTGACACAAATGTTTTATGATAACCGAAAATACGTTGACTTCGTGGAGCGTGCAAGAAAAGAGGGGATTAATGTTCCTATCGTACCGGGCATCAAACCTTTTTCCAAGCTATCACAACTCAGTGTTATTCCCAAAACGTTCAATGTGGATTTACCACAGGAATTGGTTGTGGAAGCAATGAAATGCAAGGATGATAAAGAAGCGCGTGCATTAGGCATAGAGTGGTGTATCAATCAATGCCGGGAGCTGATAGCATATGGGGTTCCGGGGATACATTTTTATACAGTGGGTGCGGTGGATAATGTGAAAGAGGTGGCGACAGCTGTTTATTGATAGTCTTTAATGGAAATGTTTCTGTCAGGTCATTTATTGCTCCGTATCTTAACGGTTTAAGATGCGGAGCAAAATTATTTTGTAAATGGGTTATAAGTCATCTTCCAAAGCTGTGCTTTTGGCATAAGCCGTACTCTTTGCTTCAAAAAAATCAGTCTTTACCATATTGGCATTGGAATATTGAGATACCCAGTGCATGCTTTCCGGCTCTTTATGGTTTTCTTCGTACAGAGGGCCAAAAACCTAAACTACTCCAACGGAGATTGCCTAAATATTGAATATAATCTTCTATCATTTTCCGGTTGAGTCCCTGTATATTGTCTCCTATCACATATTGTCCCCATTCTATTTCCTGCTTGACCCCCTCACGCATCATGTATTCATATATTTTTACTTTATCGGGGGTGAATAAATCCGGTTCCTCTTTCTTTAATTCCAGAATAATGTTGCGGAATAACCACAGATGCGTGTTTTCATCTCGATTGATATATCGGATTTCTTGTGCGGAACCTGACATTTTTCCATTACGGCTCAAGTTATAGAAAAACATGAATCCGCTATAGAAATAGATTCCTTCCAATATATAGTTGGCGATAAGGGTTTTCATCAATGTGAATCCATCCTGACTTTCCTGAAATTCGTTATAGCAATTGCCTATAAAGGTATTTCTTTTCAGCAGGTGTCCGTCTGTCTTCCATTGGTAAAGGATCTCGTTACGCTTTTCGGGGCTACAGATAGAATCCAGCATGTAACTGTAGCTTTGGCTGTGTACACATTCCTGAAAGGCTTGGATATGGAGGCATAGATTAACTTCATTGGCTGTGATGTATTCGCTGATGGTGGGCAGATTATTGCTTTGTAAAGAATCAAGGAACACTAAAAAAACTCAGGATTTTTATCATAGGCGGTGCGTTCTGCTTGGTCCAGGTGAGGATAATCCTTGGTATCTTGGGTGAGATTGATTTCTTCGGGAATCCAAAAATTATTCATAGCCTGACGATACCAGTCACTAACCCATTTATAGCGCATATTATTGAAATCATTCAAATTGGTGGTGTTTCCTCCAATCATTCTTCTGTGCCGGAGGTCGGTATCTCCCTCAGGATTGAAAAGGGCATTCTTTTTTAATTTTATTTGTATTCATGATTTATTGTTGTTTTATATTCTGTCTTCTTGTTTTACTGCTAACTCAAGGCTGTATATTAAAAATAAATTTGTTATTCATTTCTTGTAGGGGCGCAAGCATGGTGCCCCTACAAGAAATGTTTTAGCATGACAATTCAGTACTGGAGTGTTTACGAAAAGATCAGGAAGCACAGCTTTCACATTCTTCTACTTCCAATGATTTGCTGCGGACATAATATACTGTTTTTACGCCACATTCCCATGCCAGCAAATACAGGTTTAATACTTGTCTCAGGGTAAATTCATTGGTAATGTATAGATTCAGACTTTGCGCCTGGTCTATATGTAACTGCCGGATCCCTGCGGCACGGATACTCCATGTCTGATCTGTCAGATAAGCACTTTTATATATCCAATAGGTCTTATCGGACAATGCCGGTGCAACACGTGGCAGCATGGCTCCTTTCTTTTCTTCCAAGAAGAAACGTTTCATTACCGGATCTGTTCCGGCAGTGGTTCCGGCAATGATACTGGTGCTGCTGGTGGGGGCAATGGCAAGAAGATAGGCGTTTCTCATTCCTTGTGTGGAAACCTTTACAGCCAATGCTTTCCATTCTGGCGAATTGTAACCCCGTTTTATAAAATAAGCTCCGGTCTGCCAGTCGCTGCCTTCAAAATAATGATAGGCCCCTTTTTCTTTTGCCAGTTCGCTACTTGCTGCTATGGCAGCATAGTTGATACGTTCGAAAACTTTATCCATAAAACTGAGATGTTCCTCGCTTTCCCAACGAATGCCGCGAACAGCAAGAGCATGATGATAGCCGCTGACTCCCAAGCCGATACTGCGGTAGCGATGATTGGTAATCTGAGCGAAAGGAATCGGATAAAAGTTCAGTTCAATCACATTATCCAATGCCCGTACTACAGTTGCCACCTTTTCTTTCATTTGTTTTTCATCCTCCAAGGGCAAATGTCCTAATGAAAGGCTGGCAAGTATTACATACCACAAAGTCTCCGGGCCGGATTGTTTTGACTACCACTGTATCACCATCTTCCGTACATATCTCTGTAGAAACTGTTTCAATGGAGGACATGTTTTGTGCTATTTCCGTGCAAAGATTGGAGCAATAAATGATTCCCCGGTGCGCATTGGGATTGGCACGGTTCACGGTGTCACGATTGAATGTAAAGGGAGTACCTGTTTCTACAGCCGAACGCAGTATCAGTCTGACGATATCTTTGATGCTCATGCTGCGCTTGGAGAGTCGGGAGTCATTTACGCAATCCATGTATCTTTGTTCCCATTCCTCTCCGTAGTAGTCTTCCAGACAGTATCCTTTGACGGTCATTATTTCATTGGGGCAGAATAAATGCCATTGCTGGTTTAAATCCCGTTTCGCCATACGCCAGAATAAGTCCGGATAGCATACGGCGGGGAAGATGTCGTGCGCTTTCATCCGGTCATCTCCATTATTGGTCCGGAGTTGCAGAAACTCAGGCAAGTCTTTGTGCCATACATCCAGATAGACGGCTACGGCTCCCTGACGCATACCTAACTGGTCAACGGCTACAGCAGTGTCATTCACCAGTTTCATCCATCGGATTACACCTCCGGCCACACCTTTGAATCCGCGTATGTTTCCACCTGCGGCACGAACTTTGCCAAAGTACATTCCCATTCCTCCTCCAAATTTGCTTACCATCGCAAAATTGTCTAACGCTGCGGTAAATGCCTTCCAGACTATCGGGCACTGTATCAATGAAGCAACTGGATAACTGGTGATAAGGTTTTCGGGCATTTGCCAGGGTAGGAGTGGCCATTGTGACTTCCAAACGACTTAATATATCATAGAACTTTTTTTACCCATTGCAGTCTGTCCTGTTTTTCGGGCATAGCGAGATGAAGGGCAATCCCTAAATACATTTCCTGCACAGACTCTATAGGTTCGTGTGAACGGGTACGGATCAGATAACGTTTGGCAAGCAGATCCAGTCCTGAATAATTGAAAAGCTTGTCACGTTCGGGACACATGAAGCCGGCTGCCGTTTCTATCTCCTGTGGAGTATAGGAGGCCAAGATATAATTACCATACAAGCCCTCGTCGGGTGAGGTAGCGTAATTTATCAATAAATGAAAAGATGCCGGCAGCTTCCGCCTGTTCGGTCAGTTTCTTTGTCAATCGGAAATTCAGCAGACGCGCTGCAATGAATTCCCAGTCGGGAGTTTCTTGTGTTGTCAGTTCTACAGCCGCTTTGACAAGTGCCGCCAACCGTTCCCCGGATGTCATATCCGGTTTACAGAAACTTGTGAATTTCTCTGCGAGAAAGGTTAGACTATATTCCTTCCCGGAGAAGTCTTTTTGTATCTCTTTCAGTATATTTGCTATAGTATCATCACCGGTTCCGGTAATGATTTGACTGAGGACTTTTCTTCTTTCTGTGCGCTGCCAACGGTAAAGTATATAGTTTTTGGCTTCTGCGTAAAAGCCATGTTCCATCAAGCTACGTTCCACTTCGTCCTGAATGCGTTCTACACTACGATTTGCTTCGTTTTGATGCAGAAATTGTTCCACTTCATCTACTATGGTGTAGACAGCTTCATCTGTTATTTCTTTTTGGGTACTGATAAAACTTTTCCGTATGGCAACGGCTATTTTTTCCCTGTCGTAGGATTCTGTTGTCCCATTCCTTTTAATTATTTGCATGAGATGCTGTTGGTATGAATTATTGTATATTTTCGTACCGCTTCCCTAACCCCACGAGTAGAAACGGCCTTTGATGAATGGCAGGTCTTCTGACTGGCTCCTCATTTCCGATGCCTTCCCGCGTTCTCGTTATGTGGAGTCAGGCAGTGGCAATAGGTACGTATCGGAAATTTTATCGGAGTTTCACAGCAGCGGGACTGTCCGGGATTTACACCCGATTCCCTTTTAATCCGGATAGAGGACATCTATTCGGAACCGATTCGGGAACAAAGATAATGAAAATTGGAATTATTACAGCATTGAGTTCGTTTAAAAATCAGAAATGATTTGTAAAATTTGGATAGCATTAAACCTCTTGGGCAAGTTCTATTACCATGCTTCCAAGCAGCACAGCTACTATTTCCATGTACAGTGCTATGAGTAACCAATTGACATATCTCCTGATACCCATTAGCATTTCTATCGGATATACGGGGATGAGATGAAAGATGGTATCTATCGGTTTTGGCGTATCTGAAAAAAGGCGGAAATAAAATTCCGCCTTTTTCAGATAAATATATTAAGTTGGTTATGCTTCCGGTTGATAGTCTTCACCGTTCTCCCATGCACTGTCGTCATTCCAGTTTTCATATAAATGGTTTACCCAAATTTTGGCGAATCTCAGGATAACTACCCAAAGGTTTCATATTACATCCGTCTTTTAATACCATGATCGGCTCCGGCTTGATCTGTCGGGTGGCTTTCGAATGTTCTGTCTACTTTGAATCCTAATTTCTCCAAACGTTCACGCCAGCTATATTCATTTGTATTGATTTCCACACTACTTACATCGTCATCTTCGGCCATAGCTTCCAATCCCCAAAGATCGTTGTGGGCATGGTCACCGGCAATTGACATGAAAGGTGCAAGATAAACATTTACTTCTGATGGGTTCAGACCGTTCTTTTCGCAATAGCTCATCACCTTAGAGTACATACAGTTGGGATATTGGGTTTTGTCAAATCCTTCTACAGGAATTCTATTAGCCGGCTCTTTCTCTATTTCTTTCGGGAAGAAAAGCATGTCACCATAATCCACAGTACCTACAAAGATATTGTTGTTGGCAGCAAGTTCCTGCAATGCTTTTTCCATGTCAGAGTACTTTTTGTTAGCATTGTAATTCTCATCCGGATTACCGTGTCCCATTAGAAGCACGATGTTGTTCTTGCCTGCTAATTTAGACTCATAGTGTTTGTAAAGTATCTCTGCTACATCTTTAGTATCTTCTGCACTGGAAAGAAGGTTGGCACCTTTCAATACATCAATATGCGGATACCATTGAATCATAAAGTATTTTTTTTACATCAGTATTCATCAATGAAAGATATTCTTCGCCTGGAATTACGTGCAATGATTGTACAGCCACACGTTTGTATCCTGCATCGCCTATTGCTTTCAACCATTGGTCCAATTCATAACGTGCTATGCCGGTAGATGCTTCTACGCGCCGATACATGTACGTGAAGTGAATGACATATAAATATCCGTATTGGGGAATTTAGATTTGAAATCCTCAATAATGTCATCATAAACAGTTAGGGACTCATTATAGGTGCTGCCGAAAGTACAGAGTAAGATGGCAGTGTCATGTTGTTTTGGTTTTTGCTCACTACATCCACAGCAGGATTAACAGTACTTTCTTCATCATATTGTCGCTACAGGAATTGAATCCTGTGCAAGTTACGGCAGCAACAAAAGCCGCCATCAGATAATACTTGAATTGTTTCATACGAATAAAAAAATGATTTATAAATTGTTGGTTATTAATTGTTTTTGAATTTAATAAGGGCAGATACATAAAAGTTCTTCCTGGAGTTGATGTAGCACGATTCCGTCCGAAGGGAGTACGGTCTACATAGTCAAATACATTATCTATCCCGGCATTCATCGTTAATGACCACCGTTTCATTTTTAATAATGAGTGGGCTGTGTTGATACGCCAAGTTTGGAATCCGTCGGCATTGTTATCATTGATATAACGTCGTGTAGACTGATATCTGCCATAGATGCCGACACCCAAACGATATAGTTTCCATGAATGTTGCCATAAGACATTTAAATTTGCATTATGGCTGGAAGTGGCATCAATAGGAAGATATTTCATATAATTTATACCTTTGTTAGGATATTGTGCTTTCGGATCAGCATAACTATATCCACCGGCAAGGCTGAGAGATTTTGCAGGATGATAGTTGAAGGTGAAATCCATACCATAAATACGTGCCTTTGTCAAATTCTTATATTGTTTGCTCTTTTCTACTTCAAGAAACTTTTCATCGGGAGTTACGGAAATTTCAACCAACTCAATCATGTTGTGAAGATAATTCATGTATCCGGTTAAACTGGCTTGGAATTTTTGCCCTACGTACTCAATACCGATTGAAGCATATTGTGAGGTTTGTGCTTTTTAGATCTGTGTTGCCATGATATGCAGTCAAAGCACCGCCTCCGATAACTCCGGTATAATTATAATAAAGTTCTTTAATAGTGGGTGCTTTGTAGCCTAAAGCATAAGACGCACGCAAATTAATATGTTCTCCGGGTTTATAAAGTCCTGATATTTTCGGACTGAAATTCAACCCTGTTTCCTTGTGTTGTGTTCCTCGTACCCCGCAGTCAGAACCAGATTTTCTCTGGCTGTCCATTCATCCTGTATATAAGCTGCCAACGTATAAACGGAAGCGCGGTCACCGTCAATGTGATGAGGTGATTCCAAATGATTGTACTGATATTCGATTCCTGCATTTAAAATATGATCCTCTCCAAGATAAAATACACTTTTTACCTGGCCTAATATTTGTTTCTGAATACTTTGTTTGATACGTTGACCGGCAAAGTAGGTGATACGTTCATGGCGGTCATTGTCTAGAAAATAATCAGTATGCTCGTTTAGCTTATAGTCATAGAAGTAACCGTATCTGCCATAAGATAGGTCTGCTGCCAGATAATTCCGTTTTCCTAATTTATATTTACTTCCCACTGCAAATGTATAGTTGCGATAATAAAAAATCATTGGCTTGATATTTCCAAGGACCGTGTGTACGCATTCCCAACGCTCATAATAAGTGCCTTCTGCAGTGAGGTCTAGTTTACGGTTGACTTGCCATTCAATGTTCTCGGACAGGGTATAGTTTGAAGAACGGTTTACGGTCAACATAGTAGAGCCGGATTTCAATTGATTCTGATCCCATTGTAGGTCTGTATTCCGCCAACCATCGGTATGCCGGAAGTTGATTCCGGTTACAGATTTTATCTTTCTATAGTTAAAGCCGAAACTGGTACTTTGACGTATATCACCATATTCACCTATGCGGGATGTGTTGGTGAGCTCCATTTTTTTCACGGTTACGTTTTGGTTATGATATTGATAACTCCGGCTATTGCGTCACTGCCATAAAGTGAAGAAGCGGCCCCTTTTACAATCTCTATGCGTTCTATATTAGCAGGATTTAATTGATTCAAGTCGTTTTTGCCCTCCTACATCGCCATTCATTCTTTTTCCATTTATCATGATCAGGATATAGTCATTGTTCAATCCGTTTAGTTGGATATGGCTCCCCATATCACCATCATGAAAGGTCAATGAAGGACTAAGACCACTGAGCAAATCGTCTATACTGCGTGCCTGATATTGTTCCAAAGCTTTGCTGGTTATTACTTCAGTCTGTACGGGAGCATCTTTCAGATAATGTTCAGTACCTGTACCCGTGATGACCACTTCATTCAGTAATACGGACAATTCTTTATCGTCTTTATCTTTGAGAATACTTTGGGCACTTGCAATTTGTGTACCTAATAGTAGAATAGCAGGAAGTAAATACCTCATATTATGTTTTTATTTAATTTGCAAAATAAAA
>ENA-OQAR01000343-OQAR01000343.1-human-gut-metagenome-genome-assembly--contig:-NODE-343-length-13841-cov-3.002042_pt1 | contig 13841 bp, 18 predicted proteins | sample MGYA00242738_ERZ504533 | MGnify/ENA primary metagenome ERZ504533 (study PRJEB26092, sample SAMD00036276) | human gut metagenome | host: Homo sapiens | study: EMG produced TPA metagenomics assembly of... | reverse complement strand
CTACTTTTACCCTTATATCGAACAAAAAAATAACAGATCAATACACAGAATAATAAAAAAAAAGACAGAATATATAAAAAGAAATTTGAATTACATCAATAATTAACGCAAAACATCCTGGAAAATACAGCCATAATTTTATTGCATACAACTATATTTTATGTTATGTTTGAATATGTGTAATTAAAAATTGTTATTTATGTGACAAACAACGCTGAAAGGAGAACAAACATGAGCAGTAAAATTACGATCATCGGAGCAGGAAGCGTAGGTGCAACCATCGCCTACACCTTATCACAGAAGAGCATTGCCTCAGAAATCGTCCTGATCGACATCAACAAACAGAAGGCAGAGGGCGAGGTCATGGACATTGACCAGGGAACCAGTTTCCGTGAACCGATCTCCATCGTGGCAGGAGATTATCCGGATGCAGCTGATTCTGATATTGTCATCATCACTTCCGGTATTGCCAGAAAGCCAGGACAGACACGTATCGAGCTGACACAGACTAATGTCAACATCATGAAAAGTATCACTCCGGAGATCGTAAAGGTGGCTCCTAAGGCGCTTTATATTATTGTAAGTAATCCATGTGACATTATGACGTATGCATTTGCAAAAAAAATTTCCGGTCTTCCGGAGCGCCAGATCCTTGGTTCCGGAACTGCACTGGACACTGCCCGTCTCCGCTGCAGACTTTCCCAGCACTATGGCGTATCGGAGAAGAATATTCATGCCTATGTATTCGGAGAGCATGGAGATACTTCCTTTGTACCGTGGTCAAGAGCCTTTGTTGCAGGTGCGACCCTTGATGAATTTGACAAGATCGTTCATGAGGATCAGAAAGATCTGCCGCCACTTGACAGAGAGGAAGTTCTGGAGTATGTTCATACTTCAGGATCAACTGTTATTGCCAAGAAAGGTGCCACATTTTATGCGGTAGCCGTATCTGTCTGCAGACTTTGCTCGCTTCTTCTTGCAGCATCTGATACAATAGTCAGTGTATCAACCATGCTTCACGGAGAGTATGGCATTGAAGACGTATGTCTTAGCACTATGGCTTCCATCGGCCGAATGGTGTGAAACGAATTGTCCGCGTTCCTCTGACCGAGGAGGAGACAGAGAAGCTTCACGCAAGCGCTAATGCTCTGAAAGACGTGATCGCACAGATTGATCTTTGATAAATGTCAGAAGCTGTGTAAAGAGGGAAATGCAGCCTCAGGCAAATTTGAAACAACGGGAGAAAGATAAAAATGGATATTATTCAGGTAATTACCAGAGAATTGAACGTTGAGAATGGCAGGTCGAGGCAGCAGTCAAACTGATCGACGAAGGCTGCACCATTCCTTTTATTTCCAGATACCGCAAAGAAGCAACCGGTACACTCAATGACGAACAGCTTCGTAACCTTAACGAAAGACTTGCCTATTTAAGAAACCTTGAGGACAAAAAAGCCCAGGTTCTCGGAAGCATCGAGGAACAGGGCAAGCTGACTCCGGAACTGAAGAAACAGATCGAGGCAGCGCAGACACTTGTAGTGGTAGAAGATCTTTACCGCCCATATCGGCCGAAACGCCGTACAAGAGCTATCATTGCCAGGGAAAAAGGCCTGGGACCGCTGGCGGATATCATTCTTCTTCAGATGACGAAGAAACCTCTTGAGGAAGAGGCGAAAGCATTTCTTTCAGAAGAGAAAGAAGTCAAAACTGTGGAAGAAGCCATCAGCGGCGCCAGGGATATCCTTGCGGAACATATTTCTGATGAGGCAGACTACCGTATCAGCATCCGTAAAAGAACCATGGATAAAGGAACGATCTGTTCCGTTGCGAGAGATGAGAAAGAGCAGTCCGTATACGAGATGTATTATGATTTCGAGGAGCCGGTGAAGAAGCTTGCCGGCCATCGTGTCCTTGCCCTGAACCGTGGTGAGAAAGAGAAATTCCTCACTGTAAAGATCCTTGCACCTGAGGAAGAGATCATCCGCTATCTGGAGAAACAGGTGATCGTCCGCGACAATCCCAATACCACACCGGTGCTGAAAGAAGCCATTGAGGACAGCTACAAACGTCTCATCGGACCGGCCATTGAGCGTGAAATCCGAAGTGCCTTACAGAGGCAGCAGAAGACGGTGCTATCCATGTCTTTGGCAAAAACCTGGAGCAGCTTCTCATGCAGCCTCCAATTGCGGGGCAGGTAGTTCTTGGATGGGATCCGGCGTTCCGTACGGGATGTAAGCTTGCAGTGGTAGATCCAACCGGAAAAGTTCTGGATACTACAGTGATCTATCCAACAGCGCCTACCAACGAGACCAAGATCCGTGCAGCCAAGGAAACCCTCAAAAAACTCATCAGCAAATATCACGTGACCCTGATTTCCGTAGGAAACGGAACCGCATCCAGAGAGTCCGAGCAGATCATCGTGGAACTTCTTAAGGAAATCCCGGAAAAAGTTCAGTATGTGATCACCAACGAGGCAGGAGCTTCCGTATATTCTGCAAGCAAGCTTGCAACAGAAGAGTTCCCGAATTTCGATGTGGGACAGAGAAGTGCCGCATCCATCGCAAGACGTGTTCAGGACCCGCTGGCAGAGCTTGTAAAGATCGACCCGAAATCCATCGGTGTGGGCCAGTATCAGCATGACATGAACCAAAAAGAAGCTTGGCGAAGCATTGAACGGCGTTGTAGAAGACTGTGTTAATAAAAGTCGGCGTGGATCTGAATACCGCATCCGCATCCCTTTTGGAATACATTTCCGGAATCAGCAAAACCATCGCAAAAAAATATCGTTACTTACCGTGAAGAAAAACGGCCGTTTCCAGACAAGAAAGAGAACTTCTGAAAGTTGCCAAGCTGGGACCGAAAGCTTTTGAGCAGTGTGCAGGTTTCACACGGATCACAGGGGGCAAAAATCCTCTGGATGCAACCAGTGTCCATCCGGAGAGCTACGACGCAGCCAAAAAAACTCCTGGAAAAAACTTGGCTACACACCGGAAGATGTGGCAGAGCGTAAACTTACTGGCATTTCCAGACAGATCCGCGATTACGGAAAACTGGCAAAAGAGTTGGAGATCGGTGAGCCGACTCTTCGTGATATCGTAAAAGAGCTGGAAAAACCGGCCAGAGATCCACGAGATGAGATGCCGAAACCGATCCTCCGTACCGATGTCCTGGATATGAAAGACCTGAAAGAGGGTATGGTACTGAAGGGAACTGTCCGCAATGTTATTGACTTCGGTGCTTTTGTAGATATCGGAGTTCATCAGGACGGTCTGGTCCATATTTCCGAGATGAGTGAGAAATTTATCAAACATCCGCTGGAAGCAGTCAGCGTGGGAGATATTGTGGATGTCCGTGTTCTTGGCGTGGATCTGAAGAAGAAGCGTATCAGTCTTTCCATGAAGGGAATTAATAAATAAAGAGAAACATTCAGTAAGGCGCAGCGGACAGGAATGCTTCGCATTGCATTACGAGACAAAAATATAACAGAATTGCGATACAGATGCAGCAGTGGTTTATACCCTATACTTTATGGAACCGGAGAAATCGGTTTTACAGGGAAAAACCGCTGCTGTATTATTATATTACCAGATGCGGATTATAGAGAAGATTTATATCAGGATAAACAATGAAGAGATGATGAGAACGTGATGCACCCTGAAAACCATATTTTGATCCGTACATATTGAGTGATCGATCAGACAGGAGGGATTTTATTTGGACAGTACTGTACAGACAGTGCAGGAGGTAGGAAGTCAGGTAAGCCAGTATAAGCAGATGTTTGAGAATTATCTTCCGGACATCACAAAATTTGGAATCAAGGTTGTCCTGGCTATCGTTGCTTTTTGGGTAGGAAGCACGGTGATCAAATGGATCGTAAAGTTTGTCAGAAAATCACTGACAAAATCCAGACTGGATACAGGAGTGGCACAGTTCATGTCATCTCTGGTCAAGATCGTGCTTTACATACTTCTGCTCTTTAACATATCCATAAGCTTTGGCGTAAAGGAATCATCCCTGGCAGCACTTCTTGGAACTGCCGGTGTTACTTTGGGTCTTGCACTGCAGGGCGGACTTTCCAACCTGGCAGGAGGTATGATGCTCCTTCTGTTCAAACCTTTCCAGGTAGGTGATTACATCATCGTCAACGGACAGGATGGAAGTGAGGGAACCGTATCCAAGATCGAGATCTGTTACACAACGCTTTTATCCATCGATAATAAGCACATCGTAATCCCCAACGGTACGCTTTCCAATACGACCATTACCAATGTAACAGCCAGAGACCAGCGAAGACTGGAGATCAAGGTAGGAATTTCCTACAATGCAGATATCCAGAAAGCCAAGGAAATCCTGGAAGACATCCTCACCGATGATCCGGACACCAGAGAGGACGAAGAGATGGTAGTATTCGTAGACGAACTGGCAGAAAGCTCCGTGATCATGGGCTTTCGTGTCTGGGTAGACACCGACCGCTACTGGGATACCAGATGGAGACTCAACCAGCGGATTAAGGAAGATTTTGATTATTACGGAATTGAGATTCCTTATAATCAGCTGGATGTGCATCTGCATAAATAAGAACGAAATTATTTTTGAAGAAAAAGCTCTTTTATATGGTAGGAAAACTGCTGTATGAAGGGGCTTTTTGTGGCTTGTATTGCGGACTTTTTTGTGTGAAAATAGAATATAAGAAAAAACAGGGGGATGGCAAATATTATGAAGATTATTAATTTTGGTTCTTTAAATATTGATAAAGTCTGCAGTGTGGAAGAGTTTGTTCAGCCAGGAGAAACCATTATGGCAACGGGATATAGTGTCAATGCCGGCGGAAAAGGACTGAACCAGTCAGTAGCAGCTGCCCGTGCGGGCGCGCAGGTACTGCATGCGGGAGCTGTTGGCAGTGACGGACTTTTTTCTGAAAGAAATCCTTGCAGATGCTGGTGCGGATGTTTCCTGTCTGCGGGTCATGGATACAGAAAGCGGCTGTGCTTTTATTGAAGTAAACAGTAAGGGACAGAACCGTATTATTGTCAGTGCGGGAACAAACCGTATGTATACAGAAGAATATATCAAAAATGTGCTGGAAAAGGCAGAAGCCGGAGATTTTGTGCTTTTGCAGAATGAGATCAATATGGTTGGGGAAATTATCCGACTCAGTCATGAAAAAGGCTGCAGAGTTGTTTTTAATGCATCGCCGATTCCCGGGAAGCCGGAGGAACTTCCTCTGGAACTGGTGGATATCTTTATGGTAAATGAACTGGAGGCAGCAGCTCTGGCAGGGACTTCCACAGAAGGGGATTTCCGGGATATTCTGAAAGCACTTCAAAAGAAGTATCCAAAGGCAGCCATTGTTATGACACTTGGAAAAGAAGGGGTTTTCTACGGATATAAAGAAGAATTTTATTCCCATCCGATATTTAAAGTAAATGCTGTAGATACAACTGCGGCAGGAGACACTTTCTGCGGATATTTCCTGGCAGCACTCTGTGCGGAAAAATCAGTGGAAACAGCGTTGAGAGAAGCATCGGCAGCTTCCGCGATGGCAGTTTCGGCCAAAGGTGCGGCACCTTCCATTCCGGTACACAGTGCGGTGGAAGAATGGCTTTGTGGCAGATCATAGCAGCAGTTTTTATTGACAAACCAGTGCCACAATGCCATAATACCCCACAGAGATAGTATTTGGACTCAAAACTATACTCTGGCTGAAATCACTGGAATCTTATATAAAATAGTCTGCCGGAATCCGGAAACGGGAACGGACGGATATATATAAAATTATAAAAGATATGAGCCTGTATCGATGATAACGAAGGTGTTACAACAGTTATGGAATTTTGAGAAACTGTTGAAGATCATGCTTTTCGTGTACAAAAAACAGGACTCAATATACAGGGAATCAATCAGAAGCGTTTCAGGGTCGAAGTGTACCCTGGAGCGCCTTTTTTGTGTCACAGAAAATCATTCCCTGCAGGAAAGGACTTATATAAGATGACAATAGAGATGTTAAAAGGAAAGATCCACAGAGCAACCGTTGTCCAGGCGGAACTGGATTATGTGGGAAGTATCACTGTGGATGAAGAATTGCTGGAAGCTGCCGGAATACTGGAATATGAAAAAGTTCAGATCGTAGATGTGAACAACGGCAGCCGTTTCGAGACATACACCATCTGCGGAGAACGCGGAAGCGGTATGATCTGCCTGAACGGAGCAGCAGCAAGATGCGTAAGCACCGGTGACAAGATCATCATCATGCTTATGCAGGTACGATCCGGAGGAAGCACGTACCCACAAGCCTGCAGTTGTATTTGTAGATGAAGAGAATAAGATCAGCAGAGTGACCAATTATGAAAAACACGGACTGCTGAAAGATATGGCCTGACAGAATTTTGTAACAGAAGAAATCAAGACACATACAGAAGTAAGACGAAGGTGAATTCAGAAAAGAGGCTATCTCGAATCTATAAGGAAACCGGTTCAGAACCGAGAAAGAGGAGAGAACAATGCAGGTAACAAAACAGTAGAAGAAACAAGAAAACAGATTAAAGCGTGGAAAAAAGAAGGAAAAACAGTAGGTCTTGTGCCAACCATGGGATTTCTCCATGAAGGACATGCAAGCCTGATCAGAAAGTGCAGAGAGCAGAACGATATCGTAGTAGTATCGGATTTTGTCAATCCAACACAGTTTGGACCGACGGAAGATCTGGAAGCCTATCCGAGAGACTTTGAGCGTGACAGCAAACTCTGCGAAAGCCTGGGAGCAGACCTGATCTTCTGCCCGGAACCTTCCGAGATGTATCACGATCCCCACGCATTTGTAAGCATAGACACCCTGTCTGAAACACTCTGTGGAAAAACACGCCCGATCCATTTCAAAGGTGTATGCACGGTTGTGACCAAACTGTTCCACATTGTGGCACCGGACAGAGCATATTTCGGACAAAAAGACGCGCAGCAGCTGGCGATCATCCGCAAGATGGTGCGTGACTTAAACTTCGACATTGAGATCGTAGGTTGCCCGATCATCCGTGAGGAGGACGGACTTGCAAAATCCTCCAGAAATACATATTTAAGCCAGGAGGAAAGAAAAGCAGCACTCTGCCTGTCAAAAGCAGTAAAACTGGGACAGGAAACCATTCACACAGGAATCGCCGCAGAAGAACTTCTGGGAAAAATGAGAGCAGTAATCGAAGCAGAGCCTCTTGCAAAAATTGATTACGTTTCCATGGTAGACGCACTTACCATGCAGCCGGTTGAAAAAGCAGACCGGGATGTTCTCGTAGCAATGGCTGTTTACATCGGAAAAACAAGACTGATCGATAACTTCAGCTACGAGGTATAATATATGGAAAAAATCTTTAAAAAAATCGGAACCATCAGCAGCTTTGCATCCAGATATATAGGGATCATTATCATCGTTTTCTCCTGCCTGGCATTTTTCTGGCGGGATGGATTTGCCTGGATGACGAATTATACGTCGGTATTTCTGGGCGTGATCATGTTTGGAATGGGACTTACAATACGGATGGAAGACTTCCGGGCTATTTTTTCCAGACCCAAGGAAGTGGTGATCGGTGCGGTGGCTCAGTATACCATTATGCCGGTGATCGCCTGGCTGCTGTGCAAAGTGATGAACCTTCCGGCAGATCTGGCCCTGGGAGTGATCCTGGTAGGTTGCTGCCCGGGAGGAACGGCCAGCAACGTAATTACTTATATCGCAGGAGGAGATGTGGCACTTTCTGTGGGAATGACCATTGTTTCCACACTGGCAGCGCCACTGATGACGCCGTTTCTTGTGTATGTTCTGGCAGGCGCCTGGGTAGAAGTCTCTTTCTGGGCGATGGTACTTTCTGTGGTAAAAGTAATTCTGGTCCCGGTCCTTCTGGGAGTCTTTCTCCGAAGTCTTGCGGGAGAACATGTGGATAAGGTATCGGATGTTATGCCGCTGGTATCGGTTGTGGCTATTGTCATGATCATTGGAGGGATCGTGGCAGTAAATGCAGAAAAGATCGTAAGCTGCGGAGTTCTGGTGCTTGGAGTAGTGGCGATCCACAATTTCTGTGGTATGATGCTGGGATTTCTGGCTGCAAAAATCTTCCATGTGGAGTATTCCAGAACAACTGCTATAGCTATAGAGGTAGGCATGCAGAACAGTGGCCTTGCTGTCTCACTGGTAGCAGCTAATTTTGCAGCAATCCGCTTGCAACACTTCCGGGCGCGATCTTCAGTGTATGGCACAAATATTGCGGGTTCCATTTTTGCGGGGATCCGCCGTGCAGGTGCAGAAAACCTTGCAGAGCTTAAGGGGAGCAGCGAAACGGCAGAGGAATGCATACAGATGAAATAAGAAAAGAAAAAGTATCAGGGGAGTTGTAAAATATAGCCGCAAATCGTGAAACAGAATTGACAGGGTAAAGCGGAAAAGCCTATAATATAAAGTATCATACAGGCGTGAAACATCATAAAACGGGAAGGAGAAATGAAAATGAAAAAATTTATGAAACGTTGGATGCCGCTGCTTTTAACCCTGATGGTCTGCGTGGGAACATTCTGGAGCAGTGTAGTGCCGGTATATGCATCTATGGCAGATGAGGCGATGGATTATACCATGGGAGAGACATACCGGGGCCAGCATTGGTATAGTAAATATTACAGTTTTACTCTGAAAGAAAGAACCCACATTTCTTTAAGAGCGACAACATATTCAGGCACGGTTGATTTTTACATTTATAATAGCAATGGTAAAAAGTTTTCTGGATAGCGATAATGTAAAATATACGAAAAACATCACTACAGATGTATATAAAGGAACTGCTTCCCGTACATTATCTGCCGGAACATATTATCTGGAAATCTACGGATACAATAAAGAATATTATTTCACCCTCAACGCAGATAAATCAATTACCCTTGCACGTGGCAGCATCACATCTCTGAAAAGCAATAAATCCGGTCAGCTGACCGTATCCTGCAAGAGTGTTCCATATGCCATCGGATACCGTATCCAGTATTCCACAGATTATCGTTTCCGTAAAGGTGTAAAGACCATCTATTCACCGGTAAGAATTAAAACTCTGACGAAACTCTCAAAAAGGAAAAAAGATATTACGTAAGAGTGACTCCATATACGGTATATACGGATGGAGAACACGCCTGGGGAGCAACTTCTTATGTAAAAGAGCGCAGTAGTAAAGAAATAAAAACAAAATAGAAAAAATAAACTCAGCTCATTGTGGATAAATGTTTTCCGCAATGGGCTGAATGTGTATAAAGAGAGGAGCGCAGAGCGTTTATCCTGACGCTTATGTAAAATATTCCGGGGATTTTCAGGGATAATATGACAGGTTTTGTCGAAAGAAAAAGTCATAAAATGTGGAATTGTAGTTTACAAATCAGGGCATGTATACTATAATAACCACATGGGCGGAGACGTCCCATACATATGAAAACAGGGGGGCCCGCTGAAGCGAGCTGAGAGTAGACTGTGAATGTCTTGACCCATAACCTGATTTGGATAATGCCAACGTAGGGACATATGCACGAAGGAGTCTTAAAGGCACAGAAGATCAGAGAGTACAGAAGATATCAGAAGTACAGAAGATTTTCATTAAGTACGAAAGATTAAGGGCCGGTTGTTGTGATGCGTATGCGTTGCAGCAACCGGTTTTTTGCTGCATAAAACATAAAGAGTTTACGGAAAGATCCTGCGAATATCTGCCAGGAACCGAGCTTGTATAGCAGTCAGGAATCCGGCGGCAGTGACAGATTTTCCAGATCCAGATACGAAACGAAAGGAGATTTTTTTACATGAGAAATTACAGTACACAGATGGAGGCAGCCCGTAAAGGCATCATCACACCTGAGCTTGAAATCGTAGCTAAGAAGGAACGCATGACAACAGAGGAACTGCTTCCTCTGGTAGCCTCCGGTAAGGTGGCGATCTGTGCAAATAAAAATCACAAATGTATCGATCCGGAGGGCGTAGGTTCCATGCTCCGCACCAAGATCAATGTAAACCTTGGTGTATCCAGAGACTGCAAGGATTACGATGTAGAGATGCAGAAAGTTATGGAAGCTGTCAACATGGGAGCACATGCGATCATGGATCTTTCTTCCCACGGAAATACCATTCCATTTCGCCGCAAGCTGACAAGCGAGTGTCCGGCAATGATCGGAACCGTTCCGGTTTATGACTCTGTTATCCATTATCAGAGAGATCTTGACACACTGACAGCCAAAGATTTTATCGATGTGGTAAGACTTCACGCACAGGATGGTGTTGATTTCGTAACTCTTCACTGCGGAATCACAAGAAAGACGATCGATCAGATCCGTAACCATAAGAGAAAAATGAATATCGTTTCCAGAGGAGGTTCCCTTGTATTTGCATGGATGTGCATGACCGGTGAGGAGAATCCGTTCTACGAATACTATGACGAGATCCTGGATATCTGCCGTGAGTACGATGTGACGATTTCTCTTGGAGATGCCTGCCGTCCGGGATGTCTTGCGGATGCTACAGATGTATGCCAGATCGAGGAACTTGTACGTCTTGGTGAGCTGACCAAACGTGCCTGGGAAAAAGATGTCCAGGTTATGGTTGAGGGACCGGGACATGTGCCGCTCGATCAGGTTGAGGCTAATATGAAAGTGCAGCAGTCTATCTGTCAGGGTGCACCGTTCTATGTATTAGGACCGATCGTAACAGATGTTGCACCGGGATATGATCACATCACATCTGCAATTGGCGGCGCGGTAGCTGCCATGTCCGGAGCTGCATTCCTCTGCTATGTGACACCGGCAGAGCATCTTGCACTTCCGAACCTTGAGGATGTAAAACAGGGAATCATGGCATCCAAGATCGCTGCTCATGCGGCAGATATTGCCAAGGGTGTCCGTGGGGCCCGTGAGATCGATGACAAGATGGCAGATGCCAGAAGAAAGCTCGACTGGGAGGCACAGTGGGAGTGTGCCATGGATCCGGAAACAGCGAAACGTATCTGGAACGAACGTAAGCCGGAACATGAAGATACCTGCTCCATGTGTGGTAAATTCTGTGCAGTACGAAGCATGAACAAAGCACTTGCCGGAGAGCATATCGATATCCTGTAAGGAAAAGCGAAAAATTAAGGCTTGTAATTGAAAAAAGAGTGAGTTATAATGAACTCATAAAAGAAAATTTCTTCGGGGCAGGGTGCAATTCCCTACCGGCGGTATAGTCCGCGACCCGCTTCGGCGGCTGATCTGGTGAAATTCCGGAACCGACAGTAAAGTCTGGATGAGAGAAGAACGCGCAGTATTTCATGAACGTGCTCAGTGCCCCGGGAAGAAGTTCCCGGGGCTTTTTTTATGTGAGGAAATATTTTTTTCGTATAAAGATTTCTTGTAGAAATTTTTCTTTGAATATTTCTAAAGAAGGAGAGAGAATTATGAGTGAACAGGTATTGCAGAGAGGAAATGCCGTGGAAAGGAGCAGAACAAGGACGATCGCACAGGTAGCCATGCTGGGTGCTGTGGCAGGAGTACTGATGAATCTGGAGTTTCCGATTCCGTTTCTTGCACCGTCTTTTTTATCAGCTTGATTTTTTCCGAGGTACCGGTTATGGTAGGAACTTTTTGCCATGGGACCTGTGGCAGGTATTCTGATCGAGCTTGTGAAGATTCTCGTACATCTTGTGACCAAGGGAACCATGACTGCCGGTGTTGGTGATGTTGCCAACTTCCTGTTTGGATGTGCCTATGTGGTACCGGCCGGCCTGATCTACCGTTTCCGTCACAAAAAGAGCAGAGTACATGCAGTTGCAGGTATGGCAGCAGGAACAGTCCTGACAGCGATCCTTGCATGCTTTGTCAATGCCTTTGTATTGCTTCCGGCTTACGGTAAGGCGTTTGGAATGCCAATCGAGACCTTTATCCAGATGGGAAGTGCAGTACACAGCTCCGTAAACGGACTGCTTACCTTTGCACTGCTGATCATTGCTCCGTTTAATATTTTTAAATATGCACTGACATCTCTGATCGTATTTGTAATTTATAAGAAGATCCGTGTTGTACTGAAGGGTGACTGATCGTAAGCAGTTATCGGAAGATGACAGAGAAGATCAGGAAATAATGTCTTCGGATGAATATCTGAGGATGTGAAAAATGCCATGTAATTTAACTGCTGATGGGCAGTAAGGTTACATGGCATTTTTTATATATTACAGATGTATGCAGGTTGTGATGTCTGTTTTATATGTCCGGATTTATGGTGTTGCAGAACATCAGGCGGTCTGTTCTGCGGCTTTCATGATCCCGAGTTCACGTCTGGCAAAGACAACAGCCAATACGAAGGCGGAGGTATCTGCAATCGGTCCCGCATACATGACACCATCGATTCCGAAGAAGAACGGAAAGATGACGATCAGTGGCAGCAGGAAGAAGACCTGCCTTGTGAGTGACATGATCACACCGAGTCTGGCCTTTCCCATGGAGGTAAAAAATCCGGCAGACATAGGCTGGATCCCGTTGGCAAAGGTCATCAGCATGAAGATCCGGAGATATTTTTCCGCAAACTGAAAGTACAGGTCGCTTCCGTTTCCGAAGATGCTTACGATCTGGTGAGGGAAGAACTGGAAACAGATAAAAAATACGGTTGCGATCACAGTACATAAGGCCACGGAATAACGGTATGTCTGACGTACACGGCTGTATTTTTCGGCACCGTAGTTAAAGCCCCAGATGGGCTGGGAACCCTGGGAGATTCCGATGCAGATGGCCATAAATACCTGATTGACTTTGGAAATGATCCCTGCACAGGCGATTGGAATATCACTCCCGTAGGCGGAGAGTGCTCCGTAATGGCGAAGTGTATTGTTCATGACGATCTGCACTGCAGCAATGGCAACCTGATTGATACAGGATGCCATTCCCAGAGAAAAAATGGCAGACAGATTGCGTGCCTTAGGAATCAGCATGGAGTGGTCCAGGTACATTTTCCGGAGTCTGGAAAAATAAAAGATGATCAGAAGTCCGGATACGATCTGGCCGATCACGGTTGCCCAGGCTGCACCTTTGATGCCCCAGCCGAATCCAAAGATGAAAAGCGGGTCCAGGATGGTGTTGATGGCGGCACCGGCCAGGATGCAGGCCATGGAATAGGTAGGACTCCTGTCTGCTCGGATCAGGTGGTTGCCGCCTGTGCTTAAAAACATAAAAAGGGAAGTCCAATGGCGGTGATCCCTATGTAATCAATGGCATAGGGCATGACGTCCGGTGTTCCGCCGAAAAAATGAAGAAGTGGCTTCAGGAACAGAAGGACAATGACAGAGAGTATCGTACCGGAGATTATCAGCGTGGAGAGTCCGGTTCCTGCAATGGAGCTGGCTTTTTTTTTCGTTTCCTGCGCCCATTTCCAGGTTGTAATTGGAGGCGCTGCCGATTCCCAGGAGCAATGCAGCAGCAGTAGAGATAATGGTTACGGGAAATGCGATGTTTGTGGCGGCGTTTCCAAGCATTCCTACGCCCTGTCCGATAAAGATCTGGTCAACGATATTGTACAGAGCGCTGACTAGCATGCTGATGATGGCGGGAATGGCGAATTTGGTGATCAGGCTGCCTACAGGGGCGGTTCCCAGAGGGTTTTCGGCCTGGGCAGCATTGGTCTGGTTTTTCAATGTTTTTTCCTTCTTTCTTGTCTACAGTAGCTGTTTGGTAATGTAATAAGTAAATTTTAAATTTTATAGTAACAAATGTGCTTGATGATAAGCATTTCTTTATTTGTAATTATGATAAGATATTTTACTTGGCAACATTGATTTCGGTATATATTTTTGGAGTGCCATTTCAACAGCAAGAAACATTAAC
>ENA-OQAR01000342-OQAR01000342.1-human-gut-metagenome-genome-assembly--contig:-NODE-342-length-13909-cov-2.253954_pt1 | contig 13909 bp, 22 predicted proteins | sample MGYA00242738_ERZ504533 | MGnify/ENA primary metagenome ERZ504533 (study PRJEB26092, sample SAMD00036276) | human gut metagenome | host: Homo sapiens | study: EMG produced TPA metagenomics assembly of... | reverse complement strand
TTATTACAAGGGTAAAATGGACGATAAGAAAATCTTATCCATACGTAATAAGTGCACAGAATATTGGATTGACAGAAAGAAATATGAATTTGGAAATAATACATCCAAGGTTCCAATCTATCTGGATTCCAAATCAAGGGAGAAATTACAGCTTTGTTTGCAGTCAGTAAATAGGAATAAGGAGATACAGTCTCTATTAAATCCTCAATTTATAATGACTCCACCATTGTCTTTAAATGAGCAAGCCGTTATACTGGACGTCGAAGTGACAGTTCCAGACCACGAGCCTTTCATATTGAAGCTAAAAGCTAAACTGGATAATTATACTATTTGTCCAGATGAGAACCTTATCACATTAAATGACTTAAAAACTACTGGTCATTATTTGACTCGATTTAATGAAAGTTGGGAACAATATCATTATTATCGGCAAATGGGTATGTATGGTTGGTTACTAATGCTAGCTGCTGAACATATATACGGGCTTAAAGAGCCCGACATGAAAGCAAACATGCTATTGGTATCTACTGTTCCCAATTATTTTGCTGGAGTATATAAAGTCAGTAAGAAAGAACTAATAAGAGGATTCGCAGAGTTTGTAAAGCTATTGCGAATGGTTGCATTTTATACTGTAAATCCATGGGAGACACCTATTTAATGGAATATTACGATATGACGTATGATGAAATGAAACAGCTTTATGCCGACAACTTCTCGCTCGGCTATCTGAATGTTGACGTCAGCAATAAATTTGCAGTGATTGCTCTGACCTGTCATTTGACTATGAAAGCCAAACAGCAGAGACCAGATATCACTCCTTATAAAATACTAATGCAGATTACTGCCAAAGACCCCCTTCCAGAGAAGTTTATAAAGGGGCTAGCTATTATGTGTGAGGACTTTATGTATGGCTGTACAGAGTTTCCCACATTCGGAATTAAAACTCCGGCTGAGATGGCAACGCAAATTGGAAAGATACTTCACGAATATTTACCATTCTAACTATGTCAATATTCAAACCAAGTCCAGAGCAACTAAAGGAATATACAAAAATGACCTTAGACAAGTTGCTAATAGAAAGATTATCCAAGAACTTGTGATAATGGTAGAAAGACATCCCAACATGCGATTTAACCAATTACTTACCGTTATGGGAATTGTTGAAGAGAAGACAGTGATGGTAAAACGTGTCACAGAATGCAATTGGAACACGGAAAGTGTAGACACTTTGGAAATGATTAAGAAAAAATCCATTTTGCTACCCTCCAAATAAAACTGAAGATATTTGATATAAAATTATTTTCACACTTTTTTAACAAGTGGGATTTTTGCTACATCCAAAAAAATGTAGTATCTTTGTATCACTTCTTCGGAAGAGAACTAGATGATTCAAGAAAAGAGATTATTATTTATTAAGATATTTTTACCAATTTAGTTTGGTAAGTTACATGAAAATGACTATCTTTGTAACATATAAATAGAAGATGATTAATAAGAATAATGTTTTAAAATTTTTTTAATTATGCAACACAAGTATTGAATTTCCAAAAATTAGAAGTATGTGCATTTACTAAAGAAGAAGCAAAGGCTCAATTACCGTTTGAAGTAATGAAAGACGCAACTCAAGCGTACAAGAATTGGAAGAAAAACCACGAAGGTGGAATCACAGAAAAGGACATCAAAGAGTTCTGTCTGGATTATCTTGCAAAACACACTAAGAATGTTTAAGAACGCAGGTTGTATGATTACAATCGAAGCCGGAGCTGCTGACACTCGTGAACGTCCTTACAAAGTAAATGACGTAAAGAATGAAAAAGGTAAGAGAAAGTACAAAACTACTTATCAGTTGATTGATAAGAAATCTGGCTCTGTTATCGCAGAAACTAGCGAAACAAAAGCTAAGGCTAAAGAAATTGCAAAATCCCTTTACACTGACAAGGGTTATAAAGGTGACATCGTTTGCACTTACACAAAACAAGTACTTGAAGGAGAACCTATCGCATTTGAGGTAGAATATACTCCATCTAAGAGTGCTAAGAAAGGAACATACCTTTGCTTTGGTATTGTAGCATAACTTCTATGTATCAATACAGCCCCAGAGGGAGTTCGTCTATTAATTTAGGCGGACTCCTTTTTTATTTTAATAAACTTTAAAGGCGTAACAGCTTAACTTAAAACATTGAAAAATGATTTACAAAAAAACAATTACTAATTTTATCGCGCGTTTATCACAACTGGTTGAACTTGGAGCATCTAAGTCAGATTTTACTAAATCGAACAAAACTTCCGAAAAGGTATTTTGAAGACACTTATGAAAACATAAGTAATCATTATAAGGAAGGTATGATTAATAAAGAAGATATGGATAAAATCAATGAATTGTGGAGTAAAACTTCATGTCCGGAACTTCCTTTTCACTCAAGAGACAGCAGCTCCAATGGAAGAATCCACGTCAGATGATACTACTCTGGAACAAGTGCAACTTGAAGCAGACGACGATAGAAATAGTGTTAATCTTATCCGTGACGAAGATGGGAAGATTAAGTTCTATGAAATTTAAAGTCTTAAGAAAAGACAAAGCTCCTCTTACTGGAAGACTTACAAGAGATGAAATGAACAACATACATCGTATGTATTCATATTATGGAATGTCTATTACTCAAAGAGAGATAAGTAGATATTTCCCAGAGTATTCTCTTATCGATTTCAAACGTATTCTTCGAGTATTCAGTATTACTAAAGCTGTAGCTCCATTTGCACCTCATATTATTGAGGAACACACTCAAGAAGAGTTGGTTAATATGCAAATGCGTGAAAAGGAAAATGATTTCCTTAGAACAATGGAAGAACAGTCTATCAAGAATGACAGACTTCTTCTTAAGAAATATGCTCTTGAAAATGTTGAGCTGAAAAGAAAGCTGCAAGAAGGAATCCACGTTGACTTAGACGGATTATGTCTATCTAATGTTCCTAAATATACTTCTTGCAAATCTTGTGAAAAACAAGACATCATTGTTTATTTGTCAGATATGCATATTGGAGCTTATGTATCTCCACTATCAATCTATTCAAATACATATGATAAGGCGGAAGTAACCAGACGATTGGGACTAATCTTCGAAGAACTATCTAGACTTAACACTCTATATGGTGGATTCAACGACATTTATGTTTGTAATCTTGGCGATTCCCTCGATGGCTATGATGGACAGACTACTCGTGGAGGGCATTCTCTCCCACAGAATATGTGTAATAAAGAACAAATTCACACATTTATCGAATGTATGGTTACATTCTTCGATTCTTTAAACAGTCTGAAGTTCAATAAGATGAAGTATATTTGTGTTGGAGAATCAAACCATGATGGCGACTTCGGGTATGCCGCCAATGTAGCTTTAGAAGCAATTCTTACCCATAAAGGTGTAGACTGCACAATCTTCGATAAGTTCATTGGGGAGTTCAATGTAGGAGACACAACATTCGTTCTTTGTCATGGAAAAGACAATAAGGATATGTTTAAGAATCTTCCTCTGACTTTAGATGTAAAGACAGAGAACTTTATTAATGAATATCTCGATAACAAACAGATATTCGGAAATAAGGTTGTATTTGTAAAGGGAGATTTACATCAATCTGCAACAACCTACGGACGTAGGTTTACATATAATCAGTAGGTTCTCTATTTGGAAGCTCCGAATGGATTCATAAGAACTTCGGAAACACTCCGGCTTGTACTGACTATTCAATCGTAGATGGCACAAAAATTATTGACGGAAGAATTGTATTACAATGAATTATTTGTTTAGAGAAATATTAGAGAATCACGCAGGAGAAGAGGCAATTGATTGCCTTTTTTCTCTATGTGAAGCAACCCGCGGTTTTATCCATCCGGAAGATGTAAACATATGTTATTTAGAGGAAAGTGAAATTGAAAGCGAATTTTTTATGGGCCGTTCAACAAAAAGTTTGAAGCAGCCTTATTCTCTTCTGGATTATTTAGTTGGAGAGGAAAAAGCTGAGGAAGAGTACTCAGAAATAACTGATTACATTTATCTTGAGTATGACCCCTACAATCGAGGTTTCAGATTTGATGAAGACATGATACAGACAATCTTCGGAGAAGATTTAATTGAAGATTATGAGGATTCCCTCAACCAATTCATAGATATGATAAATCGTGGAACAACATTGAAAGTATTAAATATAAGTGGAAATCACACTGCCTGAATTACTGAAAGGTAAAGCTACTGTTATTAAAGACAATGAGTACTTTAAAACCGAAGCATACGTAACACCTTTCTTAGAAAGAATGTCAAAGTTTACTGATGATTTTAGAATCCAAGTAAAACTACCAGACCAGATAACTAAAACCAAAGACGGAGGAATAGATGTAGATGATGTTACTTATAATCGTGTATGGATACAGGCAGTAATGCCAGAAGAATATTCATTTGACAATCACGATGAAGTAGTTGGTTTTATATATGGATTAGATGTACGCAAACCAGTTGTAAAGATATATAGAGGTGGACTTAACAGAGCTTGTACTAACCTCTGCGTGTTTAATCCTTCTTTCTTAAGTATTCAGGAATTGTCGCCAGAGAAAGCTATCAATTATAGACCTGTAACCACTTTAATGGAACAGACTAATGATATGAAGTCTGGCTAGAGAAATTGCATAAAACAGAGTTTGAAAGAACTGATGAACAAATCGAGAGAAATCTTGGAATGTGGGTGAGAAACTCTATTAACATGGCATATGACTCTGGATATGGTAAAGTCAAACTAGCAACTAGTACTCCAATAGATGCTTATAAACTATTGTTTGACAAGAAATCCGAATATTATGTTCCAGAAGACCAGCCAGTAAATATGTTCACTGTATATAATGCATTTACTCAATTAATCAGCAATGATGGAGGAAAAGATATAATGAATAAAGTTGAGAAAACTTTACTACTAAAGGACATCTTAACAGTATAGCAAATTTGTTTTGAAGTGTCGAAATTTTTTACTATCTTTGTAAAGCATTTCGGCACAATATAAACAATTATATATCTATGAACGTAATAAAAAGAGACGGAACAAGCGAGGCTTTCAATGCCTCAAAAATCAAAATTGCAGTCCTGAAAGCATTTAGTGCTTGCGGATACACACCACAAGAAGATACTGTCGAGGATATTTTAGATTCTATTGAAGTATGGGATGAAATAACTATTGAGGATATACAAGACAGATAGAAGAGATTCTTATGGACTTTGATTTCCCTGATGTTGCTAAAGCCTATATCTTATATAGAGAAAACAGAGCTCGTGTTCGTGAGAATGTGAGAGAAAGAGAAGAATTTATAAAAGAATTTATGAAGGCTTCTAATGCAGCGGAAGGCTCAGAAGTTGATGATAACTCAAATGTTGCCAATAAGAATATTGCTGTACTTAACAATGAGCTGTATAAAAGTAATAACATAGACCTTAATAGGTACAGAGTGAAGGAGAAACTTCAAGTACTATATCCTGATTTCGACTACAAACAGTATGAAAGAGATTTAAAGAGCCATATCATCTATAAACATGATGAAAATTCTACATTTGGATTCCCATATTGTGTAGCTTTATCCTGTTATCCATCCTGCAAGGCGGAATTAAGGGAATTGGTGGTTTATCTGCATCTCCAAAGAACCTTGATTCATTTTGTGGAATGTTTGTAAATATGATATTTGCTGTATCTTCCCAATTTGCGGGAGCTGTTGCAACTGCAAGTTTCTTAGTAATGTTTGACCACTTTGCTCGTAAGAAATGGGGTGATTATTATTTTAAATATGCTGATGGTGATAACGCTAAGCGTAGGTGGCACGAAGACGAAAATGGAAATAAGATTGACGAAGGTACTATCGGTAAGCAAATAGAGCAGTACTTTCAACAAATTGTATATTCTGTAAATCAGCCGGCAGCAGCAAGAGGTTTCCAATCAGCTTTCTGGAATGTAAGTTATTTTGATAGGCCTTATTTTGAGGGAATGTATGGACACTTTGTATTCCCAGATGGAGATACTCCAAAATGGGATTCTCTAAACTGGCTGCAAAAGAAATTCATGAAATGGTTTAATGCAGAAAGACTTCGTTGTATGCTCACATTCCCAGTTGAGACTGTATCTCTTCTTTATAAAGATGGGAAATTTGAAGACCAAGAATGGGCTGACTTTATATCAGAAGAGTATGCAGAAGGACATTCATTCTTTACTTATATAAGTGACAGTGTGGATTCTTTATCAAGCTGTTGCAGACTAAAGAATAAGTTACAATCCAATGAATTTACATTTACTAATGGATTGGTTGGAGAACAAACTGGTTCTAAATCTGTAATTACTCTTAATCTGAATAGAATTATTCAGAATTATATACGGGAGTATAAAGATGATTGTCCAATACCTGGAACTCAATTAAGTCCTTCGTGCTATCCAGAACTTGGAGAATATCTAAAGAATATTCTTGAAAGAGTATATAAATACCATACAGCTTATAATGAGTTACTTTGGGACTTATATAATGCACATTTGTTGCCTGTATATGAAGCTGGATTTATCAACCTGAATAATCAGTATTTAACCATTGGCTTAAATGGATTGAATGAAGCTGCAATGTTCTTGGGAATTGAATGTAGTGACAATGATGAGTACAAAGAGTTCTGTAATCTTATTTTCGGAACTATCAAAGAGCAAAATCAACTCCATAATACTAAGAAAACTATGTTCAACACTGAATTGGTTCCTGCTGAATCTTTAGCTGTGAAGAATTACAACTGGGATAAAGCTGATGGGTATTGGGTTCCTAAAGAAAGAAACTTATATACTTCTTATGTATTTTTACCAGAATCTAACAGTTCAATCTTGGAGAAAATCAAACTTCATGGAAGTGAATATGTTGGTGATTGGCTAGACGGAGGAAGTGCAGCTCATATTAATCTATCTGAACATCCTACTAAGAATCAGGCAAGTCTGTTACTCAACTATGCTGCCACTGTTGGATGTAGTTATCTAACATTTAATGTTCCAAACTCTGAATGTCAAGACTGTGGGTTCATTACTAAGGTTCCTGTTACTACTTGTCCTAAGTGTGGAAGCACTCACATAGATATGTATGACAGAATCATTGGTTATCTTACTAAGATAAAGAATTGGTCAGCAGGCAGACAAGAAGAGCAAACACATAGAGTGTACAATTCTCTTACTTACACAGTAGACAATTCTAAATTAGGATATACAAATGCTTAAATATACAGACACAGCAGTAACACTACGAGAGATTCCTCTTGAGGTAACTCTCTGTATAAACATTTCTAATTGTCCATGTCATTGTAAGGGCTGTCATAGTTCTTACTTGGCAGAGGATATTGGTAAGGAATTGACTCACAGCGAACTAGATTGTCTGATTAACAAGAATGAAGGAATAACCTGTGTGGCTTTTATGGGAGGAGATTCCAATCCTATGGACATTTATTACCTATGCAAGCATATAAGAGCTCTTTATCCTTCTCTCAAAACAGCATGGTATTCTGGAAGAGAACAATTACCGCTTGGTTTAGAAAGAAGACTGGGGGAGTATGATTTTATTAAGTTAGGACCGTATATTGAGGAATTAGGCCCACTTGATAATCCTAACACCAATCAGAAAATGTATAAAGTTAATAAAACATATGAAGAAGCAGGCCTTTATGTATTAGAAGATATTACTAATTTATTTTGGAAAGAGCAGCCATAAGGTTGCTCTTTTTTTATTATATAGCATTATGGTTTTAATAGCACAAATCATTGTATGGATATGGATTGCGAATATGGTATTAACTTCTATATTTGTACTTAATCCAGTAGGGAGAGATTATTTGAGGAAATACTATGACTTGGAGAGGGATATGGACATATATCCGTATAAAACTGTCATTAATGTGATAGTATTGTTAACACTATTGTTTGCATAGTATGTTTAATTTCACACTATCAAACATAGGTGTAGAAACAGAAAAACCTCAACTAGGAGAACAGCAAGTAGAAGCATTAGATGCAATGAAGGAGTTCTTAAAAGATAAGAACAAAAGAGCATTTTCATTTGATTGGAGCAGCAGGTACAGGAAAAAGTTTCTTAATGAGAACTCTCATTGAGTATATGGATTCTGAATTTACAATGGAATATACTCTATGCGCTCCAACTCATAAGGCTAAGTTGGTGCTTTCAAGATTCACTAATAGAAATGCTATAACACTGCATCAATTGTTACAACTTTCTCCAAATATTGAAATTCTTGAGTTGGACTTTAAAGATTTAAAGTTCAGGGTGAATGATAGGAGAATACAGATACCGAGAGGTGGAGTAGTTATATGTGAGAATCTTCTATGATAAATGATGATTTTATTTTGATTTGTTGATAGAGAAGTGTGTTGCATTTAATTGTAAAGTGATATTTGTGGGAGACAAATGTCAATTACGCCCTGTCAATTCACTCACTACTTCTAAAGTATTTAATTTAGAGGACAGATATATTCTTACTAAGATTTATAGGCAAGCAGAAAATAATGCATTAATGCCTATATTAACTACTTTGAGAAGTAACACTATTGATAGATTCCACTCTGTTGAATCAGAGGAGGGTTCTCTATATTGTCATTCTGATGTTATTCCATTTCTAAAGGCAGCAGTGCCAGCTTATAAGAAAGCAATGAGAGATGGAGATATATTGGCAACTAAAAATATTGTCATATACAAATGTTATGGTTACCAGCTATAACAATTGCATCAGACGAGTAATCTGGGAGGACGCAAAGACTACTGAATATCATCAGTTTGAGTTCTTGACTGGATATGAGAATCTCGAATTTAATGGCATTAAATTCTGGAACTCAATGGATTATATTATAGTAGACGAGCCAGAAAAGCGTGATATTTATATTCCTGGGTTTATGAAAGTTCCAGGATATGAGCTTACATTATATGATTCTAATACAGATGACAGAACTCCAGTATCTATGATTTCAAGAGATATTGATTCTGATTATATGCAAGCTCTAGCATCACGTATTGAAGGGTTGCGATTACAAGCTATTAACCTAAAGGAGAACGGCAGACTTCAACAATCTAGAGCTGCTTGGAAGGAATACTACAATGTCATTGGAAGTTTCACAACTCCAGTAGATATGTTCTATGAAAATAGGTTAATTAGAAAGAAATCCTTTGATTATGGTTATGCCTGCTCTACACATAAGTCTCAAGGAAGTTCTTATGGAGAGGTTTTCGTTGATATGAAGAATATCAACCTTTGTAAAGATGAAGATGAAAGAAGACAACTGCAATATGTAGCATTGTCTCGGACAAGAAAAAGATGTTCATTTATTACAATAAAAAAAAATTTACTAAAATGACTGAAAGAGAAGAGAAACTCAATTTTATGGTTACTTATTTAGAAGATAATGAATATGACGACCCTTGGAAAGCTGTAGCCGTCCTAGACCTGTATAAAGCTTATTTTGATGAAGACACTCCAGAAGAAGAAATTCAGAAAATCCTTAAAAAAAATCACAGTTGATGAGTGGGATGATGGAGAAATTACTTTTGAAAAAGAAGATGGTACTGAAAAAACATATAGAGTATATAATGACGATAATATTGAGGATATGCTCTATGACGCTAGACAAGACTATATAATGGATGAGAGACATAGCGTTCCAGAGTACTTAAGAGATTATGTTGACTGGACTACACTAGGGGAAGATAGATATGGAAGTATTTATGATTTATTCGACGATAGTGACATAATTGAGTTCTCGTGTGAGACAGGTCCTTACACTACTAAGTATCTTTACATAACAATTGCATGGTAACAGTAAAGTTTGTTTATAGTAATCCTTCTGATTCAAAGAGGATACTAGATGCAAATTTATCTGGAATCTTTTTAGAGTTGTTTGATGAAGGCAGCTATAAAAGAAAAAAAGCAAGCATATAAAATAAAAGCATCATGCGGAGCCAGAATGACTCCGTTTGTTGCTGTTTATGAAGGAGATGAACTAATTAAGGCTTTCTATTCAGAAGCAGATAAAGACGTATTAAACTCCCTAATAAATTATTTAAATGAAGGTACAAGTAATTAATCTATCGAACAATAAACTTCCGCAGTATGAAACTCCTATGTCAGCAGGTATGGATGTACGTGCAGACTTCAGCAGAGTAACAGTTGATAATCCTATTAAAGCATTTGGAGATTGTGAAATTCTTTTCAAATCTGATGTCAATAAAGTCACAATGCTGCGCCTTGACCCAGGAGCTAGAGCACTTATTCCAACTGGATTAAAGATTGCTCTTCCTGATAATCTTACAGATGGATATGTGGCAGAATGTCAAGTAAGACCTAGGAGTGGATTAGCTCTAAAGAAGGGAATTACTGTACTTAATACTCCTGGCACTGTGGATGCAGATTTCAGGGATGAAATACATGTAATCCTTATTAATCAAGGACATGAAGCAGTATATATTGAGGATGGAGAACGCATTGCTCAATTAGTGTTTGGATGGGTTTCTACAGTTGAATGGGAAGAAGTAGCTAGATTAAATGAAACAGAACGTAAAGGTGGATTTGGACATACTGGAGAGAAATAATGAGGAATACTTTAATTTCTAAAGACTCAAAAGGTAAAATCAGAGTAGTTGAAATTTCCTGTGAAGGAAGTGAACTCTCTGGCTTTACAATTAAAAAGAAATACTTACCAATACCAAGGTAAGGTTACAGCACAGCCAGATATAACAATTACTAAAGGTAAGGTAAAGAGAACTGTCACACAACAGGCAGAACTTGAATATAATTCCCACCTGAAAAAATACCAAGACAAGGGCTATAAGTTAATTGAGGGAGAAATCGAAGATTATACTAAAGCCCAGCTTGATGAAATTCTTCCAGAGCATAAGACCGATGCTAATGGATGTAAAAAACATATGCTTGCTAAAGACTTTAATAAAGTTGCAACAAGTGTATATGATAAGGTCAAAGTGTGGCTAGCATCTCGCAAGATTGATGGAGTTCGCTGTTCCTTCTATTTTAAAGATGGGGAAGTTCATTCTTCAAGTAGAGGTGGAGGAGACTATGACCCTGCTACTGCTCACATAAGAAATAATCCAGCTTTGGTAGAGTGGTTTAAGAATCATCCAGATGTATCTATTGACGGAGAACTATATTCTCATGGTAGACCACTTCAATGGATTTCTGGTACCGCAAGGTTAGAGCAAGACGACCCTAGAACTCTTGAATTAGAGTTTTGGATGTATGACATTATGGATGCAGAAGCTGACTTTACTCAAAGAAATGAGCAAATGCTTGAAATGGCAGAAGAGTTGAATATTACTTTTGATTTGTTTGCCCCTATTCTTACTAAGGATTTACAAATAAGACTTGTTCCTCAAGAAGAAGTTAGTGGTTGGACAAATATTAAAAAAGTTACATGACAAGTATGTAGGTGAAGGTTTTGAGGGTGTTGTTATTCGTAATCCAAGTAAGCTGTATGGTTTTGGTAAACGAACTAATGATATGATTAAAATCAAAGAATATCAGGATGCGGAATTTGAAATCACTGGTATTTCGGAGGGCCTTCGTGATGAAGATATGTGTTTTACTTGCATAACCGAAGATGGAATAGAATTTAAGGCTAAACCAATGGGAAGTAGGGAATTGAAACAAGAATATCGAGACAATCTAGATGATATTATCGGTAAAATGGCTACTGTTAAGTTCTTCTATTATTCAGAAGAAGGAACTCCTTTACAACCTGTATTAAAATGTATAAGAGACTATGAGTGAGCATTGGGTAGAGTTTAATAGGTACATTTGGAAAGGTTTTATTTATTCTGAACTCAAACTGAATCCAGAAGATTTTTTGGAATGTAAGGACGAGGGTGAATTAACGGACGCCATATATGATATAATCAGTATGGAAATAGACACTGGTGATGTGCGGATAGATGAATCAGAATCTGAACTTATAATGGAAGACTTCTTAAAACGAAATGGAAATCCCTAAAAAGGTTTAAAAATAGCAAATACCGAGTATGAGGTACAAGCTGTAGATAAGTCCGATGATGGAAATTACGGCTACCACAATGATATAAGGAGAAAAAATAGTCGTAGCCAAAAAGCATGGATGATGAAGGAAAAATAGTGCAATTAACTGAACAGCAAATAGAAAATACTTTCTGGCATGAGTTTATTTCATTGCTTCCAGTTCTTCTACAACAATAAGCAAGATGAAGCATTAGCACAATCATTTGCAAACTTTATGTGTGAATACAGAGCCACACGAGCCTATGAGCTATAAGAAACAAATAGACATTGCATCCAAAGTAGGCGAATTGCTGGTCGGAATGACTGGCAAGACGCTTAATAAGGATGAACAGGACGATATGTTTAAAGACGTATTTGAACAAGCTCTCAGACTAATGAGCCGTTTTACTAGTGATGTTATTGAAGCTATGTATGACAGCACAGAAAACTGGGATGAATTTTTAGAACTAATAAAAGAAAGATAAAAATATGGAAAAAATTTGGATTTGGAGATGCAATCTCCTTTATGGAAAGTGGTCTTACAGTTTGTTTAACTTTAGAAGGTAAGACTAGAATGTACTTCATGGAAGACGGAAAAATTATATGTGGAATCAAGGACTCACATGTAAACTATGTAGTAACTAAGTTCTATACTGATGCAGTCTTGTCTAAAGAATGGAGTATATATGAACCTTAAGAAAGCTGCCTTATTTATGGGCTATAGGGAAATATCCAAAGATAAATTTCTTAAGCCTGTTGGTTACTCCTGTTTAACCATAAAAACTGATACTCTAGAGTTTGTCAGTTTCTTTAAAGCAAATGGAGAAATACACGTATGGTCTTCAGGAATATTCAATGAGGATTGTACTGTAGAAGACTACATTGAAGCAATTAAAAGCTTTGAAACCTATAAATTACACCTCACATTTGAGGACAGTGATTTTCATTTTGTAACACCAGAACAATTAATTGAATTATGAAATTAATCCAAAGTAAAAATGCCAATGTAAACTACTTGGCAAAGATTGTAAAAATTGATAACTTCCATAAACACTCTGACCCAGAGGTTACGAAGTTAAAATGTTGCTGTATTGATGGATTTAATATCATTACTGGTATTGATTCCGAACCGGGATTATATGTGTATTTCCCAACAGCTTGTTGCATCAATCCTAAATTCCTTAGCTACGCAAATTTATATCGTCATGGTGAGCTGAATGTAGACCAGACGAAGACTGGATGTTTGAAGATAACGGTCGTGTGAAGGCTATCAGATTGCGTGGAGAGCTGTCTGAAGGATTTATTATCCCTATTGTAGTTCTTGAAAATTGGGTGATGTCAACAGTTAATGTTGAACTTAAAGTAGAAGAAGGAACAGAATTTGACTCTATTGAACATGACGGAAAAACATTTTGGGTTAATAAGAAGTATATCCCTAAAAATACTCGCACTCCAGGAGCACCGGGTTCAGGAAATTCAGGTAAAGGAAAGCAACCTAAGGGACTTGATAAAATCATCGAAAATCAGTTCAGATTCCACTATGATACCGTCCTTATCAAAAAGTGTCCGCATGTTTTACATCCCAACGACCTTATCAGCATAACTTCTAAAGTTCATGGGACTTCTGGAATATCTGCTTATGTATTATGTAAGCAAGAATTAAACTGGAAGCAGAAGATTGCTCGTTGGTTAACTGGAGAAGAGTTTGATAAGTATGATTATTTGTATTCTTCTCGTTCTGTAATAAAAAACCAGTATTACAACAGAAATGTTCAGGGAGGATTCTATGGAGTCGATGTATGGAAATATGCTGATGACATTGTTCGTCCGTGTCTGTC